>SCPP01000683.1_pt1 | contig 10733 bp, 17 predicted proteins | sample 6106811 | NCBI WGS metagenome assembly SCPP01 (sample SAMN10720449, study PRJNA508395) | human gut metagenome | isolation source: Participant 2 stool, 15 month | host: Homo sapiens | collected 2018
TCACTTAAGACAACAGTAAGCACAATCAAGACTTACCCTGCCGGAACAGCAATAAGTTATGGAGGAATATACAAGACTGACAGAAAGACAAGAATGGGAGTTGTTCCTTATGGATATGCTGATGGATATTTCAGATGCCTTTCTAACAGATATGAGCTTATGACAGAAGAAGATTATGCTCCACAGAGAGGCAAGATATGCATGGATATGTGTATGATTGATCTTACTGATAAGATGAATGTCGATGTTGGAAGTGAAGTAGAAATATTTGGTAAGGCTAATCCTATTGAAAATATGGCACAGCTTGCAGGAACTATTCCTTATGAGCTTACATGTGCAGTAGTAAGCGTGTCCCTAGAATGTACATAAAGGATGGCAAAGTTTATGAAAAGAATTATTGTTACGAGGATAAATGAATGAAGAAAATATTATGTGTATTAATGTCCTGTTTATTGTTTGTGATTGCGGGATGTAGCGGGCATAGTAAGAATTTGAAGTTTGGTGCAGCAGATATAGGCGGAGTGTAGTATTCAATTGCAAGCACATTTACACAACTGGCAGATAAAGAGCTTGATGGATATACATTTGAAACAAAGACTACTGCTGGTTCGGTTGCTAATTTAAGACTTATATCTGATGGGTATATAGACCTTGCTATTGTCCATAGATCTGTTAAGTGATGCATATAATGCAACTGGTACATTTGCTGATAAAAATACCAGAAGGGTTACAAAGCGGTTGCTTCCTTATACAGAATGCTGCCAGATTGTTGTAAGGAAAGATTCTGGAATTACAGGTATTGATGACCTGATTAATAAAACTGTAAGTGTTGGTGCTTCGGAGTCAGGAACCGAAAAGAATGCAGAACAGATATTAAAGATGAGTGGAATTACTGACGAACTTATTAATAAGGTCAATATGGATTATACAGAAGCTGCTGGAAAACTTAAAGATGGAGAAATTGATTCATTTTTCTGTACAGCAGGAACAAGAACAGAAGTTATCGGACAGTTATCTAAGGAATGTGACATACGTCTTATAAGTCTTGATGACAAATGCATAGACAAGATGTTATCAGCGTATTCTCTCTGCGAAAAATATACTATTCCGGCAGGAACTTATAATGGTCAGGATTCTGATGTGACAACTATTGGTGTTAAGGCAGTTCTGATTGCAAAGCAGTCACTTTCAGACGATGTTATTAAGAATGTGACTAAGACAATATATGAGCATGCTGATGATTTTAAGTATGCTACATCTCTTGATATTACATTTGATATAAATACGGCGGCTGATGGAGTAGATATTCCGTTCCATTCAGGTGCAGCAGCTTATTATACAGAGCGAGGCATCAATGTTTTGACATAATAATTAATTCTGTATATCAGGTTAATGCTATAAAGAATGGAGAAATTTAATGAAGGTTCAGTTAGATATGTATCAGACGCTGGCTATTGCGGTTCTTGTACTGCTTCTAGGCAGCTATTTACGAAAATTAAATTCCTTGAAAGGTTCTGTATACCGGCACCTGTTGTAGGAGGATTGTTGTTTGCTATATTTACATGTATATGTTATGTTACTCATATACTAGAGTTTTCATTTGATGACACTTAAAGAAGTATGCATGGTATTCTTTTTTACATCCGTAGGATTTCAGGCTAATCTTAAAGTACTTAAAAAGGGCGGAAAGTCTATGGTGGTATTTTTAGGATTGGTTATAGTACTTATATTTATACAGAATGGTGTTGCAGTAGGTTTATCTAAGGTTATGGGGCTTGATTCTCTTATAGGAATGTGTACAGGCTCAATACCTATGGTTGGCGGACATGGTACTGCGGGTGCATTTGGACCGGTACTTGAAGATTTTAATGTTAAGGGTGCAACGACAATATGTACTGCTGCAGCTACATTTGGTCTTATATTTGGAAGTCTTGTAGGAGGATCCATTAGGCAAGAGACTTATTGAAAAGAAAAATCTTTTAGATACTGCAATTCCAGAGGATGACAGTCTTCTTATTGAAGATGAAAAGAAGCATGAAAGACATTCCAGAATGTATGCATCAGCCGTATTTCAGCTTATTATTGCTATTGGTATAGGAACTATTTTTTCATGGGCTCTTACGAAGACAGGACTCACTTTTCCTATATACATCGGAGCCATGATTGCAGCTGCGCTTATGCGTAACATTGCAGAATATGCAGGAAATGGAAAGCTTGTTATTCATATGGGCGAAATTAACGACCTTGGAGGTATAAGTTTATCATTATTTCTTGGAATGGCTATGATTACACTTAAGTTATGGCAGCTTGCATCACTAGCTCTTCCACTTGTTATACTTCTTGGTGCACAGATAATTGTTATTGTTTTATTTACATATTTTATTGTATTCAATATTATGGGAAGAGATTACGATGCAGCTTTCGTTGCAGGTACATGTGAACCGATGGCTGAATAAGGTGCTGTTCGGGAGACAGATAAAGTGATGGTTGGAAAATTATTCCACACCTAAAGACACAGCAAGTTTTTCAGACAACTGCAGGAGTGCAACTATGCGCCCCTGCAGTTAATATAAAGTCTTGACTATCGCTTTTTCAACAGCAGCCCCTCAAAGTCCGGTTGCTCCAACAGTTCCAGCGCTTTCCTGATACTTTCATTCGCGTCATTAATGACGTGATAATATTCATTCATATCCCATAAATCACGGGCTATCAATGCTTTCATCTGCAACCTCAGCAGAGGCAGGGCCTTTTGATACTCTTCTTCATTATATTCCACTCCCATCTCCTTGCCGGTAGCAACCAGTTGTGCCAACATATCCGGAGTCACTTCAAAACGTTTGTAGAACTCATTGAAAGTCTTGTATTTGCCCAGCCACTCTTTACGATGGGCATCAATAAAATGGAAATGAGCTTTCATCAATGCTCCTTTATCACGCAACTGACGATGGTATTTAGTATAGAGTCGTATCAATCGGCACAAAATAATCGGGCATGATCCCTCCGCCACCATATACCGTACGGGCCAACCTATGAGTCTTGAACTTCAGTGAATCCGGAAAGTGGATGCTGTCTTCACTCATCATTTCTCCTTTATTATAACGGTCTATCAGGTCTTCATTATACTTTTCAATGCTCTCGTAAGGTTTCTGGATACAACGTCCGGCAGGCGTATAATAGCGGGCCACCGTCAGACGGATCATCGAACCGTCCGGCAAATCAATGGGACGCTGCACCAAGCCTTTACCAAAACTGCGCCGGCCCACAACAACTCCTCTGTCCCAATCCTGAACAGCTCCGGTCACAATCTCACTGGCAGAAGCCGAAAATTCATCAACCAATACCATCAGACGACCGTTCTGAAACTCGCCCGTACCTTTGGCAAAAAACTCGCTACGAGGATTACGACGGCCCTCCGTATAGACAATCAGTTCCTTTTTCCCAAAATTCATTGGCAATATCGATAGCAGCATTCAAATACCCCCCGCCATTGCCCTGCAAATCAAGAATCAAGTCTTTCATTCCTTTCTTCTGCAACCCGGTCAGCGCTTTCTTGAACTCCTCATGGGTAGTGGCGGCAAAACGGTTGATACGAATATAACCGATCTTATCTTTAATCATATAGGAAGCATCCAGGCTGTAAACAGGTATTTTATCCCTTTTCACCGTAAGGGGAGCAGTTCCTTCACCCTCGGCGAAGTATTTTCAGATTCACTTTTGAATCTTTAGGACCACGGAGACGACGCATAATATCCTCGGTACTCATCTTTACACCGGCTATCAGCGTATCTTCCACCATGACGATACGATCACCGGCCAGAATACCGACTTTTTCGGACGGTCCGCCCGATACAGGCTGTATCACCAGCAAAGTGTCCTCCGCCATATTAAACTGTATACCGATACCTTCGAAGTTTCCCTGCAACGGCTCGTTCATTCTCTTCACTTCCTCCGGATCAGAATAGGTAGAATGAGGATCAAGCTGCTCCAGCATTTTTACGATAGCTTCTTCCACCAGCTTTCCCTCATTGACTTCGTCTACATAAAGATTGGCAATGGCAAATTCCGCCAGTTGCAACTTACGTGCCGGAGAATTCAGAAATTTACTCTCCTGAGCCTGTGCGGCTACGATAGAAAAAAAGCAGGCAATCAAGCCTGCAAAATACATAGTATATTTCATGGTCAGTCTATTTTCATTCCTTCAGGCAAGAATGGCGTCACATCTTTGCCAAACTGCAACAATTCTCTTACAATCGTAGAGCTGATAGAGGTTAGTTCCGGCTCCGTAAACAACAGAATCGTTTCTATTCCGGCCAGTTTCCGGTTGATATCGGCTATAGTTTCCTCATATTCAAAATCGTGTACGGTACGGATACCACGAACAATGAACTGCGCCTCCTTAGCTCGGGCAAAGTCAATGGTCAGACAATCATAAGCATCGACCTTTACCCGGGGATCATCCGCAAAAAGTTTCTCGATCATCTCCACTCGTTTCTCTGTAGGAAACCAAGTTTTCTTATTCTCATTGATACCGATGCCGATCACCACTTCGTCCATAAAGTCAACGCTCTTCACGACCGAATAATGACCGATGGTAAAAGGATCAAAGGTTCCCGGAAATATCGCTCTTCTCATATTTTTTAGTGATTCACTCACGCAATATCTTCTTCTACAACAAGGTTATCTATAATAAAATTCTGACGTTCCATCGTGTTCTTACCCATGTAGAACTCCAGTAATTCCTTTACCAGATCAGTCTTGCGGAGGGAAACTTGCTCCAAACGCATATCTTTGCCGATAAAGTGCTTGAATTCATCGGGTGAAATCTCTCCCAAACCTTTGAACCGTGTGATTTCGGGATTGGGGCTTAACCGTTCGATTGCGGCAACCCGTTCTTCTTCCGAATAACAATATACCGTTTCATAAACTCCTTTCTTGCGGTTACGGACACGGAACAAAGGAGTCTGAAGGATATATACATGACCTTTCTTTATCAAATCGGGGAAGAATTGCAGGAAGAAGGTAATCAGCAACAAACGGATGTGCATACCGTCCACATCGGCATCTGTTGCCACAATCACTTTGTTATATCGTAATCCTTCCATACCGTCCTCTATGTTCAGAGCAGCCTGAAGCAAGTTAAACTCTTCATTCTCATATACAATCTTCTTGGTCAGCCCGTAAGAATTCAACGGCTTACCACGCAAACTGAATACTGCCTGAGTATTTACATCACGGCTCTTGGTGATAGAACCGCTCGCCGAGTCACCCTCGGTAATGAAAATGCAGCTTTCCTCCTTCTTGTCTCCTTTGGCATCATTCAGGTGAAAACGGCAGTCACGCAACTTACGGTTATGAAGATTTGCCTTTTTGGCACGTTCACGTGCCAGTTTGGTCACTCCGGCTATAGCCTTACGCTCTTTCTCCGATTCTTGAATCTTCTGCAACATCACATCGGCCACATCCGTATGTTTGTGCAGATAGTTATCGACCTCAGTCTTTACAAAATCACCTACAAACTTATTAACGGTAGGACCACCGGGAGCCATATTGGTAGAGCCCAGCTTGATTTTAGTCTGACTTTCGAACAACGGTTCCTCCACATTAACGGCAATGGCAGCTACCAATCCGTTACGGATATCGGCATAGTCCATATTCTTGTTGAAATATTCCTTGATGGTACGGGCTATATGCTCTTTGAAAGCACTTTGGTGCGTACCTCCCTGTGTGGTGTGCTGTCCGTTGACAAAGAGTAATATTCCTCACCATACTGACCGGTATGCGTAAAAGCGATCTCGATATCTTCTCCTTTCAAGTGGATGATGGGATATAATCCCACAGCCGTCATGTTGTCGTTAAGCAAGTCCACCAACCCGTTACGGGACAGGATACGCTGACCGTTATAGATAATGGCCAGTCCTGTATTCAGATAGGTATAGTTGCGGAGCATGGTTTCCACGAACTCCGGACGGAAACTGTAGTTCTCAAACAACAGGTTATCCGGTTCAAAGAAAATATAGTACCGTTCTCTCTGTTGTATCTTGTGTGGTATCCGTCAACAAGTCTCCCTTGGCAAAGGTAGCGATACGCACCTTTCCATCACGATAGCTGCGCACCTCGAAACGTGAACTCAATGCGTTGACGGCTTTCACACCGACCCCATTCAGTCCGACGCTCTTCTTGAACGCCTTGCTGTCATATTTACCTCCGTATTCAACACACTAACAGCTTCAATGAGTTTTCCTGCGGAATACCCCGGCCATAATCACGCACGCTGACACGGAGATTTTCTTCAATAATAATCTCAATCTTTTTACCCGCCTGCATTTTAAATTCATCGATACTGTTATCGATAATTTCTTTCAAAAGAACGTAGATACCGTCCTCGGCATGTGATCCGTCACCCAACTTTCCAATATACATACCGGGACGGGTACGCACATGCTCCATGTCACTGAGGTGGCGGATATTATCGTCGGTATATTCTACGGCGGATTGTTTATCAGTTCGTTGTTTTCTTCCATATTGACTTATCACATTTTATACCCATAATGACGGATCTAAACATATTCAATTCTCAATAATGGTAGCGATACATCACGATTCGAAACGTGAGCTCAATGCATTGACGGCTTCACACCGACCCCATTCAGTTCTTCTAACGCCTTGCTGTCATTTCAACACACTTTTTCCTCGGAATTTTGTCTCAATAATAAGAATATCCTCGGCATGTGATCCGTCACCCAACTTTCCAATATACATACCGGGACGGTACGCACATGCTCCATGTCACTGAGGTGGCGGATATTATCGTCGGTATATTCTACGGCGGGATTGTTTATCAGTTCGTTGTTTTCTTCCATATTGACTTATCACATTTTTATACCTTAATTCCGCAACACTATTATAAATTAAACTTTTGTACCTGAGCAACAAAGTTGCTCAGATTTTGCCATGTCAGAATTTTCACTTATCTTAGTGTTGCAAAACAAGAGAATCCGACGATAGACATGGCGAAGATACAAATTAAATCTGAGAGACTCACTCCTTTGGGGATTATTTTCAATCATGGAGCAATTTGACTCCACATTATCATCTGTAATCGACTCAACCCTCGGTCTAAGGTGTAGATCGTTCGGTTATCAGTACAGCGAAATCATCCGTTCTCTCATGAGTATCTACTTCTGTAGCGGTTCATGTATTGAGGATGTCACTACTCATTTGATGAACCACCTCTCGCTTCATCCGACACTTCGCACTTGTAGCTCTGATACTATCCTCAGGGCGATAAAGGAGTTGACGCAAGAAAACATTTCATACACATCAGATATGGGCAAGACCTACGATTTCAATACGGCTGACACTCTCAATACTTTATTGCTCAATTGTATATTTGCATCTGGCCAACTGAAAGAGGGTGAGATGTATGATGTTGATTTCGACCATCAGTTCATAGAGACAGAGAAGTATGATGCAAAGCCTACATACAAGAAGTTCCTTGGTTATCGCCCTGGCGTGGCGGTTATTGGCGATTTGATAGTCGGTATAGAGAATAGCGATGGTAACACAAATGTTCGTTTCCATCAGAAGGACACGCTGAAGAGGTTCTTTGCGAGATTTGAACAGAATGGGCTCACTATCAATCGCTTCAGAGCTGATTGTGGATCATGTTCCGAGGAAATCGTGGAGGAAATAGAAAAACACTGCAAGTCCTTCTATATCCGTGCTAACCGCTGCAGTTCGATCTACAATGACACCTTTGCTCTCAAAGGCTGGAAAACTGAGGAAATCAATGGCATTGAGTTTGAATTGAACTCTATCCTTGTTGAGAAGTGGAAAGGTAAGGCATATCGACTTGTGATTCAAAGACAGAAACGGATGGATGGTGTGCAGGATTTTTGGGAAGGAGAATACACATACCGTTGTATCCTGACTAACGACTATGATTCTTCCGTAAGAGAAATTGTCGAGTTCTATAACCTTCGTGGAGGAAAGGAACGTATCTTCGATGATATGAACAATGGTTTCGGTGGGACAGATTGCCCAAATCCTTCATGGCAGAGAACACAGTGTTCCTTCTTCTTACAGCACTTATCCGTAACTTTTACAAGGCCATTATTCAAAGACTTGACGTAAAGAAGTTCGGGCTCAATGCAACAAGTCGCATAAAAGCGTTTGTCTTCAGGTTTATCTCTGTACCAGCCAAGTGGATCAGGACATCAAGGCGGTATGTGCTGAACATCTATACCTGTAATAATGCTTACGCAGATGTTTTCCAGACTGATTTTGGATAATGCCTACAACTTATGGGAATGATATTGTGTATTGCCTCAAGTCACATTGTGGGGTAAGGGGATATTGTAGGCAGAAGTGGGTGCTTCAAGTTCAAATTATCTGCAAATTCAGTAATGAGAGGACGTGTAAACGCAATAAGGACGTTCAAGGGGCTTAGTTGCGGATTTGAGGTTATATATCGTTGTTACAGAATACTCTTTATAAGCACGACGGCGTTTATGCTGCTCGGTCTTGAAATATTCCACTGGCCTGCACCTTTCCGTTCAGTTCCAGTTCCGATTACTTTCGGCATACTTGAATCCAGTTGCTGATATACGGGGATCAAGTCCGAGAATAACAAAGCATTGACACCTTTGTTCTGATACTCAGGTTTTACAGCAACCAGCAACAAATCCAACATAGGAGGATACTTATGCAGGAACAACACTTTCAACAGGTGATACCATCCCATAGGCAGCAAACGTCCCTTCGCTTTTTGTAACGCTTCGGACAGAGAAGGCATTGAAATCCCCACTGCCACCAGTTTATCTTCGGCATCGGTCACCAAGGTTACCATACGCAAATCTACAATAGGCAAATACATCTTTATATACTGGTTGATCTGTCCTTGCGACAAAGCCGAGAAACCATAAAGCGGAGCATAAGCCTCATTCATCAACTCGAATATAGCCTGTCCATATTCGACCGCAATTTTCTTACCCGATGTATATTTCTTCACCTTCAGGTTAAACTTACGTTGAATCAAGTCACTGATACGCTTATGCTTATCAGGGAATTGCATCCGAATATAAATTTTATATTCCACCCAATCGGCATCCTTCTCAACTCAACTTCTCCATATGCTGTGGGTAATAAGGATAATTATAGATAGTCGCCATGGTGCTCAACTGGTCGAATCCTTCTACCAGCATACCCTCCACATCAAAGTCGGTAAAAGCCTAAAGGTATCCATACCTTTTGATTTACCCCATTGGGCTACTGCATCCAACAAGGCACGTGATATTTCGATATCATCCAGAAATCGATCCATCGAGAAACGAACTTCTTTTATTCCAAGTCTCGTTTGCGCGTTTATTTATAATCCCTGCAATACGTCCTACCACCTTGTTATCCTTATATGCCAGAAATACTCCGCCTCACAAAACTCGAAAGCGGCATTCTTCTTCGGCTGAACGTTATTCAGCATATCATCATTACAAATCGGGTACGGAATAGGGATTCTCTTTGTATAACTCGTAGTTGAACCGTATAAACGTCTTTAGTTCTTTCTTTGAACTGACTTTTTAATGGGTAATAGCCATGCTGTATTTTTATAAAATTCAGGGTGTAATAGATAGAAGTTTTTTGCAGAAAACTTATTCTTTTATGGCTTTTCACTGTTGGGCAATAAGATAGGCGGTATAAACGACATAACAGCCAACCATCAATGCGCGCCTTCAAGCCGGGTTATGGTACGTTTGCGGAAAACCAGCCTACCAGCCACAACAATAACAGGGAGAGCAATCAATTTTTGCAAATCGAGGTTATTTATATATCCCCATCGGAAGCGGTGACACCGTAGCGCTGCACCCAGAACAAAAGAATATATTGAACAGATTACTACCGTGTGACATTGCCGATAGCAATTCCGGATTCTTCTTTAAAGCCGCCGTAACAGATGTGGCAAGCTCCGGCAAGGAAGTACCTCCGGCTACCAATGCAGTCCGATTACCGATTCACTGGAGACGGGCAAGCCCGCTTGCCCCGTCGACAAAAGCTGTCCGCCGAATATGAGTCCGGCCAGCCCGCAATATACAACACCGATTTCCATACGGGCATTTCCTTTATCTTCTGCTCCTCTCCTGCCTCATCTGCCCCATTACGGGCGATGGCAAATGTATAACACATAAATAGGAAGAAGCCAGCAGAACAAACCCATCGGAACGGCTGATAACATTGACCGCTTCCTGTCAGCATCATGTCATTGGCACAGACAAAAGTACCAACGAAGAAAGATATTAAAGGAATCTCTTTACTCATCGTCCCCTCACATGGGAATTACCAAGGCAAGTACAACCTATAATCATCAAAGCATTGAATATATTATATTGCTGTCCGGTAAAACTTTCAAACAAAATAAATTAGGGCTGACACTTCTCACGAGGTATCAGCCCTTTTGGTTCTTTGTTTTGCGAAAAATATATAACCATGAGCAAAGATAGTCATTTTACCGGACAGCCGGTCTATAGTCAAGTGTTAAAGTTACTCGACAAAGATTCTTCAAATAAGTCATGAAACGAAGGAAGCGGGCTTACGTGAAGCGTTTTGACGGCTACCAACATCTTGTGTAATGCTGTTCGGCATACTCAAACACTTTGATTCTCTTCGCGAACTTGAGATAGGCATGAAGGCGGAGGCTCACAAGCTCGGACACCTCGGAATGAACTATCTGGTTCGTCGCA
>SCPP01000367.1_pt1 | contig 10702 bp, 17 predicted proteins | sample 6106811 | NCBI WGS metagenome assembly SCPP01 (sample SAMN10720449, study PRJNA508395) | human gut metagenome | isolation source: Participant 2 stool, 15 month | host: Homo sapiens | collected 2018
CGGTCAGGGAATACTGTCCATTGTAAAAGAATCGGATAATGCGATAATACCAGCTGTATCTCCCATCCTGCAATTCCAGATAAGGGACCGCCTGTTCAAGCAGTCCCTTATCAAATGCCGGATCCTGAAGGTATGTGTCATGATTTCCTATTAACAGTGTTTTCCTGCCCTTCCAGACGATGAAGAATCTGATTCACCTCCTCTCCCTGGGAAGAAACACTCAGATCTCCTAAGATGAATACATGATCCCCATCTTTTACCCGTGAATTCCACTGGGCAATCATATATTCATCCATCTGTTCGGTGCTTTCAAAGCCCCGGCCATCAATCTTCTCATTGAGCCGGGCATGACCAAAATGAAGATCTGAAATATAGTAGTTCATTATCCCCTTCCTCCTTTTGCTTTGATACGTACCAGGCACTCACGGCCAAAGAAGAACCAGCCGCAGCACATGGAAGCCATCAGTTTCACGCCGAAATAGATCAGCCATCCATAATTGGGAGGAACAGAATCCACTCAAAATAGCGTGTCACCTTAGATACAAGGTTCCAACCGTATGGGATTCCTCCGAAAAGGAGAAATGCCATCGGTGTCCCGATCATCATCCCCACAAGGCTGGCGTTTCCGTCCCCGCTCTCACTGAACGCAGTCAGTGTGCCCAATATCGCAATCACCACTGCGATTACAAAGCGGCGTTTTCCGCTTTTCTGCATGCCTCCTGCTCTGCTGTCATTTCTACTGTTACATCCTGTAAAACCTGATTTGTATTCATACTCATACTCATTTCCTCCTAATCGTCTGTTAACAATCACTTTGATAATAATAGAATAACTTATCTTCTTCACTGTTTTTGGACACTTCCTTTAATAATTGCGAAGTTCCTTCAAACATTCCATCTTTCCGTTTCTGCGGGAACAGGTGGCGCTTATCCGCAAAACAACCGGACGTCTGTTCCATACCGGACCGCGCTCAGCCGGCACAGCCATGCTCTTTTCAATTGACTTCTTATCGTGTTTTGTCAGTTTTGCCATATTCGTTTCCCTCCATCTCTTTGATGGTTATATGATACAGCAAGAGTTTCACTGTTTTTGGACACTTGAATTATATCAGATGCGAGATAACTCCCATCTGATATGGTCCCCGGCAGAATTGTTTAAGGTACGCAAAAGAAGAAAACATCGTACGAAAGCATATCTATGTGCATATTTGTGCAAATTTATGTGTAACCACAATAAAGTTTATTGTGATTTTTGCAATTTTTCCGTATAATTCATTATATATGCAGTCTGACGGATCTGCTTTTTCAGGACTGTAAGTATGAGGAGGTCAAATATGGACGAAAAAATAGTTAGTGATTGTGCTAAAAAAACTTTTACACTTCCAGCAAATGGCAGCTTCTTCGACTTTGCTCCCGATAGTCCAGCTGAAAAGGAACCAAAAATCTCCTTCTGCTGACTTTGAGCACGATCAGCCCGAATCCCCGTAAAGGTATTGCGATGCTTTCGACGGATCAAACCGAAGTTCCGGAAGAATACTATTATCAGTTAGAGCCTGTTCCTTATATGCTGATGCATCAATTTGCAGAAAGAACAATGGTGAAAAACTGGATGGAATTCTTATGATCTGTTCTCCAGCTACTCTGGACGACACCGTTGAACTGACTGATCCAAGATACGGCGATTTTAAAGATACAGCACGAAACTATTTCGCATTCACCACATCCACATTTGCGCAAAACATCAGTCGCCACTGTCCTACAAAGAGATCTGTACAAATTTCGGCAGTAAAGAAACTGATCCGGTAAAACGTGCGGAGGAACACTCCGAAAACAGCCGTCAATTTATCCATGATGTGATTGAAGAGATCCGTCTTCTTAAGAATCATTATCCGGATTTAAACATCCTTGTAGATACCCACGGTGGTTTCCGTACAGCTCAGGAGATTTTAAATACTGTTTTATCCCTGCTTCAGCTGGAAAATATCGAGATCAAACCTGAACATATCTATAATGTAGAATTCCAGCCTGTAAATGGAGTCAGCCGCGCCTACTTCACATCCTCAGCTGAGATTTTCGACATTATAAACTTTGTTCCGGTATCCATGAATGTATCAACTATGGGCAGATCAAATCTCTTGATCAGTCTATGAAAAATTTCAAAGGAGAAATCGAACAGAAGGTTCTGGACAGCATGAGAACAACAGCCGAAGGTATTCAGCTGTGTGATGTCAACAAATTTGAATCCGGTTTATCAAACCTTTCCGATTCACTGAAAAAACTTGGAGGCACTCCGGCATCGCTTGATAATTCCAGCTATTTAAGACTCTTCCAGGATTTGATTCGTGACAGCTATGGTGATGAGCTTTTAGACAACAGCAAGCGAAAAACCATCAACGAAATTAAATGGTGTATTGAAAAAGACTTTATCCAGCAGGCTCTCACTCTTGTGGAAAGCAAGATGCCAAAAGAGATCATTGAACATAACTTCCTGTATTGCAAAGAATTATTTGATGTGACTTCTTCCGGCACAATCATTAAGAAAAGTGAGAAAGAGCACTTAAACGATGATAATTCTCCAAAGCAGCGTTGGGAATCTGTAGAAAACTATATTTTCCAGAAATTTGGCTGGACAAAGAAAGATAAAAATAAAACTTTCTTCCTCAATTTAAGTGAAATTGACGATCTGGATAAAATTGAATATTACCGTGGATATCCCAATTGCTATATCAATCCGCCCAAAAAAGATACTGCCTGGGAAAGCCGCTGCTACCGCATCAGTGAACACCAGAAAGAAAAGAAAGACATTAACGTTTTAGTACGTCTTCACATGGAATTGAAACAGATTCGTAATCAGGCTAATCATGCTGGTGAGGATGACAATCGATACAGCATTGATACAGTACGAAAGGCACTGAAGGCCTACGTTGAACTCTATGAAAAAATAGAAAGAAAATTACATCGATAATTAATTTCTCTCCTCCGACTGCACCTGACGGTACAGCCGGAGGATTTTTTTAATACTCCCGAAACTGTACAAAACGGAACACGCTTCGCTTTTCCGTACCGTTTTCTCCGTATACTTCCTCAACTATCCGCTCGCTGCAGGCTGCTGCCACCCGAACTCCCGCTTCTTTCAGGCGGGCAATCACATGCCAGCTTAAACAGAATTCTCCCTGGCACATGACACAGTCTGGTTTTTTCGCAAGAATTTTTTCCGCATATTCTTCTGCCAACTTACGAACACCATCCGTACTCATATTTGCCGGAACCTGCGGAAAGGCCAGATCCTCAATCGTGCCATACTGAAGAGCCGCATTTCTCATCCTCTGCCCAAAGTTTGCTTGGATGATTGGAAAAATTGATAAACATAGTAACATCCCCCTCATTTTTATCTCTATCTTATCTTAAATCCTCTTTCTTCTTCACAGGGAATCTCTGTGATCTCCATATCCGTCACGTTGATCCATCTCTGCTGCTGAATCCGAGCTAACATTTCCCGAATGGAAGCTTCGCTTCCCTGCACCTCCATCTCCACTCTTCCGTCCCACAGATTCTCCACCCAGCCGGTTAGGCCAAGGGACTGGGCGATATAAAAGGAACGGTAGCGGAAACCGACGCCCTGGACATTACCTGAAAAAAAGATGTGTTTTCGTACCATAATTTACATCTCCTCCGGATACTGAAATCCCCATTCTTTTCTGAATTCCGTCATCATATCCATCACATCTTTTGTATAATCCAAATGCATGCATTCTGCATCCCCACGGATGGCTTTCTCCATATCCGCCAGCTCATAGGCCAGCGCATCTGCATGCTCACCGGTCTGAATCACTTCCGTTTCTCCGGAATCTGTATAGGTGATTCTCGCTTCCCAGGCTCTCGGATATTCCATGATTTCTATATATCCCTTTTCACAGGATACCATGCCTCTTTTCGGCTGCTTGGAATGCAGCGACAACATGACAGATGCCATCTGGCCTTCCTGATTCATCAGCAGCAATCCTGCCTGTTCATCCACCCCTGTAGGTGCCGGTTTTACCTGGGATAAAAGCTGATCCGGCTTGGAATCCATAAACCACCGAATAAAGGAAAGCGCGTACACCCCGATATCCAGCATGGCACCTCCTGCCAGGTTTTTATTAAAAAAGCGGTTGTTCATATCATATTCTTTGAAGCTTCCAAAATTCATAGTGATCAGATTCACCTTTCCAAGTTTCCCTGACTCGAGAATCTCTTTAAGCTTTTTATAGATCGGCATATGATAAATCGTCATGGCCTCACCTATGACGACGCCCTTTTATCCGCCAGAGCAATTGCCTCATCCAGTTCCCGGCTGTTTAAGGTGATAGATTTTTCGACCAGAATGTGCTTTCCATTCTCAATTGCCCTGCGCATAAAATTAATATGGGTATTATGGGGAGTTGTGATATAGATTACATCAATATCCGGGTCTGTAAACATGTCATTATAATTATCATATACCTTTTTTATCCCATATTTTTCTGCAAATGCAACCGCTTTCTCATGGGTTCTGTTACCCACCGCATCGATGTTTCGCCCGTTTTTCTTTAAGGCCACGGCCATTTCATTTGCAATCACTCCGGTTCCAAGAACTGCCCATCTGATGTTCTGCATGTATCTCTTACCTTTCTTTATCCAACTAGCACTCCACCGCTACCTTAATCACTCCATCTTTCTTGTTCTCAAAAAGCTCGTATGCATCTTCGATCCGGCTAAGCGGATAGGTATGGGTAATAAGCGGTTCCGTATCGATCTTGCCCTCTGCAATGAGGCGAAGCGTCTCCTCACAGTCGCATCCATCTACACCGCCGGTTTTAAAGGTAAGATTCTTGCCATACATATCCGGAAGCGGCAGCGTCTGGGCTTCGTCATAGAGCGCTACCACTGTGACGATTGCATTAGGCCTTGCACATTCCCAGGCTAACCGGAAAGTAGAGAGGGCTCCTGCCACCTCAAGGACTACATCGGCTCCGCCATGATCACTGTTTTTCTGAACATATTCCAGACATTCCTCCGGTGAAACGGTGTATACATCTGGATAGTGCTCCTTTATAAAGCGGACGCGGTTTTCATCTTTCTCGCAGACAATAATTCGTTTCGGTTTCTTTAACATTACGCAGAGAAGGGTACAAATACCCGTCGGACCGGCACCGATGATCAGAACCGTATCTTCCTCCGTGATCTCAGAGATCCTCGCCGCCCAATAGCCGGTCGCCAGCACATCTCCCACAAACAGTGCTTGCCGGTCCGTCACTCCATCCGGAATCCTATTTAACCCCTGATCTGCGAACGGTACACGCACATACTCAGCCTGACCGCCATCGATACGACACCCAAGAGCCCAGCCGCCATTCTCGTCCGTACAGTTATTTACATATCCATTTTTGCAGAAAAAGCATTCACCACAGAAGGTCTCTACGTTTACAGTGACTCTGTCCCCCGGCTTCACATGGGTCACCGCTGCCCCCACTTCTTCAACAATTCCAACCATCTCATGACCGACAGTAATTCCAGGGACCGCCCGCGGCACACTTCCGTGCTTGATGTGCAGATCACTGGAACAGATACTGGCAAGTGTAACCTTTACAATCGCATCCCTTTCATGCATAATCACCGGTTTAGGTTTTTCCACTAATTCAAACTTTCCCTTAGAAATATATGTATATGCCTGCATTGCTTAACCCCCGTCTTTCTATTATTCATACTGAATCCTATTATAGGCGAAACTTGGGGTTATTAGCAAGATTTGCAGTAAAAAACATGCTTCTGCTTCATTGAAACATTCCGCGTACATGACGGCTAGTTTCAACTGCTGGCAGGCTCCGGTATCATATGTCATTTTTTCAGAAGAACGTCCAAAGCGATTTGCCTGCGCAAGGTTCCATTTTTCAAGGATCACCTGCATCTGCTGGTTTGTCCGTTTCAACTCATCCGTAAGAACAGCCAGCTGGCTACGTAATTCTTTTTCCTGCTCCATGCTTTCAAGCAAGAGCTGCAGGATATCTTTTTTATTCAGTTTTGCCAGCTGTTCTTTTGATAACGCAAGTGCCATACGGACGATCAGTCTCCTTCGCTTTTATGGATCCAGTATAACAGAAGAAGCGAAAATTTCATTTGGATCAGCTGTTACAGACCTCTGCACAGGGAACTGCTTTGGCTGCGTTACTTCAACAAAGCCGCTTTCTACAAGCAGGGCCTCTTTCACTTTGCGGAGCCAGTAATAATAAGAGTCTCATGAAAGCTGATGCTGTGCACAATAATCTTTGACAGACAGACCAGATTCGTTGCGCTCCTGAATAATAGCAGCCCAGTTTTTTACACGGATCTGTGCTGTGGCAAGTTTTGATGGTGTATAAATAAAGTTGACAGCCTATTCTCAAGGATTTCATAGTATAATCAAGAGAATAAGGAGGTGCCCAACTATGGCACGAAGTCAACGTAAGTACGATCATGAATACAAAGTGCAGGCAGTTAAGCTTGCAAAAGAAATCGGTGGTGCGAAAGCCGCTAAAGAATTAGGAATTCCTGAAGGGACTATCCATATCTGGCTTAAAGCCGTAAGAACCGGACAACTGGATATTGGAGAAGGTGCCCATACTCCAGAATCTGCCATGAGCCTTGCGGAGGAATTAACCATGCTTCGAAAACGCGTGAAAGATCAGGATAAAGAAATTCGTCGTCTGAAAGAAGAAAACGAGTTTCTGGAAGAAGCCAGCGCTTTTTTCGCAGCGAGCCGTCGGAAGTCTCTAAGACCGAAAGAATGAAATTCATTGCGATTAAGACTGACGATGGCACCATCAAGGGAAAACTGGCTTTTTACTGTCGTATGTTACATGTGAGCCGCCAGGGATTTTATAAATATCTGTCCGTAAAAGACCGTCCGTGGAAATACCAGACGCTTGCAGATACCATGCTTGAAATCCATGCTGAGGATGTCTGCAACGACACCTATGGACGTGTACGTATGTTCCAGGCATTAACTCTTAAACGACCTGATGGCATTCCTATCCCCAGTGAGCGTACCGTTTATAGAGTCATGGAAAAAATCGGTCTCAGTCATCGTCCTAAGCGTAATCCGAAAGGAATTACGAAAGCAGACCGTGAGGCTCGTAAATCGGATGATCTTCTTAAGAGAAATTTCACATCAGAAAAGCCTCTTGAAAAATGCGTGACAGATATCACCGAAATCAAAGCAAAAGATGGAAAACTCTATGTTTCGGCAATCTTCGATTGTTTTGATTCAGCAGTACTGGGGCTGGCAATGGAAACCACGATGAAGGCAACGCTTTGCCAGCATACGGTAGAAAACGCTTTTATCGCATATCCTGAAATTCAAGGAGCAGTGCTTCACTCCGATCGAGGTAGCCAATATACCAGTGAGCTTTACCGCAGCACCCTGAGAAAATATGAAATCATCCAAAGTATGAACAGTGCCGGTGGTCGATGCCATGACAATGCCCGTTGCGAAAGCATGTGGGCGCGTCTAAAGACAGAGCCCGGAAATCCGCATAAACACTGGATTTCCGAGCTTCATTTTTATTCAAACTCGACAACTACTAATCAATTTTGTTTAGAAATTATTTGCTATCGTATTTGCCTTTCTTTTAATTCTTTGATTTGTCCATATTATCCTGCCTGTATAAGCTAATGTTATCATTTTGTTATCGCTGTTGATAACACAGCATAAGTAACTGTGGATAATAGCAATATGTTCCGATACAGATTATAAGCAGCTTTGCTTAGAAAATCAACTATTTGTTTCTGTATCTTCAATAAGATTTTTCTTCAATGCTTCAATCGTATCTTGATTCTTCTTCAAAAGTTCTAATTGTCTGTATGCCTTTTCCCGTAATATTTTTAATCGCTCAATTTTAGGCACTTCCCGTCTTATCAGATCAGCGTTTGTATCCTCCAGATTGATAAGCACAACCAATTCTTCCGCAGAAGCAAAATCTCGAATGTTAGGAGTTTTCCCATTTATTCCTTTTTCATTTCTCCATTGTGCTGCTGTTTTTCCAAACAAAGCCATATTTAAAATATCAGCTTCTGAAGCGTATGTATATGCCATTTCCTGCGGAGATAACGTCGGTGTAATCAAAAACTCCTTCACCGCATCCGTATGAATCCGATAGTTTATTTTTGAAAGTTCTCTCTTTACATCCCAGCCAATCGCTAAACGGTCTGCTTCATCTTTCTTTAAACGCTGATAATCTTTGATAATGTACAGCTTAAATTCCGGTGAAATCCAAGAAGCAAATTCAAAAGCAATATCCGTATGAGCATAAGTACCACCATATCGTCCTGATTTTGATATGATACCGATTGCATCCGTTGCTTTAATCCACTGCTGCGGTGTCAACGTAAACGCATTATCACCAGACTCTGCTTTAAACCTATCGAATTCGATAGGTTTAAAATTCGGATTATGGATTTGCTCCCACAAGCCCAAAAAAGAAATCGTGGAATGATTACGCATCCAATTTGCCACCACGATAAATGCGTTGTCTGGATTTTTATATTTTGCAATATCTGTCAGAGAAATATAAGCATCTTCATTCACAACATCGCCCATTACTCTGATTTCGGTTCCATTGGCATCTATTTTCATAGTTTTCATAATTTTTCCTCTTTGACAACTTTTTCTCTAATTACAAATTCAAAGAAGTTTTTACTACATCAATATTTGTCTGTCTTTTTACCATTACAGTCTTTGCAAAGCATTTGACAATTATCAAGTGTAGTACGACCACCCTTACTCCACGGTTTGATATGGTCACCTTCCATTTCCTTAAACTCAAAATGCTGTCCACAAATAGGACAAATCCCATTCTGTCTGCTATATGCTACCATTTTATCTCGCTTGTCAAACGCCCGCAAATTCAGCAGTCGCCCTGCATATGGGTCTGTCTCTCGACAAAGTAAATATTCATAAATTCCTTTCGTCTTTTGTACTTCATCGTCTTCATGTAGCCGTTTTACTTCTTCATTCATTTCAGAAGAATTATAGGAACGATCATGATATGCATTATAAAGATGGCACCAATCTAAACCTTTCATATCCACATAATATTTTGGGAAAATTTTCTGTGTCCAATATATAACATCTTGGAAATATTGCCATAACTCATCTGCATCTGCGTTCGATTTATGCAAAGCCATATATTCTGTGATATCTTTAATTCCTTGATATTCACAGATTCCCTTAAGAGCCTTTTCAAGAATTTCTTGTCTATTAGGATCACCCGTAATATACTTATCAGATAAACCTTTCGCTGCACAATTTCTTTTAGAAAAATGTAACTTTGCATCTGAAAGCCACTTACCAGTATAACTAATATTTCTAATTTCCTGATCTGTTAACTTTTCTCCCGCTATATTTACAACAGTAAACCAATCTAATTTTTCAGAATCTGTTCCTTCACAAACGTAAATCATAAAGTCATAATTCATAATTGCATTATATTTATCATCTGGCAATGCATCCCAATAAAATTTCTTATCAGAAATCGTAATCGGGAATTGATGTTTTAAATATTGCATTATGGATAGTGTCCGTTGTTGACCGTCAAGCACTTCGTATTGATTATCCCCAGTTTTGACCCAGTACATAACATTCAGAGGAAATCCTTTCAAAACTGTATGAATAACCGCTTCGGCTTGTTTTGATCATATACAAATTCTCGCTGATATGGTGGACGGATAGCCAATCTTCCTCCGTATGCAAACACACCATCATCACCATTGTCTGTATAATTTTCAAACACCTCTCTTACTTTTATTGATCTTGGCTCAATTTTCATTGCCATATCTCCTTCTGATTAAAATTCTCGGATATATACTTAATAAATATCCAGCCACGTTATCTGCTGTGTAATACACTGTGCCAGTTGGCTTATCTTTTACGCATATTGCTGCCCTTGTATTTACTTTACTACCACCCTGTATTGTGCCGTTTTTATTATGTTGGACTGCATTTTGAAAAATTGCAGTCATTTCATAATCAACAGTATTTCCCAGTGTAATTCCTAAAATTTCAAATTGCTCTGGATTGTATTTATCCAGAAAGGTAATTGGTACACCCATCACGCCATTGCATCTTACGTCTGATAACAATTCTGTCATAGAGTCGTTTATACTTTGCGTCGTCTGATGACAACTCTGTCGTATAAGCAACGGTAGAGTCTGCTCTGCTCTGCTCTGCTCTGCTCTGCTCTGCTCTGCTCTGCTCTGCTCTGCTCTGCTCTGCTCTGCTCTGCTCTGCTCTGCTAACAGATTATCATCTATCTCCTCTGATTTGGCAAGTGGTAAATAAAATCTTACTCCTCCCGCAACGTAGCTACCTTTGGTGCAATTTCTGACATAGGTCTACCCAACCAACGGCTCGCTCCAATAATTTCAAACTGTTGGATTATGCTTATCTAAATATGTAATCGGAACACCCAAAGTAATCGCATGGAATATTAGCAACCTTATCTACATTAATGGCATCATAATTAGCGTAACGCGGATAATCTTCTTCATTGCCATAATATTTACGATACAAGATTAGCTTTTCATGCCGCTTACCATGATCAAGATTTGTAAACCAACGCACTCCTTTAACACGAATATATTTTCTTCCATTATCATCTACACCACATCCAGCAGCTCGAAGCGGATAATTATCTGGTACATAAAATTTT
>SCPP01001618.1_pt1 | contig 10688 bp, 11 predicted proteins | sample 6106811 | NCBI WGS metagenome assembly SCPP01 (sample SAMN10720449, study PRJNA508395) | human gut metagenome | isolation source: Participant 2 stool, 15 month | host: Homo sapiens | collected 2018
ATGAAAGATTCTTTTTAAATTCATAATATGTACTGGTATTAAATTATAAGCTTTTACTGGTTGTTTTAAAATTTAAAACTAGCATTCCACGCCCGGAAGTGTTAGGTTTTACTCAAGTCGATATTTTGATCCGTTAAAACATCATGGGCTGATGTTGTTGGAAGTACTTCTTTGTATGGAGTCAGGTTTATGGTTTGCGTTTTGTCTGTTCCATTCATGAGAACCGTTATCGATTTGTTTCCGTATTTTCGTTCATAAACGTAAACCTTTGTTGGGAGCGAAGTGTTTCAATCTGCCTTTGGCTATGACTTCATTCCCTTTCTCCATTGGAGTAATTTCTGCATATAAGTAAAGGCTTCATTTTGCTGCGGAGTACGGTTAGCCTCATTGAAACAGTTGCGTGGGTCATTTTTCCAACCTCCGGGGAAATCACAACGTAACAGACCGTCGCCATTGGCTTTATCTGCAGCCATCAGAATTTCTGTCCCATAATAAATCTGGGAATGCCACGTGTGGTCAGCAGGAATACAAGTGCTTGTTTGTAGCGGTCAATATTTTGCGTGGCTTCTTCATTTAAATAAAAGCGTGAAGTATCATGGTTATCAAGGAAAACGAGCAGATTCATCGGATCTGCATATACCAAATCCTGAGTAAGATAATCGTAAAGACGATATAATCCGCCGTTCCAGTCAGTTGTTTCTTCGTCAAAGGCTTTGTTCATTTGTTCCATCAGCGGGAAATCCATCACGGTACGGAGATTGAGTTTCTGGAGCAGCCAGTCTGCTGTCTTTCTGCCAGAAAGAAACCAGCACATTACTGTTCAACCAAGTTTCACCTACTATGTTGAAATCAGGGTACTCATCGGTCACGGCTTTACACCATTCTGACATCATGTCGAAATCTGCGTAAGGATGTGTGTCTTGACGGATGCCGTTAATCCCTGCATATTCTATCCACCAGATACTGCTTTGATCAAATAGCGGGCTACATGGCGGTTGCGTTGGTTCAAGTCGGGCATTGATTCTGTAAACCATCCGTCTACGGCTATCTTGCGTTCATAATCAGAAGCGTGGATATCCTGTACACTCGCTGTTTTATAAGAAGTTTGTGTGTAGTTTCTTTAAAATTGAACCAGTCTTTGAAGGCATATCTTTGAAAAGATAGTTTTCGCTGCCACAATGGTTGAAAATCATGTCCATAACAACTTTCATTCCTTTGCTGTGTGCTTGTTCTACCAGCTTGCAGAATTCTTCATTGCTACCTAATCTGCGGTCTACTTGATAATAATCGGTAATGGCATAGCCATGATAGGATCCTTCTTTCATGTCATTTTCCTGTATGGGGTTCAGCCAGATTGCCGTAACTCCCAAGTTGGAGAGATAATCCAGATTATTTTCAATACCTGCGAGGTCGCCCCCGTGACGGGCGAACGGATCGTTACGGTCTACCTTTGCTTCCAACATTTCCGGTACGACATCGTTCGAGGGATTTCCGTTGGCGAAGCGGTCTGGCATAATCAGATATAATACGTCACCCGAGTTGAAGCCTTCCACGTTGGAAGCATCTGCCTTACGCTGTTTTATTTCATATGGCACAACAGTTTGCTTTTTACCTTGTTTCAGTGTAATATGAAAAGTCTGCGGAGTAGCTTCCGATAAATCCATATATAAGATTAAGTAATTGGGATTTTCTTGTTTCACAACATCTTTCAGAAGAATGTCTTTAGAAGAGATGCTTACATCACTGGAGGAAATATTGTCGCCATACAGTAGGATCTGTAGTTCGGGATTCTTCATATCCGCCCACCAGAAGGTTGGGGCTACTTTTTTAATTATGGCTGCGGACACTGTGTGTTGCAAACCGAATAACGCGAGTAATGCCATAAGTGCGAATGTTCTTTTCATAATATATAGAAATTAGTGTTTATATCTTCATTTCATTTGGATGTTGCAAATGTAGGAGTGGAATAGCTGAGATTTGAGTACTAGAATAAAAATATAAATGTTTTATAGATTCAACTTATTGATAATTAGGCGCATTTGTCTTTGCTGTATTGCTGAAAATATAAACGTCAATGAAAATATTTTCGTTGAAAAACTTTATTCTAATTACTTATATTTATATATTTGTGAATCTATAATAAGTATATAAGATGAAGAATGTAACCTATTTCTTTATATTGTTTTTGTTGACTTTGACAACTCCTTTGTTTGCTGATAAAAACAGCAATGAAGAAGTGTTGAAAAGGTTGGATCGGGTCATAGATAATAAGACCGCTTGTCATGTGCAGAAGGAAAAAGAGATTGTGGATTTAAAGCAACGTCTTCACCGTTCTAAAGATAATAGGGAGAAATATGAACTTTGCGGTTCTTTGTTTAACGCTTATCTGCATTATCAAGCTGATTCCGCATTGTATTATATTAATGGAAAAATGAATTTGTTGCCTCTGTTGAATCATCCGGAGTTAAAGAATGAGATTGTCATTAACCGTGCCGAGGTGATGGGGTGATGGGAATGTATAACGAGGCTTTGGAACAATTGGAGCGGGTAGACCCGTTGGAATTGGAACGGGAGACTTTGGCTTATTATTACCGGACCTATCGGGCTTATTATGGTTGGGTGGCCGATTATACCACCAATGATGCCGAAAAGTGAAATATTTGAAAAAGACCGATGCTTACAGGGATTCTATTCTTATTGCTACTGATCCTTGTGTGGACAGGAGCATTGTATGGGCCGAGAAAAAGATTATTAATGGCAGGGTGGATTCTGCTTTGGTTATATTGTCGGACCTATTGAAAGAAACGCCGGATGAACGGCAAAAAGGGTATATTTATTATACTTTATCCGAGGCTTACGATATGCGGGAGATATTCAGAAAGAAATTTATTATCTGGCCTTGACCGCTATTACAGATTTGAAATCGTCTATTCGTGAATATGCATCCTTACAGAAATTGGCTCAACTGATGTATGAGGTAGGTGATTTGGATCGTGCTTATAAGTATTTGAATTGTTCAATGGAGGATGCGGTAGCTTGTAATGCCCGTTTGCGGTTTATTGAGGTAACGCAGTTCTTTCCTATTATTGATAAAGCATATAAATTGAAAGAAGAAAAAGAGAGGCAGATTTCCCGTACTCTTTTAATCAGTGTCAGTTTGCTTTCTTTATTTTTGCTTGCTGCTATTTTTTATCTGTACCGATGGATGAAGAAATTATCAGTGATGCGCCGTAATCTGAGTCTGGCTAATCAGCAGATGCAGGAAGTAAATGCTGAGTTGGCACAGACGGGGAAGATCAAGGAAGTATACATTGCCCGTTATTTGGACAGATGTGTGATTTATCTGGACAAGTTGGAGTTTTATCGTCGTTCTTTGGCGAAACTGGCAATGGCCTCCCGTATAGACGATTTGTTTAAAGCGATTAAATCCGAGCAGTTCATACGAGATGAACGGAAGGATTTTTATAATGAGTTTGATAAGTCTTTCCTGGAGTTATTTCCTCATTTCATTACTTCTTTTAATGAGTTATTGGTAGAGGAAGGAAGAATATATCCCAAATCGGGCGAGTTGCTGACTACGGAATTGCGTATATTTGCTTTGATCCGTCTGGGAGTGACTGATAGTAATCGGATTGCCCATTTCTTGGGGTATTCTTTGGCAACGATTTATAATTATCGCAGCAAGATGCGTAATAAGGCGATAGGAAACAAGGAAACTTTTGAACAGGAAGTGATGAACTTGTAGAGATATGATTACAATAATACCAGCAAATGTAATATAAGTGTATTCACTGTTATTCCGTGCTTCAGTAAGTATTAGCTCTAACCTTGGGAGTTTGGTCGTATTTATTCTAAATGTGGCAAAATGTAATTGTTCCCCAAACGGATAGCATTACTTGTCCAATAACACAATTGATTTTAGAAGATGGATAAGTCCCGCCTTGGACATTGAGGATAGGCAAGTCGAATATCTTTTCAGTTAACTTGGTCTCGAAACTTTCTAATTGTTGAAATTGGAAAGCACCTATTTTGTCCTCGTTATTATTATTTTCTATTTTGTTCAGGTACTTGTCATTTTCTTCATAAACAGCAATGGCAACTTCATAAATTTCAAACCATGTCTTTGAATCTTCGACCATTAAATTCATAAAACAGAGAGTACAGTACCTATGTGAGAGATAAAAATAGCACCACAACTAGTAAACTTCCAATAAGTGTTCAGCGTATCTTCGGAGATGTTTTGGTAGAAAATAGTAACATTGATAGCATATCTATACAGGTAGATAACCATAGGCTGAAAGACAAAATACTATAAATGTAATAGGAGAGATAGAGTATTGCCATAGGTGGCTTATTTCAATATTGCGGCAATGTCGGTAGGTGCGATAAATATCTTTGGAAATCAATGGAGTGGATTCTGTAAATACGACCTCATTTGTCATTTTGATTTCTTTAGGAACGGTTTTTGTCATCGAATCGCTGATGCTATTGAATGCCTGATAAAAATTATTGGACATAGTACTGATTGTTTGGCATAAATAAAAAAGCAGAGAGAGAATGAGAGTTGAATAACTCAAAATAATTCTCTCTCTGCTTGGGAGTAGTTCTACAGAGAGGAGGATATTAAATCCTTATCTCTGTGTGTTTAGACTTTGATTACTGTGCCGGATAGGGAGTCAGGTTTACAGTAATGGTGTCTTCTACTTTTTCATTTGTTGAAGTAGTGATAGTCAATTTCACTTTGACTGGGGTTGCTACAGATACTTTGTTTGCATCACCAGCATTTGCTGTAAGTTTAATATCTTTACCGTTTATATTTGCTGTCAAATATTGGGTATATTTAGCTTCGACTTCGCAAACTACATTTTGAATATCATCTTGTGTTCCAGAAATGTTATCTACACGGTAATAGATGTTCTTGTCATTCTTATCAGCAGCTTTACCATATTTCACAGTTACTATGTTACCACTACCAGAGATGATAGAAATACCAGCAGGCATAACTGTTGTATAGTTTTTGCTTTCAGCAAACATAACTTTGAAGTCAGCAATCGGGAACTGTACGCCTGCATAGGTAACCTTACCACCTGTTAACGTATAAGCCTTGTTAGTTTCCCCTTTTTCAGTTAATGTGATAGTACCGTTGTCACTAACAGCAATCTTGTCAGCATCATCTTCAATAGCTTTGTATCCACTTACAGTTCCAGCAGAGAAAATGTTGGCTTTAGTGATTTCACTAGCATAAACTGTTACAATCTTATTCAAATAGTATGACGGGTTAAATGTATAAGCTGCTGCCAATGTTGCATCGCTTGGCTTTTCAATAGTGAACGGCAAGTTAATAACAGCAATTGTTCTGAAATAATTGAGTGTTCCAATTTTAACAGCTGCAACAACATTTACCTTAGCTGTAAACTCACCACCATTTTCAATGATTTTGGCTAATTGACTACCGTAATTTGTGTTGAAGTTAACTTTGATACCTGCTATTTGGGCTGCTTCAGTTGTTGTTTTACCTTCAGAGTCAACAGTAGCGATATTCTTAACAAGATCGGTTAGATTTTCAGTTTCTATCTTGCCTGTTTCAGCATTTTCATATACCCATTCTACTTGGGGTTCAAGTACCATTTCTTGATATTCAGCATTCCAAACGACACGTTTGTCTGCACCCATGGCATCGAAGTAGGGCTTTAAGTCAGAGATAAATGCTTGTTCAGCAGTTTCAGTCACTTCTGTTACAACATGCTTCTTGCTTACGATAGAAGTAATTTCTTCTGCATCAGGAGTTTTTTCATTAAAGTTCAAGGTTACATTGTCAGATTTAACCTTACCGAAAACATTCATATAATGAACTGTAAAGTAAACATTTCCTGCAGCCTTGTCATTAAGATTGATAGTCATACCATCGAATGATACGCCATAACGGATAGAGTCTGCTTTTGCTTGAGCATTATCAGCCATTGTGATGTATGAATCGAATAGTTGACCTGCCCATTTTTTTTCAGGGACAATTGTTACAGATTCACCTGGCTTAGCATCCACGTATGATGTGAGATAAGTATCACCTTGCTCATTAATCTGGTATTTACCGAATGGAATATTAACATCTTGGGCATCCACCAAACTAAAATTAAAATCACCATTGAATGGAGAGTAAACATTTTCGTTAACAACCAATGACGCTACAGCATTGCTATTGCCGTATGATTCAACTATTTCATCATTAACAGTAATACCTTCTACAGGAATTTCATACAATCCGGTTGTAGAAGCTGCTCTGCTGCTGCTTAATACTCCACTAAAAGGAACTACTTTTCCTAATTTGATAGGCAGTTCTTCACCTTTAGAGTTTACAGCCTTAACGGTTTTTCCTGATTAATCGTAAGAAACCGGGGATATCTGAACTATAATAGAACTGGTAGATTGTCCTACCATATATTCACCTTTGGCAGGTTTTTCTTTAGAACCACCTTCCCATTTCGGCCATGCTGTTCCTTCTTTAGCAATGCTATAAGCAATATTGAAATTGTTTTCCAATACAGTAATCTGAGCCAATCCTTCGTTCAAGGGCAGACGAACAGATTTTTCATTCTTACCGTCTTTGTCACAAACAACCATGATAACGTAGTTGTTAGGATCAGTAGGATCAGCGTAGTAGTAAGGAACATTTGTTGCAGGAGTAGCGCCGGCAAATTCTTCAAATTCTGTACCGTTCCACAAATACCACTTGCCGTTTTCCTTTTTCACTTCAGGTTGAGCATCCTTGCCCGGTTCACCCTGTGCGCCGTCCTGGCCTACAGCTTTAACGGTAGTCTTCTCACCGTTGCATACCCAAAAACCATCTTCCGAGATAGTCCATTCTGTACCTGCAGCACCTGCTTCACCGTCCTTACCGTTGGTAATGGTGTAGCTGCTACCGTCATTGAAAGCAACAGTGAAACCGCCTGTGGCAGGAGTTACAGAAGTAATCCAGTTGGCAGCATTGATTTTTGCTTCCAGGTCTTTGATTTGACCTTCAACGCCATCCACGCGCGAAGTCAGCTCGTCAATGTCATCATCGTAGTCTTTACAAGACACAAATGTTCCTGTTGACGAAACCATTAAGGCTCCGAACAGGATTGCACTTAAAAACTTTTTGTTCATAATAGAAAAACTTTAAATTTATAAATTTAAAAAACTAAAATTGGTTATACATACCATTTATTATAAAAGGGCTTAATTGTTTTCCTCCTGTTTCAGCGGATTCCTCTCGTGTGCCACATACTGCCGGGGCGTCATGCCCGTCACTTTTCCGAACGCCACATAGAAAGGGCTTTTCGAACCGAAGCCGCTGCGTACGGGAACTTCCTCTATGGGGCATCGTCCGCTGCGGAGCAGCTCTTTGGCGTATTCCACTCGGTAAGTGTTTACTAGTTCTTTCAGGTTACAGCCGAAATAGCGGTTCACCACATTACTTAAATAAGTCTGGTTTGTCTCCAGCATCGCACTCAGTGTCTTCAGCGAAAGAGAGGAATCGAGGAATACTTGACGCACTTCCATCAGGTATAATATACCTTTATATATAAGAGCATCTATCCGGCGGACGTCCGTCCGCAACGCAAACTCCTTCTCCCATCGGCGAGAGGCGCAGCACGATAGAGCAAAGTCTTTTGGCGCACCGAAGTGTAGCGGGTCTTTTTACGTCGCAGAAACAGGTATTCCATTCAATTCTTTTTTCGTTTTTTTATTTGCTTATTTTGTCGATCTCTTAGTAAGAGATCGACAAAATAGATGTAATATGCATAAAATCAAATAATTAAATCAGTGAGAAGTGGGCTGTTGAGAGAAAGATTAAATAAGAAAAAAGGCTTTTTTTTGCTTTAGATCGTATTTTTTTAATGAAAAGTGTATTAGTTATCAAAACTTTCCTTATTTTTGCACGAGAATTATATATCTCTTACTAAGAGATCGATAAAAACCTATCTTGTATTTTGTAGCCTAAACAGGTAAAAATCAATTATTTATCTCTTCGTTTTATTATATACTTGGGCGCAGAATGTAACTCATGTGTCAGAAATGAGTACCGCTTTGTACTTTATTATATGGCGTATGATTTTTTCTATCGGCATCCAGAATTCATGGAGAAGTTGGAATAATGCTGGACGGAATGAAGATGAATGTGTCAAAACCAAAATGACAGCTTTGAAAAGTTGCAGATAGTAATTATAACGCGTAAAAGGGTCGTATCAAACTCTGTATTGAGTAATGATACGATCCTTTCTTTAGTCTTTTAGGATGCTCAAATTTCAGATTATAAGTTCATGTTTTCAAAAACAGAGTTTTGACACCGCGGAGTGAATTTCAGTTTCGGGAAACAGAACATTGAACGGTGGTGATGGAATGAGCATATATTACTTTCGGGAAATGCTTTACCTCTCTTTGATAATACTTACACAGCCGGCACCGATAATCAGGAACACTCCAGCCAATACCAGCATGTTTACTTCCGGAGCGACACTACCCGGACTGGTAAACATCTTCAGTACGATACCTCCTAAAGAAGCAGCGACAATCTGTGGAACACAAATAGTTCCATTGAATAATCCCAGATAGGTTCCCATATGTCCTCCTGTTAATGCATTGGTCAGAATGGTAAAGGGAAGGGCCAGCATGGCTGCCCATGCGCAACCTATCAGGATGAAGGATGCAAATAAAGCATATTGATTATGGATAAAGAAAATGGAGATGAATCCAATGCCTCCCAATACCAGACTGAGTACGTAGGCAAGTTTGCGGTTCTGAATCATCGGGATGATCGTTGCCCAAATAACGGAACCGATGGCTTGGACAGCAAATAAGATCCCGACCCAATCTCCCGCTGTCTGGTATTGTGCGGATTGTGTATCCAGTACCACTCTGGAAACACCGTTTGTCATGGTTGTTATGACCGGTGTGTCGAACACATTCAAAGCAACTGTTCCATTGGTGTAAGTCCACATGAACATGAAGGCTGCCCAGCAGAAAAATTGTACCAGTCCTACTGTCCAAAAGGCTTTGGGAGCCTTGACCAGCAATTTGAACATATTTGTCTTTTCTTTTTTGCTTTCATGGGTGATGCCATGATATGCTGCATATTCTTCGGGAGGAAATTCCTTTACTTTGGCCGAAGTATAGATCACGCATAGAATCAGTATCAATGCGCCGATGTAGAAAGAATAGATGACAGAGTCGGGAATAATACCTTTGGGAGCAATATTACTGATGCCGATGGCGGCAAAATAAACGGAAAAGATATCCTGCCAGACTGCCGGCATTACAGAGAAAACTCTGAATGGAGTAAGCCAGTCCTTTTTTTTTTTTATTTACCATATCGCCCACCATCATGAAGGGCTGCCCATATTGATAGAGGTATCAAGGAACATCAGTGATATCAGACCGAATACCATAGCTGCACTGACTGTCATTCCGAAACTACCTGCATTAGGAGCAGGCATGACGCAGACAGCAACCAGAGCTCCTGCAAACAGATAGGGGATACGCCGTCCGAAACGCATCCAAGTGCGGTCACTCAGTGCGCCTATGATGGGTTGGACGATGATTCCTGCCAGCGGAGGTAATATCCAAAAATATTGCTGTCCGGTAAAACTTTTTCAAACAAATTAGGGCTGACACTTTCACGAGGTATCAGCCCCTTTGGTTATCTTTGTTTTGCGGAAAATATATAACCATGAGCAAGATAGTCATTTTACGGGACAGCCGGTCTATAGTCAAGTTACTCGACAAAGAGAAGATTCTTCAAATAAGTCGCGAAACGAAAGGAAGCGAGGCTATTGAAGCGTTTTGACGGCTACCAACATCTTGTGGTAATGCTGTTCGGCATACTCAAACACTTTGATTCTTCGCGAACTTGAGATAGGCATGAAGGCGGAGGCTCGGACACCTCGGAATGAACTATCTGGTTCGTCGCAGCACGCTTGCGGAGGCCAATATACGCCGTCCTCAGGAGTTCTTTGCGTTTATGCGTATCTTTTGGAGAAGTATGCCAAATTTTAGCGGACAGCCGCCCAAGTATATAAGGGGCAGACTCACGAGCCTAAAGACTGAGAAGTTGTTTTACATGATGGATTCCACCACAATAACGCTCTTTGACAACATACTCAAAGGTGTCGGGCGGCACCCGAAATCAGGCAAGGCATGAAAGTACATACAGTAATGAAGTATCATGTCGGCGTACTGATGGTGGTGCAGCTCATCCCGCCGCAAACACGATCATTACCTGCTGAAGGAGGTGCATTTGCCAAAAGACTCCACTTTGGCGATGGATCGGTTACGTCGACATCGCACAATTCCAACGTCTTACCGAAGAAGGCGTGCTACGTGACCAAAATGAAGAAACCTTAAGTACGAGGAACTTGAATCCATTACTTATGTCAACCCGCAGGGACTGGTGACGCACATAGACAAGAAAGTGCTTTTACAAGAGGGAACTCACCCATGAGGCATCGTGGAGATATTTTACGAGTACGTTGAAGCCGGTTGTGTTGTTGACCAACAACTTTGAGCGTTCACGTTTGAGATTATTGAAATTTATCGCCTCAGATGGGCCATCGAGTCGCTATACAAACAACAGCTAAACAAAATTTTCCGCTTCATTTCTTCTATGGGGACAGCGTCAACGCCATACAAATACAGATATGGTAGTCTTGATT
>SCPP01000624.1_pt1 | contig 10612 bp, 17 predicted proteins | sample 6106811 | NCBI WGS metagenome assembly SCPP01 (sample SAMN10720449, study PRJNA508395) | human gut metagenome | isolation source: Participant 2 stool, 15 month | host: Homo sapiens | collected 2018
GTTCTGCCGCAAGTTCATGTATCGCTCCGTCACCAAATCCAGTCGTTCTGTAATTGCTTCTCTTTCTTCTGCTTTAAATTCTGATATTCCATACTTTCTATCCTTTATATTTCTAATTTTGCCTACAACAGAATACCGCCTGCATAGACCCAGCAATCCAGATAAGCAGTGAAAATTGATAAAAATGTAGCAGCATACGGAATGCTGCGAAATGAATTTTCCTCCTTCAGGCTTATGATTGCAAGAATCACTGCGGCTAATGCTGCAAAAGGCAAGGATTCCATAGCAGGTATGTATATGCTTAAATTACCGGCACTTCTGAATGCAAGAACTACCATCACCACAAAACTGACCAGTGACAGTAGTGCCAGAACAAGTGCTGTAATTCCTCTTTTTTGAAAGTGTCTTTTTCTGTAAATTTATATTTTCTGTATCCTCTTCGTCTTTTCTCATGTTCTTTCTCCCGATACATTTTGTACCGAAGTCTATTCTTTCTGCTCAAATTTGTGACTACCGGATATGATTTGCCAGCAAAATCCAACATATCCAATTGCCCCGCCATGGTATTTAAAATCAGATCATCTACATCAGCTTCCTACCTTGGATACAAGCTGTACCAGTTCTACCAGCAGACTGAAGTCAAACTCAAAGCACTACCCGGTAGAACTTTCTCTGGTTATGTGCCAGTAATGGCAGAAGCATTCCATAAGGAATAAAGGACAATATTTCCCAGAAGGTTAAAGCAGACTGCTTTCGCGCCCAGTGCCTTCCGGTAAATAATAAACCGCTTGATTTCTTTTAAGGGCATAAGATTATAATGGTAGCTTCTTTCAGAATAGGTTCTTCCCATCATTTCTGAGAAGAACAGGAAATAGCAAAGCAGACCCAGATATATTACGAATAAAATCCATGCTCCGATACGAAGCAGTTTTCTCGTCTTCTGACTCAATTTCTTTTCCCCATTTCATTTTTGCTGTTTATTTTGCCCCATACTGCTCATAATATTTATCAATTGCTTCTTTCATCTTATCATCAATGATAAGCCTGCCCTGGCATGGACGGTTGTATAAACACTCTACCACATCTGCCATGCTGACAATTGCATTTGCAGGAAACCATATTTCTCCTGAATCTCATCGAGTGCACATTTGTCTGTCTCAAGTCCTTTTCCATACGGTTTAAGGATACCATAAGTCCAAGAATGGTTACATCTCCTGTGCCTGAATGATTGGGAATGTCTCCTGAATAGATTTTCCGGAGGTGGTAACATCCTCGATGATGACAACACGGTCGCCGTCTTTAATTTTGCTTCCAAGCAAAATTCCGGTATCGCCATGGTCTTTTACTTCTTTACGGTTAGAACAGTAGCGAATCTCTTTGCCATAAAGACGACTGAATGCGATTGTTGTTGCAACAGAAAGCGGAATTCCTTTGTACGCCGGTCCAAACAGTACATCAAAATCAGTACCATAGTGGTCGTGGATTGCTTTTGCATAATATTCTCCAAGTCTCTTTAACTGAGATCCTGTCACATAAGCTCCTGCATTCATGAAAAATGGGGATTTTCTTCCACTCTTTAATGTAAATTCTCCAAATTTTAATACATCACTTTCTACCATAAATTCGATAAACTCTTTTTATATGCTTCCATTTTATTAAAACCTCCTGATTTTAAGCCATTCTTCGGCATTTTGTATTTTAAATTTTGCTTTACTGTGCCACAACTGTACCATTTAACGATTTACCCATATATATCAATCCTTTCTGATTTGTTCAGCAAACCAAAAGTTAAGCATAGATATACTTTCTTAGCATACCACCAAATTCACTTTTTTCAACTGACAAATCATCATATTCATTGTTCATATTCATTGTTTCCAAATCTATTCTCATATGACAGTTCTGGTTTCAAGTCAACTTTCCATTCCATTAAATCTTATGGTTGACATTGTAAGAGCTGACATATATATCTTCTTCCACCTCCCTTCTTTGAGGTCACAAACTGTGACCTCAAACAGTATCATCGTGTTCCTTCTTGTTTTGCTTCCCACTCTTCCACCGTTCGAAGTGGTATCTGAAAATTGTTTTTCTTCCTTTACAACAAATATGGAGCAGATTTCTCTGCCCCATACGCACACCTTATAATCAGGCAAGAACTGCTTCCTGCTTTACGATTTCTTTCACTTCATCCAAAGACAAGCCGGAATAACGTGCCATTTTTCAACGGATGTTTCGCCATCACGAATCATACGAACAACGAACTCACGTGTTACTTCTTCACGCTCCTGATTTCTCATTTCTTCAATTGCTTTGCACATACTCTCAACTCCTTTCGCATCTTCCTTGAAGTATCTGACTCTGTCTGCCAGTTTTCCATAAAACATATCATCCGCATCGGTACAGGAAAAATCATGCATCAGCTTCCCGATATCCGAATCCCTCGATATGCTCCATTCACATACAGGATGTGGGAACCATCATCAAAAATTCATCGGTTTCCAGAATTTTTCTCTACTCTGTATATCGGCTCTCCTTTTCCTATCACATCATGCTCCGTAATAAATATCACATATGTTTCCGGAAGAAAATTGACATCTTCCTGTGGTGCAAGTGCATTGGCATCCAACATACTGCTGTTGTGTCTTGCACGCTTTCGTCCTGCTCCCTTATCCGCTCGCTGCACCTCTATATCGTATTCCTTATTCTCAGAATCCGTAGCCTTTACATCCAGCCTAACGGAACGCCCTGCAAATTCTGGATGACATATTCCGTTTTAGAATGAAGAACCTTAAGGTCCTCTTTATTCATTATAATACGCAGAACAAGCTCCGCACATTCATCATGATCTTCAAAGCATTTCTTCAAAAATCGTCATCAAACAGGCGAAATTCTCTTATTCTCTGCATATCCTGCTCGTGTTTTGTTGCTTTGTCAGCATTCTTATCACCTCCAAATCTCTTCGGTGTTCTTCCTGTATTTCTGACCTCTGGTTATAGTATACACGAAAAACACCTCCTGCCTACTAATTAATTTGTGAAATTTTAATAACCTCTTTCACAATCATATCTCTTTAAAATTCCATACACTCCACCCTGTTATCTGTGTGTTCTGTTGTATTTCACACGATAATCATATTCCTCCGTAAAATCATCATAGGCGGACATCTTGTAACGCATACCCGCTCAGCTCGTATGTCCTGCCGACCGTGCCCTCGCCACCGATCAAGGTATTTCCATCAACGGTAAATTCATATTCGGAATCCCGCACCGACTCGTTGGCGTAATCGATCATGAGCTTGTTGCCGTCGATGGTATAGGCGAAATCGTAGGATATGGAGGGCAGCTCCAGTGCGGCGATCGCACCGCAAAGCACCATACGGCGCTGCGTCTGTTTTTCTTCCTTTTTCTGATTCTCTACCGTTTGATCTGACTTGTTCGTGAATCGTCCGGCGGTTGCTGCCTGATGGGGCGGTTCGATTGATAATCCTGCATCATGTGGTCTTTTCTCCAGTCAAGCGAAAGGGCGATGACGGCAATGTCCGTCACCGCCCTTTGCTCAAAGGTTCGCAGCTGATTTATTCAGCGTTTCTTTCTTCTTTTGCTGTAAACGTTGATGCCGATTACTGCGCCGCCGCTGATAAACAGCAGTGCGATCCAGAGGATCATATTGCTGTTGTCACCGGTTTTCGGGCTTTCTGCGCCGGTGTCCGGTTGGTTTGCGTAGGATCGGTCGGTTTTGTTGTGGAGCCGGTAGCCGGAATCTCAACTGCCGCCTTCTTGTAGCCGCAAACCTTGCACTCCTCATGCTTGGAGCCCTTTAGGGTTGCGGTCGCTTCCTTATCTACCACCCACTTGAAGCTATGTACTGCAACATCGTCCTTGTCACCGCAGGAGCACTCATGCCAGTGGTTGTCGGCGTCGTACTTCCACTCGCTGCCGTAGCTGTGAGTATGCTCACCGCCGCCTGTGCCGCTATTGCGCAGAATCGTCAGCGTGTAGGTTTTAGCACCGATTCTCACGACAATGTCGGTTGTGCCGCTGTTGGGGATGGCAACGGTTGCGCTGCCGCCGGTGGACAGAGCCTGCCCGTTGATGCTCACGGGCTCGCCGTTTCCAGACACCGCTGTGACTAGCGTAGATGTTGCTCCGCTATCATTTTGCAGCGTATAGGTATAATTCGTTCCGTTGGCGGTAAAATCGCCGAGCCCCACTGCCAGACCTTCAAAGGTCAGAAGGTCATTACCGGGCACTGCGGCTCGCACCACTACGCGGGTGCCAAGCCGGGAGAAGGTGACGGTTTCTGTCTGGAAGGTTTCCCCGGAGATGGCACCGCCAATACTGGTCTTTTTCGTTTCCAGAACGGTCCCGGCAGCATCCAGCAGCGTGGCCACCAGCTCTGCGCCAGTCTGAGACTGCAGGAGTTGTTGCGCAGAGTAATGGCGGCGGTGCTGTGATAGTTGCCGTCGTTCCCCTGTGTCACATCCATCGTCAGCTGCTCTCCGGTGCGAGCCAGTGCGCCGGTCATATGGACGCTGGCCTCGCTGTCACTGCCGTTATACTCCGGCAGGCGCTGATTGCTTCCCGTTCCACCGACCTTGCCTTCCGCCCACGCCTCGGCGTACAGATAGGTACCCACATTGGGGATCTCGGTTTTGCCAATGAATGTCATATACTCACCCAGATCATAGGTCAGATCCAGTGTAAAGGTTCCCTGATCAATGCGGGCGAGGGCGCTGTCTTCGGAAATGGTGATTTCATTACCGTTAACCGATACGCCGTTTGTGGTGCAGGCTACCTCTGCAGGTTCGGTATACAGATCATCCGCATAGAACGCAAGCTTCACCTCGCGGCTCTTTCCGCCAGCCAGCGTGGCGGCAGCGGAATTATAGAGGGTCATGCGCACCGTGCGCTTGCCGGCGCTCTCCGCAATCACTTCCATTTGCGAGATGCCAATGTCGGGATAATCCAGATACACTGTGCCGTTTTCGTGGATGCCGCCAGCGGCGGTGATGGTATAGCCCGTATCGGTCACGCGGTCCATCACATGGTGCCAGACGGTAAGGGTGGTGCTTTCATTGGGCAGCAATTTTCCCGTAAGGGTAGCGGTTTCCCCGCTGCCAAGGCTGACCGTTAGGTTTGTCACATCGTTCAGCCCGGTGTTGCGGATGGTAAAGTGAATGGGTGTCAGGCTGTTCAACGCCAGCGTTGCATAATCCACACCGATCTGTTCCACTGCCACCGCATCGGTGACAAAATCAGAGGTAGCGGTATAGAGGATCGTTTCCTCACCCGGAACGGTCACGCCGCCGATTACCTCGCGGTTATTCATCGTCATACCGGGTGGCCTGAATGGCGGCCTGCACCTGATCGGTACCGCTGACATAGGCATCAAAGTGGTCAGCCAGCGTGCGATCCGGCAGCTCTGCCAGTTCAATGGTGCGGACAGAGTGTAGGTATTTGTGGCATAGCGCAGCTTGGCCGCCTTCAAAATGCCGTGATCTACCGCGCCGTTGGCGTTATTGACAGTCTCATTCCAGACGATGGTAAGATCATTGCGGCTGCGATGATTCCCGCTGAGGGAAGCGAAGCGGAAGTCTCCGCCCACGACGGCGTTGCCGCTGCTGGTCAGGGCAGACAGAGAGCCGGGGGAAAACTGTTGGACATGATGCCGCTACCGTCCACAGCCAACAGCTGGATATCGCTGATGCCGTCTCGGACACTATGCCAACCGATGACAAATCGGTCATCCCCGCTGCCGAAGTTGGCTGCAACGACCTGGGGTTTTCGTCAAGATTGCTGTCACAGGTCGCCAGCATGGCTGTACCGGGAGTTCCATCAGCAGCCACGGTACAATAGGCGATCTCGTAGGCGGAGGTATCTCCGGTTCCGCTGCGGTCCAGCGAGTAAACCGCCATAGCGGTTCCGTCGGGCAGCATGGCCGCCTGCAACGCCTTCACGCTGCCAGTAGCACCGTTATAAAGCATTTTTTCCTTGCTCCAGGTGCCGTTAGTGCTGTCATAGCAGCTGTACATGATACAATCTCTGGTCGTGAAGTTCAGCAGGTTGTTGCTGCCCTGCGTACCGGGATCGGGGGTGTAGACGTTGCGCCAGAACACGATGGCTTTGCCGTCGCCGCCCACTGCCGTGGCTTGGGCCAGATCCGGCGTGCCGTCGTTGGTTAGGCGGGTGGAAGTCCAGGTTGTGCCGTCATAGACGGACACTACGATTTCCGTGCTGTTCATCAGCAGGTTTTGCTCTTCAATGTCACGGCATCACCGGCATTTTACCCGGCAGGTCGGTGCCCATGCGAACCCAAGCCGCCGCCGCGAAGCTGCCAGTGCCGGACAAAGAAACGCTCGTGTCGCCGTAGCCGGAGAACCCTGTAGGATCGCCAATTTCACTGGAGGGAGTATAGACGCTGCCATTGAGGGTGGAGAAATGTGCCCGGCTGTCGTAAATACTGCTGCTGTTGCCGTCGTTGATGTAGACCAATACCTTCCCGTCATCGCTGAGCTGTGGATAGGATGGGGGGTTGGCATTAGTCTGGATGTTTTCCAGCCCACTGGGGGAGTTCAGAGAGAACACCATCATCCGCTGCTGGGCTGGCCCCAAGTACGGGCATATTGCTCCAGATAGTCCGGCTTTGGAGCGTTGCACTGCCAGAAGCCACCTGCATTCCGCTCTGGGCCGCCGCCATCCGCAGCGAGGCAAGGCTCAGCCCACTGGTGGCGCTATTCCAGTAGTCGTCGATTTTGTTCCAGTCATTAAAAGTCCTGGTGGCTCCAGGGTTCCGGAGGCGATCACCGCCTCGTAGGAGATAAACAGGAAGTTGGCCACAAATTTGATTCCCACTTCGCTTTGGATTCCCAGAGCCTGACCGTTGATCTGGCGCTTTGTCTCGTCGGCAAGATAGGTGCGGGAAAGGAACTTATTCTGACTGTCCACATCCAAATTGCCGAATAGGCCGATCTTCAGCGCCACGACCGAATAGTCAAAGCCAATACCGCCAAACGCGTGGACATAGGCGTTGATACGCAGCGTGGTCAAAAAGTCATTCACTGCCGTGGCCGTGGGATCGCTCCAGGCAAGCTCTGTACCCTCGCCCTGCCGGCCGTAGCGCACTGCGGTACGGAAATCCAGCTGAATGGCACCACCCAGCTCAAAGGTTGCTGTCAACGGCACAGGACCAGCCATGGCGTTCACGCTGAAGGAGAAGCCCACACCAACACCGGTGGTAAATCCTCCGCCTACGGTGAAAACCTCCCACTCCTTCTTTTCGGTGTTATAGCGAATTTCCGCTTCGTAAAAGCCCTCCAACTGCAAGTTGAGATCCGTGCTGGTGACATTGTCGGCTATGGAGTTGGTTTTGTAGTCCCCCTTGGGATCATAGGTGCCCTGGGCCATCTGGCTCAGATCCCCGGTCCCGGGCACACCCACTTCCAGGTTCTGCGTCAGCACATTCGCACCCAACGCCACGCCGTCCTCAGAATAATCCATGTCCTCCATCTCCAGCGTATTGTACCCGGCCCAAATCATGGCACGGAACACGGAGGGATCTTCGCTGGGGGTGATAATCATTTTGAACACGGAAGTGTCCACCGGACCGCTCAGATCATCCAGCCGTCCGGTCAGCACCTTGAGAATGTTACTATCGCCCACTCCGCCAAAGTCGACTTGATTCACTCCACTGGAGTCCTTCATCGTCGCCAGAATACCGGTGACGCGGTCATCCTCTGTCACCTTGGGCACTCGGGTCAGATCAACGACCCGGAAGGGCATTATTTTCTCCTGTAGCAGGCTGCCGTTCAGGCTCAGCTGCGTTTTCATACCATCCTTGCCGTCAGCGATCCATCCAGAGGTGGTCATGGTGGCCTCGGTGAGGGTCAGATCGTTTTCCGCTACGGGGATGGATGAGAAGGGATACTGCTTGGTACTGCTGCTCTGGGCGGCAGGAATAACGCCGTATTCGTCCGCCAGCTTGAGACTGTAATTCCGCGCGTTGGCAATATCCTCGCCCCAGAGGAACATGGTGGTGTGCAGTCTTGCTGTTTTAAAGCTGCTGTTAGGTCCAATCTTCCCAGTCGAGCTGCGGACATCCACCTTCTGACCGTTGGCAAGACCGTAATCAACGCTTTGCGCCACAATGAAGGGTTTGTTTTCCTCCCCCGCCGGCACGCGCTCCAGAGAGACAACGCCCTCTGCGGTGCGCATTACATCGTCCACACCCAGCTTGCCGTTGACGGTCAGCAGCAGCGGATAGTACTTGTCGCCGTCAATTGCGCTGATCTCCAGAATGTACTCCAGCTGATCCAGAGCAGAAAGCGCCGTGGTGTTGCTCTCGCCCTTTTCGGCCGACCAGAACTGGGTGGAATCCAGATAGACGGTTATATTTCCCGCCGCATCCGTGGTATAGGTGTCGCCGGTGATGCCGCTGACAAGTGCTCCTGCCCGGAGCCCAGCAGAGCTGTCTGGCAGTAGCCTCCGTTTTATAAACGCCGCCGCGAACGGTCACCGTCTTGTTCGCCAGCGGATCGCCGCCCGGCGTGATGAGCGTCACAGATGCCCGGGCAACTCGCCGAAGGCTGAAGGTATTCAAGGGATAAAGCTGCAGTTTTGTGGCATCCCGCTCGCCGGAACGCAAATTTTCTTTATAGATGGTGCCCAGATAAATATCCGCGCCGGAGCCGGACCGCAGAGACACCTCACTGGCGATTCCGTTGGGTTCGTAAAGCGCCAGCACGCCTTCACTGTTGGTCGTGACTGTTTTGGGCACACCTTTGCCGTCGGTGTATTGCAGCGTAGTTTCCGCTGCAGGCGTCAGCTGGAAGAGATAGAACTTATTTTGCAGCGTTTTCGCTGTCACCTGTACGGCGGCATTCATGCCCGTGGCGGCATGGGTAGCCGTGACGGTTGCGGTGCCGTTGGCCAAGCCGGACAGCGCCATTTTGGTTTCGGGAAGGTAGGAATCAAAGGAAAAGTTTCTGATGTCCTCATACAGTCCGCCCTGCTTGTAGTTGACGGAAATGGCATTGTTGTTGCTGGAGAGCCACCGGATGCCGTCTTTAAAGGAGTTCCATCCGTACTCGTCATAGTTGATGCCTATGTACTGATCAGCCCCAACTCCTGGCGCAGCTGCAAAATTTCAGCTGTAACGGTGGGCAGGCTGCCGCTGACCTTGGAGGTATTGTCCATGGTCAGCTTAGAAATCGTTTCTCCTTTGTCGTTCTGCACCTTCAGTGCGTCGGCATCGTAGACATACAGGGGAAGGTATCGGTGCTGGGAGATTCCTCACCAGGATTCTCCACGCTCAAAACCACTTGATAGGTGTCCTTCAGATTGCCGGCTTTCACACTCTGTAATGACAGGGAAGCCCGGAGGTGCCGGATAGGTCTCTCTGGCCACCACTCTTGGTGGTGTTGTCCTCTGTGACCCGGGTGATGGTCAGCGTGGGCTGCAAAGGGGCCGTCAGTGGTGTTTTCCACCGACCAGTCGATATTGACGGCACTGTCGGTATCCTTGGGGTAAATGCTCTGGGGCGGTGTCAGCTTGGCTGTGGCAGGCGGTGCCTGCACGATGATCCAGGCAAGTGCCGACAGGCGGACGTCCTCCCGCCGGCGTTGGGGTGCGGCATGGAGACCAATACCGTGTAGGCAGGGGTATTCGCCGTTGGAGAGCTTGGAGAGCACATTCTCCCCGATCCGCACGCTGTTTTTATCCTTGCCGACGGTATAAGTCGCAACGGGCTTGCGGCCGCTCAGCGCCGCCTCATTTGCGTAGTTGCCCTCATACAGGTCGATCCTGTAATGGAACTCTTTGTTCGGCGTCATCAGCGCGGCGTTGGAGCTCCACAGCACGGTGGCGGGCTGATTTACCCGCGTCACGATGGACGCGCCGCCGGGAATCACCAGTGCCAGGGAATCGCCTGCCGTCACGGTATAGGACTCTTGACTTGCCCGTCACATCATCGGCAGTGTCCTCAGTCCCGTTGTCCGCCGTAAAGGTAAAGGTGACGGTTCCCACCTTGGTTCCTGTGGTGGCAACAACGCCGGTATCCTCGTTGATGGTGGCAATGAGCGTGTCACTGCTGCTCCACTTACCGGTGGTGTAGCTGGCCGTCTCACCGCCTCCCCAAAACCTCTGCCTTAAGCGTGGGGCGGGTGGTTTTGCCGAGGGAAATCGTATAGTCGGCGTCATTCGCTTCCGGGACGACCTTCACCGTGTGCGCGGAAACTTTCTTTGCCACCGTAAACTGCCGGGTCAGGGGAAGAACATTCACCCAGTCAGGAGCATCTTTCGTGCCCTCGTTGGCCTGCAGCGTCACCGTATAGGTGCGGTCGAAAGCAGAGGGTGCGATTGCATAGTCGTTAATGGTGAAGGCTTCCTTCTCTGTGTCCAGATAGACCTTCAGATAGATTGGTTCAACCGCGGAGTCGTGCCAGCTCGAGGCGGAACGGGGCTTCCTTCGGCTCTGTTCCTTCCGGGTGTGATAATTGCTGTATACGGTCTTCGTAGGCCTGCTCCATGTTGGCGTTCATCGTGAACGATGCCTTGCCGCTGGCGTAGGTGGCCGTCAGCTCGGTGGGAGCGTTGCATCAAGACGCTCTTCAGCGTAA
>SCPP01000328.1_pt1 | contig 10557 bp, 15 predicted proteins | sample 6106811 | NCBI WGS metagenome assembly SCPP01 (sample SAMN10720449, study PRJNA508395) | human gut metagenome | isolation source: Participant 2 stool, 15 month | host: Homo sapiens | collected 2018
ATCATCATCGCAGCCGGCATCGCCATCGGGAACGGCTTTACCATCGAAGAATTCAAAGAACATCTTCCCCACCGACAGTCATCCACGAAAGCTTATATTTATAATGCTTTGCATTCATAACACTCCATACAGACGCCTGGTTCAATCTTGCCGCAGAAGAATACCTCCTAAATTTCTCAGAAGATATCTTTATGTTGTGGCAGAATGAACCGGCTGTCGTTATCGGCAAATACCAGAATATACGGGCAGAAACGGATATCGAATATGCCCGGCAAAACGAATCAGGCTGGCACGCCGTTATTCCGGTGGCGGTGCCGTTTATCACGATATGAAACCTGAACCTTTACTTTCATCGAAAACAGCAATCAGATACGCTCTTCCGTATTTACCGAAAGTATTATCCGCTTTCTGGAACATTACGGACTACATGCCCGTTCCGACGAAAGGCAGGCTGACAATCGACGGCCTGAAAATTTCGGGCAGCGCGCAAGCTATCCATAAACGGAGAATGCTGCATCATGCCACGCTTCTCCACAGATTTGAGATACTCGACTCTTCAGCCTGAATATACTGGCTACGGCACACTTATTATGTTCCATCAGTAAAAAGTCCGGTAACCAACCTGGCGGACAAGCTGCCTGTTTCCGTTTCCATCGACGAATTCAAACAGTCTTTATCCGATTATTTCTCCAACGAAAACACCTCCAGCGAACCATACGAATTCACCTGCCACGACCTGAAGAAATCCGGTTGTTAAGGAATAAAAATATGCAGACGTAAACTGGATTTTCAATACTTACACCCTGTAATATAGAACTTTCACCCTCCTTTCCTTGTTCCATTATGACAATAGAATAAACCCGGACACGTCCGTTTGATTTATTCATCCGGCGGTAAACAAAAAGATAAAAGTTAATTATATTATGGCTACATTTGAAATAAAATGCCCAAGCTGGGCGAAAGCATTACAGAAGGAACGATCTCCTGGTCTGTAAACACCGGCGACTCAATCAATGAGGACGACGTACTCTTTGAAGTAAGCACAGCCAAAGTCAGCGCGGAAATCCCTCTCCGTTGCCGGGAAAGTCCTTGAAATATTATTCCAGGAAGGCGACACCGTTGCGGTTGGCACAACCGTTGCCATTATCGGACTCGAAGGCTCGGAAGATGATACGGATAATGATACAGCCGCCCATACGACCATTCCCGAAAGAATCTGCTGAAACACCGGCAAACGACAAGAACGTTCCCTCCGCCACTCCGTCCCTAAAGCACAGGCCGTCACAGAAGACGAAAGATGGTATTCACCCGTCGTACTTCAGATGGCGACGCTAATCTGTCGCAGGATGAACTGGACCGGATTCAGGAACCGGCTATATGGGGCGCCTGAGTAAAAGATATGAAAGATTATCTCTCGGGAAGAAAGGTGCGACAACGAAAACGCAATCCCAACCAGCCTCACAGACTGTAACTGAAGTAAACCGGCTCCGGCTTCACAGACCAAACCGGCACAGACAAGTCCGGCATCTTCCGCTCCCGCTTCACAAGTAATTGCTTCCGCCCCGGTATCAGCCGGCAGCGAAGGTGATGGATGTTAGTGTAGGCAAGATTATCGCCGACCATATGGTTATGTCGAAGAACGTATCGCCCCATGTAACAACTGTCGTGGAAGTGGATGTCACCAAACTGGTTCAATGGCGCTCACGCAACAAGGAGACATTCCGGAAACGGGAAGGCATCAGCTTGATATGCCGGCCATTACGGAGGCAACAGCAAAAGCCTTGTCCGAATTTCCCCAGGTAAACGCCTCCGTCAACGGCTACCAAATCATTCTGAAGAAACATATCAATGTAGGAATCGCAGTCTCGCTGGATGACGGAAATCTGATTGTCCCGGTTGTTCGCGACGCCGACAAGCTGAACCTGAATGGCCTGGCTGTCGCCATAGACACCCTGGCAAACAAGGCACGCGACAACAAACTCGCGCCGGACGATATTCAGGAGGCACCTTCACAATCACGAACTTCGGTACATTCAAGAACCTGTTCGCTACACCAATCATCAACCAACCACAGGTTGCCATCCTGGGAGTCGGTTATATAGAGAAAAAGCCGGCGGTCATCGAAACACCGGAAGGCGACACCATCGGAATCCGGCATAAAATGTATCTGTCCTGTCATACGACCACCGTCTTATCAACGGTGCCCTGGGAGGTGCTTTTCTCCGCCGCATTGCCGATTATCTGGAAAACTGGAGTCTTTAATAAGTAAATCAATTAAACATGAAAAGTACGATATAAAAATACGGATAAAGAAACCCTGCAAAAGTGGTTCTATCTGATGACACTCGGCCGGGCTCTCGACGAAAAGGCCTGCCTACCTGCTGCAATCGCTGGGCTGGTCGTATCATGCTCCTACGCCGGGCATGATGGGATTCAGCGGTCGGGCAGGTTTTCAAGAGAGATTTCCTGTTCCTTATTACCGGGACATGCTCACCGTTCTATCGGCAGGAATGACTCCCGAAGAAATTATACTCAACGGCATCTCCAAGGCGACCGACCTGACTGGCGGAGGCCGCCATAGGCCAACCATTTTGCAAAACAGAATGGAACATCGAAAATATATCCTCCGCAACCGGCACATGATTTGCATGCTGCCGGCGTCGGGCGTGCCATGGTTTACTACGGGCACAAGGGAGTTGCCATCACTTCCACGGTGAATCGGCCACTTCCGAAGGCTTCGTCTACGAAGCAATCAACGGTGCCAGCACTGAACGCCTGCCTGTCATCTTCGTCATCAGGATAACGGATATGGCATTTCCGTCCCGAAAGACCAGACCGCCAACCGCAAGGTTGCCGACAACTTCTCGGGTTCAGAACCTGAAGATTATCCATTGCAGCGGCAAAGACGTCTTCGACTCCATGAACGCCATGACAGAGGCCAAAGAGTATGCCCTCAACCGTACGCCGGTCATCGTACAGGCTAACTGCGTACGCATCGGCTCTCATTCAAACTCGGACAAACATACGTTATACCGCGATGAAAACGAGGCTGAATTATGTAAAGGCGGCAGACCCTTTGTATAAATTTCGCCGCATGCTTCTCCGCTATAAACGTTTCACCGAAGAAGAGTTAAAGGAGACAAAGCAAAGAAAGACCTGTCCGCAGCTAACCGGAAAGCGCTTGCCGCTCCCGACCCTGACCCAGCCACGGTTACTGATTTTGTCTTGCCCGAACCTTATATTCCCCGGAAGTATACAAATGGCATACCACACGATGAAAAGGGAGAAAAGAGACATTGGTCACTGCCATCAACAAGACGCTGAAAGCGGAGTTCCGGTATAATCCGGACACCTTCATTTGGGGACAGGATATTGCCAATAAAGAAAAAGGCGGCGTCTTCAACATCTCGAAAGGGATGCAGCAGGAGTTTGGCGACGCCCGTGTCTTCAACGCCCGATTGCCGAAGACTATATCGTCGGTACGGCCAACGGCGTGCCGTTTCGATCATAAAATACATGTCGTGATAGAAGGCGCCGAGTTTGCCGATTATTTCTGGCCGGCAGTCGAGCAATATGTGGAATGTACCCATGAATACTGGAGAAGCTACGGACAGTTCGCCCAACATCACGCTTCGTCTGGCTTCGGGCGGATACATCGGCGGCGGCCTGTATCATTCGCAAACGATAGAAGGGCACTGACTACCTTGCCCGGTGCACTAATCGTTTACCCTTCATTGGCCGATGATGCCGCAGGGCCTCCTCCGGACAAGCATGCGTTCGAAAGGGTTTACCCTCTTCCTCGAACCAGCTTTATATAATGCGGTGGAAGCCTCGGCCGTGGTTCCCGATGACTTCGAGGTTCCTTTCGGCAAAGCACGCATCCGCCGCCCGGGAGACGATATGAGCATTATCACTTACGGTAATACCACGCATCTCTGCCTCAACGTTGCCGAACGGTTACAACGGGAACATAACCGGAATGTCGAAGTTATCGACCTCCGCTCCCTGATACCGTTAGATAAAGAGACTATTTTCGACTCTGTCAGAAAGACAAGCAAAGTCCTGATTGTGCATGAAGACAAGGTCTTCTCCGGTTTCGGGGCGGAAATTGCCAGTATGATTGGTGCCGAACTGTTCCAATACCTGGACGCACCGATACAGCGCGTCGGCTCCTCTTCACGCCCGTCGGATTCAGCCCGATACTCGAAAAGGCAATCCTGCCGAATGAAGAGAAGATTTATAAGGCGGCAAAAGAATTGTTGGATTACTAAAAAGCAAACGAATAATGAAAAATAGGATTATTTTATGGAACCGCGACAGCTAAGACTGCTGCTGTCGCCAAAAGATAAAGGAAGCGTTCGGAGAAGATATCGTCGATATCATTCCTGTCGAACAATCTGAAGAAAAGGAGTTTAATGCATATGAATATATCATCGCTGGCTCTTCCACCTGGTTCGACGGCGAATTGCCGACCTACTGGGACGAGACGCTCCCCGAACTTACCGGTCTCGACCTGACCGGCAAGAAAGTCGCCCTCTTCGGATTGGGAGACCAGAAGAAGTATCCGGATAATTTCGCCGATGGAATCGGCATTTTAGCAAAAGCCTTCACCGACCGGGGAGCCACCCTGATTGGAAGGACGTCGCCGGAAGGATACCATTTCAACCGATCCGGTGCACTGCAAACGGGCAATTCCTCGGATTGATACTGGACATAGAGAACCAGTCCGATAAAACCGATGAAAGAGTCCGGAAATGGGTCGGACAGCTAAAATGAGTTTGAGAAGGGTGCCCCTTCTTCCGACGAAGAATTTAACTGCTGATCGTTCCTCGTCAAGAAATACGATAGTTCCACCGCCAATCTTCCGGCGACATCTTAAAGCGTCGCCGGAAAACCGGAACAGGCCGCTGGGACTATAACCACAACGTTGTGCTACCGCCCGTATTTCAGATTTACTATGCGCTAGCATGTATTTGGCCATCTCCAGCGAATAGTCTTCGATAAACTTCGCGACCGACGTACCGGCCAGCACTTTTATCGCACCATTTAAATCGGAGACGCTCACTTCAAGTTCCTGGGCATAATACTCCACAGGAAGCGCCCCTCCGGCATGAAGCAACGGCATAAAATGATCTATAAACGTATTGCCGCTCGGACGATAACCGGGAACAATAGCAGGAAGGCCATCCAACTCTCTTCTTCGGTTGCCGGACGAGGGTCGATGCTTACAAACAGTTTGGTGACTGATATGGTAGAAATTTATGGCTCATGCGTTGTTCTTTAAAGTTACGCAGGTAAAGATAAGGGATAAAAGCGGAGAAACAAGTCCGAACAAATAAAAATATTGCCAAGCTGATTAGCGCGGCATTTAGAGTCTACAACAGTGCCGGCTTATTCAAAAGGCATTTCTACAACTGCAAAATGCCAGACTATTTAGCGAGGCACTGCCGTAGACCTTCAATATTGCCGCGCTAATCAGCCTGGCATTATATACATTATATTTCTTCTTCTAAAGCCTTATAAAAGCCTATCTCCGATAGTTGTGGAACATCCATTGCCCCGTTTATAATAATCCGGGCCTTGTTGCAACGTACGGAGCAAAGCGGAGAATCAGGGAAGAAATATCGTTTTCGTGGATCAAACCGCGTTTATCGGGAGGCAGATTCAGGAGCAGCAGCGAGTTCTTCCCGACTGAACGGACAAGGTCTCCTTTCCCTCTTTCCAGGGAGTGGAGGCCACCGAAAATCGGTATAGGCCGAGGCCACAGGCAGAGACTATTATTGTATAATCTTATCACTGAAAGGCATAAAACGGGCTGCCCTAAAATCACTTTCCAGGCAACCCCTCCTTTGTTGTACGAAAAATAAAAACAGTGGGCTATTCTCTTCCGCCCCCAAAGCCCTGTAGAGATTAATCGCGCTTTTGATCTCAGTAAAACGGTTGGCGGTACGGGTTAGTTGTGCGCTGAGCAGACTCTGCCTGGCGGTCAACACTTCCAGATAAGTGGTCGTGCCGTGCTCCATCAACAGAGAAGTGCTTTTAATGCTGCTTCCAGGGACGTGATTTGCTTGTCCAGCAAGAAACTCTTTTCACGGCTGGTTTGACAAGCAGTCAGGGCGTCATTTACCTCGCTTCCGGCATTCAGCAATGATTGCTGGAAGGCCGCCTCTTCCTGTTGCAGCTTGGTAATCTTGTACTGGGCGATAATCTCCCCACGGGCAAACAATGGCTGTGTCAGTGAACCGACTGCCGAAGCAAGGAACTTGCCCGGGTTTACAATCATCGAACCGGCATTGTTCGTCCATCCCGCGCTACCGCTCAATGTTATCGAGGGATAGAAAGCGGAACGCGCCTGGTTGGTTCCGTAGAAGCGGCTTCCAGCGTCCTTTCGGCCGAACGGACATCGGGACGGTTTGCCAGCATCTGCATGGGAACACCGAGGAGAAATTGTCGGGGAACTGTTGTAATCCAACTCTCCCCGTTCATAATATCGCGGAGTCTCAGCCAACAAAAGGGCGAGACTGTTTTCCACCTGGTTTATCTGCTCCTTCAGGTCCAGCACGGAGGACTGCACCTGGTAATATGCCGCTTCCATCTGCGATACGGCTGATTCGTTGGACAAGCCGGCTTTCATCAGGGCACGGGTAGAAACAACGGTTTCTTTCCATGCTTCCTCCGTCTGGCGCGTGATGTAAAGCTGCTCGTCCAACATCAGCAAAGTATAGTAGGTGTTGGCTATACCGGCTATCAGCTGGGTGGACCGCCTGCTGATAGTCACGGCTTTGGGCAAATAGTGCTTTAGCTTGTTCTTTCGCATTACGCATACGTCCGAAGATATCCAGTTCCCAGCTGGCGGTGATAGGCAACGAGTAAGTCTGCGTTGCCTTACGACCGTCGAAACTACTCACAGATCCCTGCGGCGTAAAGGCGAAAGAAGGAAGAAATGCCAGTTTTGCAGACATCAAAGTCGCTTCGGCCTGCTCCACACGGAGTTGGGCCGACTGGTAATCGGTGTTGTTCTGCAAACCATGTTCGATAAGTTGTTGCAGCTGCGGGTCGGTGAAGAGCTCATGCCATTCCATGTTACCGAAGCTGGCGGTGTCTTCTGCCACCACTTCCTCGCCATAGAGATGGTCGGGGACGGTGGTAGCGGGTTTATATTTGCTGTATATGCCGCAACTGCTTAACAAGGCAGATACAGTCGTTAACAGAATTATCTTTTCATATTCCTTTTATTTATTGATTATTCAACGCCGCCACGTTCGGCTGCACTTCTCTCCTGTTCCAGCAACACCTGCACGTCGGCTTCTTCTTCCATCGGTTTACGTATCTTTTCCTGTAGATATTCAAAGATGATATAGAATACCGGAACTACAAACAGCAACGCCAGTGTTCCGACAGCCATACCACCAACGACGCCCGTACCCAACGAACTGTTACCGTTGGCACCTGCACCGCTGGAGAACATCAACGGCAACATACAGAAAATCATCGTCAACACCGTCATCAGGATAGGACGCAGACGAACCTGTGCGGCTGAATAAGCCGATTCGACGATCCCCATTCCTTTGCGGCGGCGTTCGATGGCGTACTCCGTAATCAAGATAGCCGTCTTTGCCAGCAAACCAATCAACATAATCACACCTGTCTGCAAGTAAATGTTATTTTCCAATCCGAATATCTTGGCGAACAGGAAGCTACCCATCAACCCGAACGGCACGGAGAAGATAACGGCAAACGGAACCAGGAAGCTCTCATAAAGACAAGCCAGAATCAGATAAATAAGGAATATACAAATAGCATAGATGAAAACCGTCTGTGCACCGCTACTGCTGGCCTCTTCGCGGAGCACCGCCGTATTCATATCCATATCCTGCCGGCAGACTCTGTGCTGCCACCTCTTCGATAGCCTTCTGCACCTCACCGGATGAATATCCTTCGGCCGGGTTCACATTCGCTGTAATGGTGCTATACAGATTGAAACGGTTGGACGTTTCCGTCCGAGCACTTCCGTCAATGTCACGAACTGGCTGATAGGAGCCATTTCCGCCCGTTACGCACGAACATATTATCCAAGGACTGCTGGTCCAGGCGGTATTCGGGCGAAGCCTGCATCATTACGCGGTATACTTTACCGAACTGGTTGAAGTTGGAGATATAAGCGCCACCACAATAACTGCCCAAGGCATCGAGTACGGTGCTCGGTGAGATACCTGCACGTTTACATTTTGCCGCATCGACATCTACCGATATCTGCGGGAAGTTCATCGCATAAAAGTATAGGCCATCGTTATTTCCGGACGCTGATTGAGCGCACCGAGAAACTGCATCGACGAATTATAGAATGTAGCCATATCGCCACCAGTTCTGCCCTGAAGGTTCAGTTCAAGGGAATTACCCATACCGTATCCCGGAATCATGGCGGGCTGGAAACTGAATATCTGCGCTGCCTTTATACCGTAGAACTGTGCATTGAGGCGTGCAGCCACGGCATCGGAGTTGTGCTCTCCCTTTTCGCTCGCTCCAGTCTTTCAGGCGAACGATAATTGTTCCGTAAGAAGTACCCTGCCCGGACATAAGTCCATATCCGGCAACACGGGCATAGTGTTCTATTTCAGGAGTATTATTCAAAATATCTTCCAGCTTGTTCATTACCTTGTTTGTTTCTTCCAGCGTGCTTCCCGGTGAGATGCTTACATTCACCATTATAACACCCTGGTCTTCCTGCGGCACGAGTCCCGTCTTGGTCGTGCTCATCAGATAAACCAGCAGGACGATGGTAGCAGCCAGTGAAGTCCATACCATCCAGCGATGATGGATAAAGAACATTACACCTTTCTTATATTTACCCAGCACAGCATTAAATGAAGCATTATAAGCAGCACGTACCCGTCCGTTGATACTCGTTGCACTCTTCACGTTCCGTCCGACGGACGCATCATGATGGCGCACAGGGCTGGACACAGGGTCAGAGCCGAGATCATGGAGATACCTACGGCAGTTGCCATCGTGATACCGAACTGTGTATAGAACACACCCGACGTTCCGCCCATAAATGTTACAGGGATAAACACTGCCATAAATACACAGGTACAGGAAACGATAGCCATCGTCATCGCCCATCGCATCTTTCGGCGAGATAAGACGACTTATATCCGGCATCGAACTTCGACTGCACCGCCTCGACCACCACAATGGCATCATCCACCACCGTTCCGATGGCAAGTACCAAGGCAAACAGCGTCAAGATATTGAGATCGAACCCTGCCGCCACAAGGCAGGCAAATGTTCCGACCAGCGACACTATAATAGAAATAGACGGGATGAGCGTACTCTTCAAGTCCTGCAAGAAGAAGTATACCACGAGGATGACCAGAATGATGGCAATAACAAGCGTCTCCACCACATTATGTATGGAAGCGAATAGGAAGTCGTTCGAACTCATCATCGTGACGAACTCCGTCCCTTCCGGTAGCTCTTCTCCATCTGCTCCATCTGGGCAGTTATTTGTTTGTTGACAGCGGTTGCATTGGAACCTGCTGTCTGGAACATCATGAAAAGAACAGCCGGTTTACCGTCCATCTCGCTACGGAAACTGTACGTCAACGTACCCAGTTCCACATTAGCCACATCTTTCAGGCGAAGTACGGAACCGTCGCTCTGCGAACGGATAACGGTGTTCTGAAACTCTTCCACGCTCTTCAAACGTCCGCGATACTTCATCGTGAACTGGAAAACATTCTCGAATTTTCTCCCAGCGAACCGGTAGGCGCTTCGATATTCTGTTCGCCCAGCACTGCGTCACGTCCGAAGGGACAAGGCCGTACTGCGCCATCCGTTCCGGACGCAGCCAGATACGCATACTGTATGTATCACCCAATTCCATTACATCACCCACACAATACGTTTGATTTGGGGAACAACATTGATGTCAGATAATTGGCGAGGAAAGTCTGGTCGTAACGACCGTCGGTGCAGAACCATTGCACCGATTTGCAGGAAGCTGGTCTGGCGTTTCTGTGTAGTCACACCAATCCTTGTTACCTCCGCCGGCAAAGTCCCTGTGCCTTGGATACACGGTTCTGTACATTGACAGCTGCCATATCCGGGTCTGTCCTGCTTGAAATATACCTGTATAGTTGCCGAACCGGCATTGGTAGCAGTGGAAGTAATATACATCATGTTCTCCACCCCGTTAATACTTTCTTCTAGCGGCATGACAACACTGTTCATCACAGCATCGGCATCGGCTCCCGTGTAAGAAGCGGTCACATAAACCGTAGGCGGCGCAATGTCGGGATACTGTTCCACCGGCAGCGTAAAGAGCGAAATAAGCCTATCACAAAATCAGCACGGAGATACAGATAGCCATCACCGGCCGTTTTATAAATATGTTCCTTTCATATTCTTTTTCTCCTTGTTTATTTTACGACAGTACCTTCGCGTACCAACCCGGCACCTTCCGATACAATTTCATCACCGGCTTTCAACCCGTCGAGCACGACATACTCGCGCCGTCGTTAATACCGGCTACGGTTATCAGGGTGGAGACAGCCT
>SCPP01000449.1_pt1 | contig 10547 bp, 22 predicted proteins | sample 6106811 | NCBI WGS metagenome assembly SCPP01 (sample SAMN10720449, study PRJNA508395) | human gut metagenome | isolation source: Participant 2 stool, 15 month | host: Homo sapiens | collected 2018
TGTCTGGATCCCCAAATCCGTCACGGCCATCCATTCGACGCCCATTCTCAACTGCATCATCGGCTACAAAGGGACCAGGCGGGCGCTATGAAGTGGCGTCAGGAGGTCGGCGTGAACACCGTTGAGTTCCATGCCATCGACGGCGACGCGCACGAAGGTACTTGGAAGGTCACGACCCCGCGACCTGCACCACCGCGCCCGGGCAGGACAGCATGCGATATCTGCGGGCCGTCCAGACGCGCGAGATCGCGGCGACCGACCACACATGGGACAAGGGCACCGTGACTACCGAGCCCACCGCGACGAAAGAGGGCGTGCGCACCTACACCATACCAAATGCTGCGGTGCCACAAGACCGAGACCGTCGCCGCCCTCGGACGTCAACCGAGCAGAAAAGCAAGCGCAGGCAAACGGCTCGAATGGCTCGAACGCAAAACCGGTGCCAAGAACGGCGAGCTGCCCAAGACGGGTGACATCCCCTTCCTCGCAACGCTCGCAGTATCCTTGGCGCTCATCTCGGCCGGCGTCTTCATGAGCGCATGCGCCTCAGAAAGTATTTCTCGAGCGAACAGACATCACGGAGGAAGGAAGCGGATAAGAGATGGCTGACAGATCCGGCAAAAGAAGCGGGCGGCACTGTGGTGGCGATAGGTATCGCGGCGGTGGTCGCCATCTGCTGCGGAGGCGCCTATCTATATCTCTCGGCGCAGGTGTAAGACCTACGGCGTTCCCTCGTCAAACGCCGAAGGGCTTGACACGCGAAAGGGCACGAAGATCACCATCCATGCCACCGGAAAGGACTCCTCGGCAACAGTGTGGACAGCGTGTTCCACGCGGGGTCGGACTCCTTCGGACATCGCCCTCAGGCTGGAGATTACCGCCTTATGCGATCGAGGCGTCACCCATGGCGGCGGACGGAACCATCTACGACACCAAGGGCGCGTCCACGAAGGTCAGCATCGACAAGGACGGCAAAGTCAACGTCAAGAAGGAAATCACCACAAGCCTGTCCCCGCAGAAGAGGTGACGGACGCGCAGATGCGATAGCGGCATATAAGGCAGCAAGGACGGCGGCATAAGCTCGTCAAAGCTCGACAAGCTCAAAGAGGCACAAAAGCGCAGGGACGACGCGGCAGCCAAGAAGGCCGAGGAAGAGAAAAGAGACCGACGAGGGCGAATAGGAGCACCGAGGCGAGCACTTCCGAGAGCGAGGCAGACGTCAACGGACCAGGCATCCAGCGGTGGCCGTTCACGACCGACTACTTCTACGTGGACGTGCCGTCCGATTGAAGCAGAGCGAGTGGAGCGTGACCAAGCTAGACGACCACACGTGGCAGATTTCGCACAAACCGGCCAACGACTACGGCGGCGCAATCTGCATCGCCGTTGCGAAAGATAACCCGTGGCCGGTATACGGCACGCAGGAACTGGCGCGACCGGCACCGGACTGAACGTATATGTCGGCAACGGGCGGGAGACGGCCTGGAGAAGTATCTGACGATCGGGCTCACACAAGTCATGGGACCGAACGATCCCAACTCCGTCCGCGGCGACGGCATGACGAACTCCCAACCAGGATCAGTCAACGAGAGAGTGGCTCAAGGCACAGCAGGAAAGCCAACAACAACATTAAGTTGCATAGGACAAGCCGAACGGCTCCGGAATCTTTATTTCGGGCAGTCGTTCGACTTTGCCCCCTTCCCATCAAAGCCGACGGAAAGCATCGAAGCAACAAGCTAAATCGACAAAGCAAGCGAACGCAAAAGGAGAAAACAACCATGAAGCAGTACACGAGAGAGAGACGCGCTCAAGCTATCTTCGGTATCGGGACGGTTGCCGTCGCGGGCCTTGGGCTGGCTGGATGTAGCGGTTCAGGCGAAGGCGTCAAGAACGCGAGCGAGCCCGTGCCTGCTTCGCAGGCATTCGGCCAGGCGGGCGTGTGGATGGTCTACGACGGCGACAAGCAGATAGGAAAGGACGTGGCAATCGAGGAAGTCCTATCCTTCGACGGAACGGCAACGTTGCGAGCTACCAGTGCAAGAGCCTGACCTTCGGCGACCTCGACGGTCTGTCCGACGATAAAATCGTCGAGCTGGCGAAGCAGCAGGACGAAGCAGCCTTCAATGCTGCGAAGCAGGCGGCAATCGATGCTACCGATGAAGCTATCCAAGCGTGGCAGCAATGCTATGACATTGAAGGCAGAGGCGGACGCCGGTACGTACGATTCGATAGGACTACTACGGAGACTATGGCATCGAAATGTGCCCGAGGAAGACCGAGCCCAGGTCGTCGAGACGTACCAGACCACGTTGGACAACACGCAGGATGCTCGACGCTGCAAACAAAGGACAGGCATTCAATGAAGCTGCCGCTTATCAAGAACCCGGAGGCGAAGCCCTATACGCCCCTCTCCGAAACAGATGGCAGCGGTAATGCGGCGGCGAACGAGTCGCTTGTTTTCCAGCTCGCAAAGTTCTCCTTCTACCAAGCAAACATCAATGCGGATGAAAACGATCTAACAAGCGACAGAACACGCTTCGCATTTTAAATGACTACGGTTGGGACAATAATGCCGAGATTCCTGACAGCGCGTTCAGCTCGACCAAAAGTCCATCGAACTCTGCTTCACCTACTGACCACCCAGACCGTCTATGGCACGACCTTCGGCGGTTACCCGGCCTCGCCACCGTCGTGAACGAGGGGCACGCGGGCTTCACGTGGGACACCCCCGATGCCGAAGGGATAGAGGTGGACTAGGTATCGATATGCACGGATATAGCCCGATGGCTGCTCGGGCTATATCCGTGAAATAGAAAGGAGCAAACATGGAGGAACAGGCAAATTTGTTGCCAGGCGTTGCCACGGCGCACGATTTGATGCATAGGGTGCTTGACCTTCAGCAACGCATCAACCAGCTCACCACTCAGTTTGCCGCCAAGACGGAAAAGAAGACTAAAAGGCACCCTGTTCTCTATGCAATCGGGGCTTCCTTTATCGCGTTCACGCTTATCACGAGCACGCCACTTAAGGTGATAACGTATCTCCCCACCCTTCCGTTCTTCTCGATGGGAGGCACGGGCTTCAATTGGCGGTCTGGAATATCGTGAACCTCATCGTCTCAGCTATCATCGGTGCGATTCTATACAAGGTCATAGCGAAGACGGCGGACAAAAGCCGCTCCCAGAGAAATGCCGCGATTGACCAAAGCAACCAACGAGTTGAAGCCAACAACCAGGCCCAGCCCAGAGCATCGAGCAAACCAAGCAGGAGATTTTCGCCGTACAGCAGCAATGGGCTTCGCAGGTCGCCCCGTGGTACCCCATGGATTACGACAGCATCGAAGCCGTGGATTTCTTCCTGCTGCCGTGCGCAAACCATCGCGCCACCACCGTACAGGAGATGGTCAACCTCTACGAGACCGAGATGCACAAGCGCCGCATGGAAGCGGGCCAGCAGCAGATTCTCAACCAGCCGCGCATCGGCAACATGCTGCATATAGGCAACCTGTTCATGCAGGGGCAGATTCTCAATCAGGCCCAGCAGATTAACGCGAACACCGCCAGTGCGAGCGGCAACCTCGACTGGATGGCTCGCGCGATGGGAAAGCGCTAAGTAATGACGCGGTTGACATAACGAGGCAACTCGAAACCACCATGAAAGAAAGGGGATGGATAATGAACGGATTATCCCAGTGGGCGCGCTCGCATAAGCCCCAAGTCGCAGCGATAGCCGTTGCGATCGTTGTTGCATCGTTGTTGCGATAGCCGTGGCAAGTGGGGCGTTCGCAACGTCCGAGCAACAACCAGAACAGCAGGAGTCAAGAACTGTCGATGTGACCTCAGCGTCACGGCCGACCACGGCTGGGACGAGAACTCCACGCCCGCCATCGCCCATATCGAGGGCAACGATGTGGACTTCTACCACGCGGTGACCCCTGATGCCGATGGCAACAAGGGCAACTTCCACGGTCGAACTCGCCGAGGGCGACTACACCGTGAGCTTCGTCAGCCCCGTCAACTCCGACGGTTCCGCATTCGACATCTACGACACGGGCGCTCCCGTCGACATCACCGTCGACGCCGACGCGAAGACTGCACCTGCCATCAACTGCCCTATGGCGCAGATTCCCGCCGACAAGGTCACCGACGACATGCTCGCGGTCATCGTCAACAAGACCAAGGACGCCATCAAGAACGGCGACGTGACCTTGAAGGGCGATGCGGGCACTGGCATCCTCGACAAGCTCGACGGCAACGTGAGCGCCAACCCGAACGTCTCCGACGAGACGAAGGAGAACGCATCCAAGGCCGATGAGGGTGTCGATATCGACGGCAAGCCCGCCGACACCATCGGCAAGCCCGCCGACAAGCCTTCCGGCGGAAACGCCAACGCTTCCGGCTCCAACACCGGAAACTCCAACTCTGGAAACGCCGGCGGTTCCCACAAGCCGAGCACGCCTGCCCACCAGCATTCGTGGACACAGCACACGCGCAGAGGTGGGTATCCAACATGGTGACGGTCCCTGACTACGAGACGCAGACAGTCTACGGAGCGCGTTTCTATGTCCCAGCCGGCACCCCGGCCAATACATCGCAAAAGGACCGGAGTACTGGTTCGAGAACGGATTCACGCGGACGACCTCAATGCCATCATCGTCAACGCCCTGCGTAACGCCGACGAGAACGGCCTGTACAGCGGCGTGGATTACTCCAGCTACCAGAACATCAAAAGACCGTGCAGTTTCAGGTCGGTTCCCATCAGGAAGACCACGGTTACTACGAGGACTACGTGGACTACGTGTATTGCAGTTCGTGCGGTGCGTCAGTGACGACGAAACCATAACGGCATCGTGCTGTGTTCGGGCATAGCCCTCAATAGACCGCGCGCTCCCTCCGGTCGCGTGCAGGTGTCCGTTTCAAACAAGGGGAGCATCCGTATAACGGGTGCCTTTGTTTTGCCCAGATGCTCCGGAATACCGCGAAACATGATCAGCGACGGCGCACCGACCTTTGAAGGGCTTTCGAGATCTTCGGTGGGCTTTGATGGGCATGCGTGAAAGACGCCTGCGGCGTCGGGTGCCTCTGAAACGAAGATAAGGAGGTACACGATGGACAAGGAGCGTCTTGAACCCAACGGCCCCCAGGAGGAGGCCATGTGGAGGGCGCAGGTGCTCAGGCGCACCGCCCGCATCTGCTCGGCGAAGGCCAAGGAGCTTGAGCGCATGGCGAAGGTGGACGGGAACGCCCCCATGCGCGACAGCGGCACCCTGAAGGACGTGCTCAAGCGCATCGACAACGTGATGGAGTGGCGGTTCGTGAACGCTCTGGGCGAGGTCGTCCTCGACGGGGACATCCTCGCGGAGAGCATCGACTGCGAGGCCCTGCGCACCATGCGCTACTGCGTGGCGGAATACTTCAAGCGAATCGAGGAGCGGGAAGCGGAGGGAAAGCGATGAGTGACTACGGCATCAAGACCTACGCCGACCTCGCCGAGACGTGCGGGAACATGGTGCTCGCAAACGAGATGGCAAAACGCCCGCTTGAGCTTGTGAGCGGGGACTGGGCGCCATGGGAGGAGATTTTCCAGTGGTACATCATACAGGACCCGTCGTTTGTCATGGGGCACACGGGCGAGCCGGTGTTCTACGACGAGGAGCTTGACCTGTACGTCCTTGGGTAAATCATCTAGGCACGGCTTGGCGGCTCGTGCCCGCTCCGATAATCTACGACTGAAACGACGCCGAAGGGCGCAGCGAAACAATCGCTGCGCCCTTTATTTTGTCCGCGCGCACTCAAGACGCGCTTTCTACACGTCGTCACTTTACGCCTGGACTTGTAGAAAATACTCCGAGAAGATTGCCCCGTTTATGGGCTTGCCGAAGCGCTTTCTACAACTGTCGCAATTTTCGACAATTCAACCCCTGAAACACGCCTTGTTTTCTACGGCGTTTCACGCCATATATCAGGAGAAATCGCCTTGGCTCCCTCCGCTATACGCTTCGGGGAAAAGGCAAAGGGCATAGGGGGACTGACGCAGCGTGCGCTGCGGTCGGCATAGCCGACAGTCCCATGCCCAACGCCCGCGTACTTCATACAAATAAACCCACGAGCATCGAGCGAAGCGAGATGCGCACGGGCGAAGGACATGCGTATGGAGACCCCGTGAATCTCGAAATATAGCACTGACTTTTTCTCCTCATTTATGAACGGATGCAAACAAAAATACTGATTTATCAGGGTTTCTCGATTTGCTGATGCGCAACGGTGCGGGTACTCTCGGGTCGAATTGAAATTGCGTTGCAAGCAACGCCGATTGAAAAGGAGGCTCGAATGAGCAAGGAGACAAGTGTTCGGGATGCGTCTGAGAACCCTGTGTACAGCATGCTCGAAAATGCCATGTTGGTCGTTGACGAAGAGGAGGCAAAGAAGTTTCTTGGGGCAACCAGGCTTTTGCAGTTGATGGTAGACAGCGGTGATGGCATCGGGCGCATCTTCGTCACTGCTATGACTCATCTCATCGCTATTACTTTGTGCGATCGCTGTATTGGAACACGAATCGTCGCTAGGTTCTCGAAAGCAATCCCGCGCAGCCCGTACCACTAGCAATTATGTGCCCCGATGCACCAGCGAAGCAGCATCGGGGCATCCATAAGAGAGGTGACAAGAGTGCCCACGAGGAAAGACAGCAAGGGGCGCATCCTTCGCCAAGGAGAGGGCAGCGCCCGAACGGCCAGTACTATTTCAAGTTCAAAGATGTGAAAGGCAAGACGAAGTACAAGTACTCATGGACGCTTACCACGCACGACCTCCCTCCCAAGGGCAAAAGTCGGGGCCGTGCCTCCGAAATCGAGAAGCAGGTGCAACGCGATGTTTGACCGCGTTGCACCAAGCGGGATGACCGTTCTCGAATTGGTTGAAAAGTACGTCGCGACCAAGACGGCGGTGCGCCCGACTACGCGCGCGGGCTATAAGACGGTTACGAACTTTCTCGCCAAGGACGCGTTCGGAAGCAGGAAAATCGGCGATATAACGACGCTCGACGCGAAGAATTGGCTCATCTATCTTCAAGGCGAGCTCGGAAAAGCTACAGCGCGATTCACTGCATTCGAGGAGTGCTTCGCCCAGCTTCCAGCTTGCGGAGGAAGACGACTCATCAGGCGCAACCCGTTCAACTTCGAGCTCGCCACCGTACTCGTCAACGACTCCATTGCGCGCGAGGCCTTGTCCCCACGGGACGAGCGCAGGTTCCTCGATTTCATCAAGGGAGATAAGCATTACTCGCGATACTACGAAGCGTTCTACATCCTCTTCAACACGGGCTGCGCATCTCGGAGTTCTGCGGTCTCACAAAATCTGACCTCGACTTCGAAAACGGAAGCATCCGCGTCAACAAGCAGCTGCAGAGGGCAGCGATATGAGGTACTACATCGAGCGCCCTAAAAACGAAAGCGGCGAGCGATACGTGCCCCTGTCCGAGGAAGTCAAAGAATACTTCAAGGCAATCCTTCAAAAGCGTGACAACCCACCCGTCGAGCCCGTCGTTGACGGGGTAAGCGGATTCCTGCTTCTGGACAAAACGGCATGCCGAAGGTTGCGATGCACTGGGAGAAGTACTTCCAGCCTCCCTCCGCAATAGCATTTACAAGAAGGCTTCCCAAGATTACCCCGCATGTCTGCCGACACACGTTCTGCTCCAAGATGGCTCGCAAGGGGATGGACCCCGCGAAGCTCAAAGTACATCATGGGGCACTCGGACATTAGCGTGACATACAACACGTACACCCACCTTGGATTCGAGGACGTGAGGGGCGACATGCTCCGCATGACGGATGGTGCCGCGCTAAAGTGTACGAAGTTGTAAATCCGCGAGGTTTACAACCGAATTTACAACTTTGCAGCGGAAAATATCCGCTCATACACGAGTCGATTCGATTCCGCGACTGGGCGATGACATACGAACAGCATTTATCACCTGCGGAAATCCTGATATATGAGAGGAAGTCCAAGGATGCACAGAATCATGTTCGTATGCCATGGGAACATCTGCAGATTCAGAAATGCCTAGCTAGTTAGGATCCATATCGCGTACCTTACGACGTTTTACGACTTTGAGCCCCGATGCGATATTGCCGTGATGGAGAAAAGCAACTCCTTTCGCCTTTCCCCAGTAGCTGAAGAACGGAGAATCGAGCATAAGCATTCCTTTCCGGTCGTCTCAAACCTCTGCAATTTGGAGGGTAAATCGCGAAAGCTAATATCTCAAACACCAGAAAAAACAAGTCGATGACCTCGCTCAACATTCACGATGTTAGTGTCGGAAAAATTTAGCCAAATATAGTCGGCCGAGATTGACCAATCCGGCCGACCCATTAACCAACACGTCCGCATCTATGACTTTCCTATCGCATTCCTACATCCCCTCGGGCTGGATCCCTCACCTTCACCGCCTGGGGACGGCCTCCACCAGTACGTGTCGACCCTGCCGCGGTAGCTCGGGCCCCGCATCACGAACACCGACGCCTTGTCGAGCAGCCTGTCGAGGGGCGGCGTGTTGGCACCAGCGTAGTGGCGGCGGGGAGGCACGGTGGCCATTATTCGGTGACCGGGATTGGTCAAAATCGGTTGACTATTAGCGGCTAAAATCGCCCGGCGCTAACAACGACGCCCACCATCGCATGCTAGTTACAAGAAGCGGATGCACTAGTATTCTTTCAATCGACTTGCAAACCCCTTCAAGCGTCCAACGCAATGGCGTGCTTTCAGACGCAACGCCTCCTGCGTCCGCATTATTGCTTTGTTAGACTCTACGGAAGAATTCAGCGCAGGCCCATATGCCAAGCCAGCGCCCCGGAAAGAAGGATTCGTGAATCTGTAGACGATACATATCGACGCCAATTTGCAAATTGCCATCTATCCAAGAATAAATCTGGCTGCACATTTGTCGTATCGTCTTTTCACTGATCCTCGTATATCCTAAACACTACCTTTGCGAGCATTGCCGTCGACTCATTTTCTTTCAGCTTGACTCGAGTCGACGGGCGTTCACGTTGGTCGGAACGAGCCAATCAGAGCATGGCAAAACGCGGCCTCCCATGCCGAGGAGGCACAATGTCAAGAACCAATTTGAACAGCTCCACCACCCTCGTTCTTCCCATATTACTTATGCATATCCTGGCAGCGCAATGCCCGCACTCGACAACGTGTCGGCGACATTTGCCCCGGCTGTCACGGCATCGTCGGAGACAACGGGTGCGGAATCAACTTTCGTCCGCATTGCGTGCGGACTTCTGATTCAGATCGCGGCGTCGTTTCACCGCGTCTCGTCTCCGCATATTGCGCGCAAGAAGCCGAGTCGAACCGCCATGCTCTTCGATTATGCGTGCGACTTCGCCCCGGCGACCACGCACCTCAGAAGGATGCTCCGCATCACCGATGATATGCTCTGGCGTTTTCCGAGCTCTCCGGTGGCGAGCAGAAGAAATTCAAATAGCCGTCGCGCTTTGGCAGAATCCCGATCTTCTGGCAATGGATGAACCGACTAACCATGTGGACGCAGAATGCAGAAGGCAGATTTGCAAAGCACTCGCCGAGTACAAGGGTATTGGCCTCTCGTCTCGCACGACCGTGCGTTGCTCGACTCCTTGGCAAGGACTGCCTGTGCTTTGAGTCGGGGCGTCACCATGCGCCCGGCAACGGCTACTCCCAAGCTCGCTCGCAGGCGAATCTGGAGCGCGAAAGCGGCGCGGGCAAATCGATTGCGCGATCCAAGAAAAGCGCATGAAGGCTGAGTATATCAGGCGCGTTGAAAACGCCTCACGGTCCGCATCCAAGAGAAGCGCCCGTCATGTCGATCCGAAGGATCACGACGCGAAAGCACGAATCAAACTCGCCATTCTCACTGGCAGAGACGGCGTTGCGGGCAAGCTCGCTTCGCGCATGGACTCCCAGAATCCGCGCGCAAGCCGCCGTCGACGCCCACCATGTCGAAAAGCGCTACGAAAGCACCTTGTGGATGGAAGCGCAACCCAGCCCGCGCAAAACACTGATTCACGTCAGCTCAGATGCATACCACCGTGCGGCCCGAGGCAATCTTTGCGGGTTCCCGAGATTTATCTGGGAAATACCGATCATCTGGGCATAAGCGGCCCCAACGGAGCGGGGAAAACAACACTGGTCAAGCATATCCTGGAGAGATTGGAAGGCCGCAAGGCCACGGGATTGGACATTCGCACGCTGTATATCCCTCAGGAAGTCGACGATTCATCCTCAATTGAATTCCTCTCGGAAATCAGGACCTGCCCCAAGCCGAACGTGGAGCCCTGCTTTCGATCGTTGCGCAACTCAATTCGGATCCGAACGAATATTGTCCGGCGAGAACATCAGCCCGGGGGCTGCGGAAGCTCATGCTCGCCCGCGGTATACTAGATGCCCCGAAATCATCGTCATGGACGAACCCACGAATCCACCTGGACCTGCACTCGGTGGAGGCACTCGAGCGAGCGCTTTCCGCCTTTCCGCGCTTGTTTTGGTGAGCCATGACGAGCAGTT
>SCPP01000782.1_pt1 | contig 10500 bp, 17 predicted proteins | sample 6106811 | NCBI WGS metagenome assembly SCPP01 (sample SAMN10720449, study PRJNA508395) | human gut metagenome | isolation source: Participant 2 stool, 15 month | host: Homo sapiens | collected 2018
ACTCACACTTTCCGAATTGTGAAATATGAAATACTTTCCGGTTTCAAGCACTTTTTGTATATCGTCATATTTATATTCATTTACGTGTGATTTTGTTTTTCCGACATATAATTTTCAAAAAGCAAAGTGCGTTGTCTGACTGTTGTCTTTTGCGTTTTTGTACGGTTTGCGATATATCATACGCGGATAAAAAGCAGAAATGCACCAATCAAAGTGCAATCGCCCCTCCACAAAATTCCGTATCCGTTTGCAAGTATATAAATGCACTGAAAATCGCAATCAATCCGACTATTTCGGCAACGATTTTAAACACCTTTAGTTTTCGTTATAATATGTTTTATAAAAATCTTTATAAACAGCAGGCGCCATTTGGGTTGATGCAATAAAGTTTTTACTTCCATAATATATATCCTTTCTGTGATTACAGACGTAAAGTCGTTTTACAAATGCTCCGATTACTGTTGCCGCAAATGAGAATATCGCATAAACTATACACACATAATAATCGTTGTCATCATCATATTTGCCGCCGCGTCAAACTGATAGTACATCGGTATTGATACCATTGAGATAATAGCTATAAACAATGGAATTTAAAGTTAAATCCCTGTTTTATTCCGTAGATAAGTCCCGATAATGCGATAAACATTGGGTTTAACATCATAAGGAAAAATTGTAACAGTAATAATTGACCGTTTTCGCCCATCATAACAAATACAAGCGGTACAATATGAAACATAATAATTGTCGCAATTTATATATTTTCGATTCGTAAAACGAAAGTCCGTTTTGGAATTACAGGTTCTTTTTCAGTGACTTTCTTCTGTTCTTGCTCATATTCCTCCTATAATCTGACGCTTTCACCGTTTTCACGCAGATATTTTTAAATCGTTAATTTCAATTTCTCTGAAATGGAACAGACTCGCCGCCAAAACCGCGTCCGCCTTCTCCTCTGTAAATGCGTCAAGAAAATGTTCCATCTTGCCTGCACCGCCCGATGCTATAACAGGTATTTTTGCATTTTCCGAAACACGTCTTGTAAGTTCAATATCGTATCCGGCTTTCGTACCGTCACAATCCATACTTGTAAGCAATATCTCGCCTGCACCAAGCTCCTCGGCTTTTTCGCCCATTCAAGCGCATCAATTCCAGTATTTACACGGCCGCCGTTAAGGTACACATCCCAACCGCTCTTATCTTCACGTCTTTTTGCGTCAATCGCACAGACAACGCACTGTCTGCCGAATTTTCAGCCGCCTCGCTGATAAGCTTCGGGACGTTTTATCGCCGCACTGTTGACGGCAACCTTATCCGCACCGGCATTAAGAATTTTTCTGAAATCTTCAACTGTTCGTATTCCGCCGCCTACCGTAAACGGTATAAACACCTGTTTCGCAACAGCCTCAACCATATCGACAACCGTTTCACGTGCGTCCGACGACGCGGTTATGTCAAGAAAACAAGCTCGTCCGCACCGGCTTTATCATAAACCTTTGCACATTCGACAGGATCACCGGCGCCAATAAGATTTACAAAATTGACACCTTTAACCACTCTTCCCTCTTTAACGTCAAGGCACGGTATAATTCTTTTGCGTACATATCGTAATCTCCTTATTATAATGCAATAAAATTCTTTAGTATAGTCATACCTGTTTCACCGCTCTTTTCAGGGTGGAACTGTGTAGCAAACACACTATCTTTTCAACGGCTATATCGCTTTTGACCGTACTCGGTGTATGCGGAAATAATGCTCGTCCTCCGCATTAACATAATATGAGTGAACAAAATATACATAAGGCTCACTGCCAATGTTCTTTAATATTCTGCTATTCTTATTAACAGTTATGCTGTTCCAGCCCATATGCGGAATTTTAAGCCCGTCTTTTCGGGTATCTTTACAATTTTGCCTTTGAATATTCCAAGACCTTTCACACCCGGCGTTTCATCACTTCTTCAAACATCAGATGAAGTCCCAAACATATTCCCAAAAGCGGTTTACCGCTCTTTGCAACAGCTTTAACCGTTTCAACAAGTCCGCTTTTTCAAGACATTTCATTGCATCACCAAACGCACCGACACCCGGAAGTATCACCTTGTCAGCATTTAAAATCGTTTCACTGTCACCTGTGACAATGCTTTCTGCGTTCAAGAAATCAAGTGCATTTTTAACACTGTGCAGATTTCCCGCACCGTAATCTATAATCGCTATCATATTCTTCTCCTTAAAACAATATAGATAAATTATATCACTATTTTTCAAAAGTTTCAATAAAAAGCGGATTGCTTAGCAATCCGCTTCAGCGTGTGGACATTTTGTTCACGATGGCAGAAGCCGAGAAATTGTTTGATTTTGCGAAAATGAACTCGTCGGCGTACGATGGTACGTTAGAGTTTATTTTCGCAAGTGCACAAGCAAGCCGTATATCGGAGATAGCTTGCCTGTAATTTATTATAATAATAAATTATAGAATAAAAATAATATTTTGCACGTTCCGACAATTTATCGGTATTTTAGCGGGATTGCTTTGAGCAATCCGCCTTGGTTCAAAATTTATTAAGCATTAGGAGCTTGTTGCATCTGCGCTTTCTGTTTCGGCAGGTGCTTCTGTTGATTCGGCACTGTCAGTATCCTTGTTCTTATCTGATTCTTTTTCAGCTTTTTCAGATTCAATTCTCTGTTGTCTGCTCTTCTCGTCAACAGTTTGTCTTACGTCTTTCCAAAGTGTATCTGCTGTTATATCATCACCAAAACCGTAAGTTTCTTTGAATTCAGCAAGATTATCTTCACCGACATAATCGCCAAGTGTTACTTGACCGATGGCATCGCCCCAAGCTGTATCTTCATCTACATCATCAGGAACTTTAGCACTTCTTTGATTGTATTAAAGTCCATACCGTACATTTCTGCCATTTTGATACAGGAATACAGTTATAAGCAGCTGATTCTGTTGTGTTACCAGGCATATCTGACGGTAAATCAAACTGTTCAAGGAATTCGTCAACGTCCATTCCCTGTTCTTCTGCAACCTGTGCAACTGTACGTCCGCTTACATCAACATAACCAAGTCTGTTATACTTATTGAACATTGACGGACCGAACTTAACTGCAAGTACGACAACTATTGCAACAACGATTACCGCAGCTACGATTATAGCGATAAGTCCACCTTTGCCGCCCTTTTTCTGTTCGTCCTTTGAACGTTTTCAAAAAGCAGCTTGTGCCGCCGCAACAGCCTCGTCAACTTCTACGTCTGTATTTCTTCGGCAACCGCCGGAGTTTCCTCTGTTTCGGCTGTTTCCGATACTTCAGTTTCAACCGGTGTTTCTTCTGTTTCAGCCGGTGTTTCGGTTGTTTCTTCTGCCTGTTCGGCAGTTGTTTCTTCTGTTTCTACAGGAGTTTGTTCTTCATTGTTTACTGATTCGTTATTTCTTCATTTAGATTCTTTCGTCGCTCACTGTTCTAAATCTCCTTATATAATATTATTCAGCAGGTGTTTCTGTTGTTTCTGCTGTTGGTGCATCAGTTGCCTGTGCGGCTTGTGATGCGGCTGATGCCTTTGATAAAGCACTTTTGAATTCTTCGTAAGTAGTTGAATCTGAAATTTCATCATCACCTATTTGATACTGCTTCTTAACCTGTGCAAGAGCGTCTGCGTCTATAACTTGAGATACAGGCATTGCCATTAAGTCTTTCCATACAGTATCTTTTGTTACTGAATCGCTCATTCCTTGCAGAAAACTGTCAGCCTCTTGACCATTGTATTTAGCATAATTTTCAATAGTCATATTGTCAAGCATTTCGCTTTCAGTAGTCTTTGCTTTGATTGTATCGCCAAGAGTAAGACCGTACTGTGCAAGGTAATCTTCAACAGATTGACCGGCTTGATTTGCAAGATATTCAACAGTTGCCTCCGCTTTACCGCTTTCAATCTCCTTGTTTGTAACACCTTCCGATATTTTACCGTATGTTGCGTAAACTCCTACAGCGACAAATACCAATATAATTAAATCTATAATCGCATTTACAGCTTTATCGGCAGGAGTTGCTTTTTCTTTTCGGCTCCGTTCATAACTGTATTTTCTCCTTTCATTTATTGTACCAATATAAAATGATCATTCCTCATTTTACATCATCTTTAACAATATACCACTTTAGCATAAAAAATCAATATCTTTTATTAATTTTTGTTAAAGGTAACATTTGACTTGTATATTGTAGGGGATTATAATAATAAGAGATAATATTATCGGTGTGATTTTTATTTATGTGTTGTCAGTTTCACGCAATGCTCCGTATGGGACAGAGCCTCGACGTCACCTACGGTCAAAAAATCACACCACAATAAGAAAGGTACAATGCAATGAATTACGAACAATCGATAGACTACATACATTCAATCCCCAAATTTCGCCGACCGTTAGGCAATGCAAATCTTGAAAAATTACTGACTCACCTCGACAATCCGCAAAAGCTAAAATTCATACATTGCCGGAACAAACGGCAAAGGCTCAACTGCGGCAATGACTGCGGAAATACTGAAAAAGCGGTTTTAAACAGGACTTTTACATCTCCGTATCTTGAAGTATTCAATGAGCGCATACGAATAAACGGTGAAAATATTACAGACAATGACCTTGCCGAATATGTTACAAGAGTAAAAGCTATAATGGAAAAACAACGCACTTGTTTCGAATTTGCTTTTATAACCGCAGTATCGTTCCTGTATTTTATGAAAAGCAATGTGATATTGTTGTTCTTGAAGTCGGTATGGGCGGAAAGCTTGACGCAACGAACGTTATAGATTCAAGTCTTGTCAGCGTTATATGCAAAATCGGTCTTGACCACACGCAATATCTCGGCAACACTGTCGAAGAAATCGCTAAAGAAAAATGCGGTATTATGTGACGGCGGCACAGCCGTTTCATATCCGAACAATGATGTAAGAGATATAATAGAAGAATATGCAAAGAGCAAAATGTATCGCTTACATTCGCCGACACCGCATTACCGACTGAAAACGGTTTTATTTACAAAAGCAAAGAATACCCTCTTCATTAAAGGTACATATCAACCGCAAATGCGGCGGTTGTGCTTGAAATCACAAGTGCACTTAATAAGCAGGGCTTTAACATTTCGATAAAGATATATCATACGGTTTGTCGCACACATCTTGGGCGGCACGATTTGAATTTGTATCCGACAGAGTGGTCATTGACGGCGGTCACAACATTGACGGAATTAAAGCGTTGAAAAATCGCTTTATCATTAAATCGTGATGTAGTAATTTGTCATTGCAATGATGGAGGACAAGGATTACAAAGCCTGTATTCGTGAAATATCGCCTGTCGCAAAAGCCGTTTTGCGACACAGCTTGATATGCCAAGGTGCCTTCGTCCGAAAATTTCCGATATTATCGGAAGTATGAACATTCCCGTATTTGCTGACAATAACCCTAAAGACGCACTCAAAATGCTCTCGATTTTCGGACAATTCAATCGTTTGCGTATGCGGTTCACTTTACCTCGCAGGCGAAATCAAAAATTTTTCATAAAAGTAAAAAGACTTGCAAACAGTCGTTTTATATGTTAAAAATACATAGTGGTATTTTTGTACCGCAAAATTTTTAAAGGAGGCTGACGGTAGTGAAAGAAGGAATTCATCCTGATTACAAGCAGACTACCATTACTTGTGCTTGTGGCGAAGTAATCGAAACAGGTTCAACAAAGGAAAATATCCGTTGAAATTTGTTCAAAGTGCCACCCATTCTTCACAGGTAAGCAAAAGCTTGTTGATACAGGCGGTAGAGTTGAAAAGTTCAACAGACGTTTCAACAGAACATCAAAGCAAGACTAATTTTCTTGCAACAATTATTTTATTACAGTTTATAAGTTGAACCCGTATCTTAGAAAACCGAATCACCAACGGTATCTCAGACTCGGGCGATGATTTATTATAGGAGGTGAAATCATGACAAAGGAACGTAAGGAAGAAATCATAAAGACTTTCGCAACTCATGAAGGTGATACAGGTTCTCCTGAAGTACAAATTGCACTTCTTACAGAAAGAATCAACCACCTTAACAATGACCACCTTAACATTCACAAGAAGGACCACCACTCAAGAAGAGGTCTTCTTATGATGGTTGGTAAAAGACGTGGTCTTATGAATTACCTAAAGAGTCAGGATATCGAAAGATACCGTGCTTTAGTTGCTAAGCTTGGTCTTAGAAAGTAATTTTATATTTGTTTATAAGGCAAACGGGATTTATTCCTGTTTGCCTATATATATTTATGGAGATATTTGTTTAGCAAATAAATAGAGCGTTAAGCCATATACGAGCTGTTGGCAAAACTAAGTTTATCGTTGTATTTATCTGCTAAAACGTATCTCCGAAGAAATAAATTTAAAGGAGAAAACTATGTTTAGAACATTTGAAACAACTCTGCAGGCAGACCGCTTGTAATTGAAACAGGCAAAATGGCACAACTTGCAAACGGACATTGTCTTGTACGTTACGGCGACACAGTTGTAATGGTAAACGTAACAGCATCTCGTTCACCGAGAGAGGGCGTTGACTTCTTCCTCTAAGCGTTGATTATGAAGAAAAGCTTTATTCCGTAGGTAAAATTCCGGGCGGATACATCAAGCGCGAGGGTAAGCCGTCTGAAAAGGCTATTCTTACAAGCCGTGTTATCGACAGACCTATCAGACCACTTTTCCCGTCAGATTTGAGAAATGACGTGTCTGTTGTCGCAACAGTACTTTCAGTTGAACAGGACAACCCACCGGAAGTTGCCGCTATGATCGGTACTTCAATCGCTATTTCTATTTCAGACGTTCCTTGAACGGTCCTATCGGCGGTGTTTGGCTTGGTCTTGTTGACGGCGAATACGTTATCAATCCAACTGTTGAACAAAGAGAAAGAGCGAAATGCTTGTAACTGTTGCAGGTACAAAGCAAAAGGTTGTTATGATTGAGGCCGGTGCTAACGAAGTTGAAGAAAGCGTTATGCTTGAAGGTATCAAATTCGCTCACAAGCACATTATCGAACTTTGCGATTTTATAAGCGGTATTCAAGCTGAAATCGGCAAAGAGAAGTTCACATACGAATCACGATGTTGACCACGACCTATATGACGCAATCAAGAATATGGCTTTGAGAAGTTACAGTATGCTTTTGATACAGACGACAAAAATGTTCGTGATGAAAGAATCGGTGAAATTACAGATGAAATTATCCCTGCTCTTGAAGAACAGTTCCCGACATAAACGAGCAAATCGGCGAAATTCTTTACAAAATGCAAAAGGAAATCGTTCGTGCATGGCTTGTTCAGGGCAGACGTGTTGACGGCAGAGGCCTTGATGAAATCAGACCGCTTGCGGCAGAAGTTGACCTGCTTCCGAGAACACACGGCAGCGGTATGTTTACAAGAGGACAAACTCAAGTGCTTTCAGTTGCTACACTTGCTCCTCTTCAGAAATTCAAAAGCTTGACGGTATCGACCTTGAAGAAACAAAGAGATATATCCATCACTATAACTTCCCGTCATACTCAGTAGGTGAAACAAGACCTTCAAGAGGCCCGGGCAGACGTGAAATCGGTCACGGTGCACTTGCAGAACGTTCACTTGTTCCTGTACTTCCGTCAGAGGACGAGTTCCCATACGAGTTGTATCAGAAGTTCTTTCTTCAAACGGTTCAGGCAGTGTCTGCGGTTCTATTGCAGATAAGCCCCTGTTGCAGGTATCATAACAACAGAAGACGGCTTTACAACAATGGTTGATATTCAGGGTCTTGAGGACTTCTACGGCGAAATGGACTTTAAAGGGTACTATCCCTGCTCGAGAGAAGAACTTTCGGCATATGCTCCGGAGAAGAACTTTCGGCATATGCAAAGCTGAAACAATGAAAATTGACGTTGATAAAATTCGTGAAGTAATCGGTCAAGGCGGTAAGGTTATTCAAAAGATTGTTGCAGAAACAGGTGCTAAAATTGATATAGAAGAAGACGGTACAATCCATATCTTCGCAGTTGACCAAGAAAGCGGTAAGGCTGCAAAAGACGCTATTGAGGCTATTGTTAAAGAACCTGAAGTAGGCGAAATCTATAACGGTCTTGTTAAGACAATTCAACCGTTCGGTGCATCGTTGAAATTCTTCCGGGTAAAGACGGTCTATGCCATATTTCAAAACTTGCTAATCACAGAGTTGAAAAGGTTGAGGACGTTGTTAAGGAAGGCGATTGGCTAAAGGTTAAGGTTATGGAAGTTGATAAAAAGACAGGTAAAATATCACTTTCACATAAAGACGCTATCGAAGAAGGCGAAGAATAATTTTTTCGGCAATGTGGGGCGACCGTTGGTCGCCTCTTTTTGTGTAATATTTTCGTACGGGACGGTGCCCTCGACGCCCTTTTCCTCCTCACACCCACATTTAACAGCACACCGACTTTTCCCATTCACTTCGTAGGGGACTCCCTTTGCTCCAATCACTCCGTATGTGACAACGTCAGCCGTAGGCGACCATTGGTCGCCCTCTTTTGTATAATCTCTCACTTTTCATACAGGACAATGCCCTCGACGACCCTTTACTCCTCACACTTTGACAACGACACCACTCCCCTTTCAGGCACCTCTCCTCAAGGAGGCTTTTTACAGCTCACCTTGATGGGAGCTGTCAGCGTAGCTGACTGAGGGGTGGCAATGCGTGATTATTAAGCGACCAATGGTCGCCCCTACGGAATATGAGTAAACATTATGGTTTTAAGAAATCAAAGCAAAGCGGGACGTCGTGGGCGCAGTCCCTACGAAAAAGTACACCAATTATTGAATGTACAGCTGCGACCATTGGTCGCCCCTACGAAACAAATCACATACCACAATGCAAAATCACTCATTAAAAAGAGCGGTCACAGACCGCTCTTTAATATGCACCGCGTTTAAAAATAACCGCAAAAACAGTTTTAACGATAAGTTTAATATCAAGAAAAATATTCCTACGTTTTATGTAACTTCATATCCATATCCATCCAATCGTCAAAAGACAGATCACTGCGGCCGTACGCCTGCCAAAAGCACGTCAAACCGGGCGTAACAAGCAATCTCTGCATTTGATATGAATTATACTGTTCAACCTCCCTTACAAGCGGAGGACGCGGTCCTACTATGCTCATATCGCCTTTTAACAATATTTAAAAGCTGTGGAAGTTCGTCGATACTGTATTTTCTGATAAATTTACCGACCTTTGTTATTCTCGGGTCGCCCTTAATCTTAAATACAGGACCGTCCATTTCATTATATTTCATCAAATCATCTTGCAGATTCTCTGCATTTTACACATACTGCGGAATTTATACATCTCAAAATGAGTATTATTCTTCCCCACCTTGTCTGCTTATAAAACGCAGGTCCGCCGTCACTTCTTACCGCCAATGCCGTTACCAGAAAAGCAGGGAAAGAACAATCAGAGCCACAACCGAACAAATTACATCAAGAATTCTTTAAAAATTCATATATCGGTTTATGCAAATCTTGTGATGTTATAATGATTTCACCTTTATTAAGCTCTTTTGTTTTCATTCGCCCCACTTCCTTCATTAATACCAGCTTATATCTGCAATTACGATTTCAGGCTTATTATTAATTCTCGGAACAATTCCGATTTACCTAAACCGCGTGAAACGATGAACTTACTGTTACCGTCTTCGTGGTATCCGTCACAAAGCTTAGGAAACAAGCCTTGATCCGCCGCGTAAAGTCCCCTATAAACGGAAGTCTGACTTGACCGCCGTGTGCGTGACCTGTAATTGTAAGGTCAATATCATAGTCATTTAATTTACCCAAGAAATATTCCGGATAATGCGTCAACAAAGTTTGAAATTATCGTCCGCACTCATTGCTTTTCAAAGAAATCTTTTCCGTATTCATCAAACTCCGTCGGATTTTGCGTCAAACCGATTATATCAATAGCAGTTCCGCCGATATTGACAGTTTCGGTTTCATTATTGAATATCTTAATACCTTCCGCCTTAATATCCTTATATATATTGGAATTTTTGAAAAGCATTGCGTCAATTTCGTGATTACCAAGACAATAATACACAGGTGCAATTTCATTAAGCTGTTTACACAGCGATATTACACTGCTGTAATTGTCCGGCTGACTTTCCAAATTCATATCACCGACTATTGCGACAATAATATCCGGACTGAGGTTTTAACCTCAGCCACAAGTTTTCGTTGTCCTTGCCAAATCCTTTAAATGCAAATCGGCAAGTGCCACAATTCGGATATTATCTACAACTTTATTTGATTTTACCTGATAAAATTTCTTTTCAAGTTGATTATTCTGATGAACAATCATCAGCGAGCATACGCCCAAAATGCAACTATAACAGCTAAAATTATAATCAGCTTTTGCCGAATCCCATTTTCTTTTTCGGCTGAATTACTTGAGTTTGTTCACTCTCTGCCATTAACGTATCCTCCCCGATTATT
>SCPP01000443.1_pt1 | contig 10499 bp, 16 predicted proteins | sample 6106811 | NCBI WGS metagenome assembly SCPP01 (sample SAMN10720449, study PRJNA508395) | human gut metagenome | isolation source: Participant 2 stool, 15 month | host: Homo sapiens | collected 2018
CCATTTTCTTTGCATAATATGCAGCAAGGATATTTCCAAAGTTTCCTGTCGGAACGACAACATTAATCTTATCGCCGATTTCAATTTCGTGTATTCTTTACAAGCTCTGCATATGATGAGAAATAATATACAATCTGAGGAACAAGTCTGCCCCAGTTGATTGAGGTTTGCAGATGAAAGCTTAAATTGATTTCTGTCAAGAAGATTTTTATAATCAGTGTCTGTAAATATCTTCTTAACACCGTTTGAGCATCGTCAAAGTTACCCTTAACCGCGGCAACACTTACGTTATTACCCTCTTGAGTAACCATTTGAAGCTTTTTGAATTTCACTTACACCGTTGTCGGGATAGAATACGATAATTCTTGTGCCTGCAACATCTTTAAAAGCCTTCAAGTGCAGCCTTACCTGTATCACCGATGTTGCAACAAGGATTACGATTTCTTTATCTTCATTAGTCTTTTTCATTGATGTTGTAAGATGAGGAAGAATTTGAAGTGCCATATCCTTAAAAGCACAAGTCGGGCCGTGCCATAATTCAAGGAAATATGTTGTATCGTTAAGTTTATAAACAGAGCAATGCTCTCTGTTTCAAACTTTTCCTTTATTATATGCACTGTCTATGCACTTTTAAGTTCTTCTTCTGTGAAGTCAGAAAGGAACTTGCTAAGTACAAAATATGCTCTTTCGTTATATGACTTTGGCGTAAATTTTAATCTCATCTAAACTAACTGAAGGAAGCTTTCCGGAACAAAAGTCCGCCCTCTGCACTAAGTCCTGTTTTATAGCCTCTGCCGAACTTACAGATATGCTCTTATCCTCGTACTATGATACTGCATTAATCAAAACCTCCAAATAATTAATCGTGCCTGTACAAATTTTCATACGTTCAATTCATACAGGCACCTTTGTTTCGCGTCTTACGCTAATTTCTTTATGTAATCAGGTGCTGTTTCAGCATCTATGCTTACTGATATTACAAATGTGATTTCAAACTTTTGGCTCATAGTCTCAAGTCTGTTAAGGAATGATTCAAATCCGTCAAGATTGTCTGAGCCGACAATTTTGAAAATACCGTCAACAAAATGTTTGTAATATCGAAGTCACGGCTTATAATACCGCTGATAAATCAAGGGAATTCATCATATGACTTAATTTCAAACTCTGATGTGTCTGCCATTCTCGCCTTTGACTTTACATCAAAATATTTCTGTTTGTGTCGTTGCTGATAAAAACAACATTGCCCTTTGCAACCGTTAGAGCGTTGTTCACTTTCTCAATAAGAGCCTTTGTCTTACCGGTGCCTTTTTTTCCAATTAGAAGTTCAACCATGTTAACCTTCCTCCTTTATAATAAATTTTTATTTTCTGAGTCGCCCTCTCTGATTTTACTTTAATCTTGCTTCAAGAGCGTCCTTTTCGCTTTCGTAACCCGGCTTACCAAGAAGTGCAAACATATTCTTTTGTATGCTTCAACACCCGGTTGATCAAAGTTTACCCAAAGCAAATATCCTGAAAGACCACAAGCCTTTTCAAAGAAATATACCGCATTTTACCGAAATTATATGCGTCAAGCGCAGGTACAATATAACCGCAAGGTTAGAACTTGACCGTCTGTATGAGCCAAAGCCGTACCCTGTGCGGCTTTGAATTATAGTCGATAGTCTTGCCTGCAAGGAAATTAAGTCCGTCAATATTATCCTCTGTTGCTTGAATTTCAATATTCTTGCGAGGATTTCAACAAGCAAAGCTGTTTCAAACAAAATTCTTTGTCCTTCTTGAATGTATTGTCCCATTGAATGTAGGTCACGAAGTCTGCCGCTGCAGGAAAATACCCTTGTTGTCTTACCTTCACTTTCGCCGTAAAGCTGTTCCACCATTCGCCGAAATAGTGAAGTGCAGGCTCATAATTAACCATCATTTCAACGATCTTGCCTTTTCTTGCAAGTGCATTTCTTACAACCGCATAATTGATAACATTGGTTTTCGCAAGATTTGGATTAGCATATTCATCCTGTCCTCTTTTGCCTTGCATCTTGTCAATATCGATACCTGCCGCTGCAATCGGAAGTAAACCTACTGCAGTAAGAACAGAATATCTGCCGCCGATGTCGTCAGCGATAACAAATGTTTCGTAACCTTCTTCATCTGCAAGCGACTTCAATGCACCGCGAGCTTTATCTGTTGTTGCATAAATTCTTTCTTTTGCGCCTTCCTTGCCGTACTTCTTTTCAAGCAAGTCTTTAAATATTCTGAACGCAATAGCAGGTTCTGTTGTTGTTCCGGATTTTGATATTACGTTTACTGAAATATCTTTACCCTCTACTGTTTCAAGCAAATCAGCCATATATGAACTGATGTTATTTCCGGCAAAGAAATAGCAGGGCCTTTTCTCTTGTCTTTGTCAAGGCATTATAGAATGAATGCTGTAACATTTCAACAGCCGCTCTTGCACCAAGGTACGAACCGCCTATACCGATTACAACAAGTACATCTGAATCAGAGCGAATCTTTTCAGCCGCTTTTAATTCTTGCAAATTCTTCTTTATCATAATCCGTAGGCAAGTTTACCCAACCAAGAAAATCATTACCTGCATTGGATTGATGTGAACATATTCAGATATTATCAATCTCATGTGTCCGACAAACGGAAGTGCTTGAATAGTCAAACCTAATATTGCTCATTATATATTGCCTCCTAAATTTCGTATAAAACATATTATGTTTTGTTACTTATTATTCTATACTATTTTGCCAAAATAAATCAATAGTCATTGTGAAAATAGTTTGTGAATATTTATTTCTTTTTCATTTCAAAATTCTTGTTTTGTTTGGATTTTGTTGTGTAATGCCAAATTGAACGGTACAACATATAGTTATTCTTCGTCGTACGTTTCAAGAAAACTGTGTTTCACACCGTCAATTTTGTACGCAACAATCGCCTCTAAACTGACATTTTCAACACTTTTGAATATATTCCCTCAACGTACGGATTTACCTGTTTCAACGTTTTTATAAGTTCTTTTATTTCAACTCTCTTTGAACGGTTTTCTTCGTTATTACATGTTGTACAAGTATCTGTAAACTTGCGGCACATTGTATAAAATGCAAATCGTTATATCGACACCACGATTTTATATCCTGCTCACGAATTAAATAAAGCGGTCGTATAAGTTCCATTCCTCAAAGTTTGTACTGTGAAGTTTTGGCATCATTGTTTGCACCTGTCCCGAATACAGCATTCCCATAAGGATCGTCTCAATGACATCATCATAGTGATGTCCCAACGCAATCTTATTACAACCCATATCCTTTGCGAATTTATACAAATATCCCCTTCTCATTCTTGCACACAAATAGCAAGGCGACTTTTCAACATTATAAACCGACTCAAATATATCGGATTCATAAATAGTTATAGGGATATTCAATTTCCTTGCATTTTCCTCTATAACCTTACGGTTTTCAGGACTGTAACCGGGATCCATAACCAAAATTTCACTTCAAATTCAAATTTATTGTGAAGTTTAAGTTCCTGAAAAGTTTTGCCATAAGCATTGAGTCTTTTCCGCCCGATATACAGACCGCAATCTTGTCGCCTTCTTTAACCAAATCATAAGTATTAATTGCTTTTTGCAAACATACGCCAAATTTTTACGGAATTTTTTCTTATACTTTGTTCAACATCGACTTATGCTCTCAGCCTCTTTTCGCTTTATCGAATCCAACAGCCATGCAGTATATCCGCCCTCAAGGCTCACCGCGTCAACGCCTTTTCTCTTAGCCGCTCCGCAACGTCTATGCTGATTTTACCTATTCTGCAACAAATAATCAGTTTTTGGATAAATCAACCTTTTCGCTTGTTTCTATCTCATCTGACGGAACATAAACCGCTCCCGGCATTTCGTCTTTTGAACTTCTTCTTTGTCACGAATATCTATAATTTGATATGTGTCTTTATCTAATTTATTCAATTCTTCTATTGTTATACTCATAATTATTTCCTATCCCCAAATATATTTCCTATTATTTCAGTAGGCATAATTTTATAACAAATTTGTCGATTTGTCAAATACAAAAGCAGAGTCATATCTTATGACTCTGCTTTTTTTTATATCGTTTCCGCAAATTTCTTTGTATAATCTTCAAGTTCGGCAAGTTTTTCGTCTGACGGATTGAATATATAAACCGAACGGCTTTCAAAGGCTTTAGTTTAAGCAATTCAAGATGATTATGCACCAGCTGAATACCTTCACCGCCCAGCCGTATGAACCGAATACAAAGCAAGGCTTATTCTTCATATTAACAAGGTCAATCGAAGAAATAATATCCCATACAGGCTTTACCGCATTTTCTGTTGATTGTCGGTGTACCGAATACAAGCGCATCCGCACTGTGAAGTGCCGTTATCATCATCGTTGATTTCGGCAACGTCATATTCTTTAACATCAAAATCACAAGATTTAAGCGTTTTTCAATAGTGTCTGCCATTTTCTTTGTATATCCGTAAGCCGACGCATAGAATATTGCGACTGTTTTTCTCTGTAACTTTTGGTGCACTCCAAGCAGAATACTTTTTTAACGGCTTCTGCTATATATTTTTAAGTACAGGTCCGTGACTGTTACAAACCATTTCAATATCAAGTGCCGACAACTTTTCAAGTGCCTTGACAACAAAGCATTAAACGGCGATACAATGCAGTCATAATAAACTTTCATTGCCTTTTCATACTTATCGTAGTAAATTATATCCTCGTCAACAACTGCGTCCTCACAATAGTGTGCACCAAATACGTCACAGCTGAAAAGCGTCTTTTCACTTTCAAGATATGTCACCATAGTATCAGGCCAATGCAAATTAGGAACTATGCAGAATTTCAATACCTTTCCGTCACCCAAATCAAGCTCTGCACCGTCTTTTGCGATATGCTCCTTAAAAGTCATATTTGTTATTTCTTTAGATTTCTTATAGCCGCAATACTGCCCACAACTTCAATGTCCGGATTTAATTCAAGTATCTTCTTGACACTTCCCGAATGGTCAGGCTCTGTATGATTGCATATCAAATAATCAATCTCAGAAACAGGCATTATTTCTTCGATATTTGAAATATACGAATCAAGTAACTTTTCGTGTGCTGTTTCTATAAGTGCCGTCTTTTCACCCTTTACAAGATACGCATTATATGTCGTACCGTATTCCGTTTTCATAAAATATCAAATGTTCTTAGTGTAGGGTCTTTCACTCCCACATAAAAATATTATTCTTTAATTCAAGCATTTTTATCATTCCTTTCACCGTTAATTCTATTTACAAACAATAGATACCAATCTTTTCTTTGCTTGATTGAATTTATTTCAAAGCCGCATTTTTCAAGTGCCGCTTTAACGTCGTCTACTCTGTCCTCGATTATTCCCGAAGTAATAAACACGCCGCCTTTTTCATATATTCACGTGCTTTTGGAGCAAGCGCTATAATGACATCTGCAACAATATTTGCCACAACAACGTCATATTCATTTTGGCGATTTCATTTTGCAATTCTGTATTTGTAATTATATCTCCGGCTTTAACCGTATATTTCGATATGTCGACATCATTCATGCCTGCGTTCTGATATGCAATATCAACCGCATTCGGGTCAATATCAACCGCAAACGCACTGTCTGCACCCAACAACAATGATATAATTGACAAAATACCGCTGCGCAGCCCAAATCAAGCACTTTAACGCCCGGTTTTATGTATTTTCAAGTGTTTCGATACAAAGCTGTGTTGTATAGTGTCCGCCTGTACCGAAACTCATACCCGGATTTATATTGAATACAATTCTGTCGGTATTATCTTTAAGTTCTTCCCATTCAGGCTTGATAAGAATTTTTCGCCTACTTCCAACGGGTGAAAATACTTCTTCAGTTATTCGCCCAGTCTTCTTCCTTCATATTGTCAATATGGTTCAAGTCTGCCGAACTCGTTTTCATCATCAAGCTGTTTCATTTCGGCAACAGTATTTCTGATTGCCATAAGCATTTCATGACCTGCCGCATTATCGCTGACATAGGCGATTACTTCCGTTCGCCCTCTTTTTCCTTGATCAGCTCATCATCAACATAATCCCAATACTGTTTATTGTTTTCAAGAAAATCTTTAAAATCTTTTTCGTCCTCAATTTCAAGACCTGTTATCCCAAGCTGATACAGTCTTCCGCTCAAAGGCTCAATACCCTCTGATGTCGTAAATATAGATACTTTAATCCAATCCATAATATCCTCCGTGTTTATAAAATCATTTGCAAAAGCAATACACTCTCGGTATTGCTTTTTAGTTATTAATCAAGAAAATCTTTTAATTTCTTACTTCTGCTCGGATGACGAAGTTTTCTTAGTGCCTTTGCCTCAATCTGTCTTATTCTTTCTCTTGTTACGTCAAATTCCTTACCTACTTCTTCAAGCGTTCTTGCACGTCCGTCGTCAAGACCGAAACGAAGTCTTAAAACTTTCGCCTCTCTTTCAGACAATGTTTCCAAAACCGCTCCAAGCTGTTCCTTTAGAAATTACAAAACTTGCCGCCTCTGACGGTGCAGGTGCGTCCTCATCCGGAATAAAGTCACCAAGATGGCTGTCCTCTTCTTCGCCGATAGAGTTTCAAGTGAAACAGGCTCTTGTGAAATCTTTGAAATTTCACGCACTTTATCAACAGGCATATTTAGTTCTTTGCAAGTTCTTCAGGCGTAGGTTCACGGCCAAGTTCCTGCACAAGCTGTCTTGAAACCCTTACAAGTTTGTTGATGGTTTCAACCATATGAACAGGTATTCTGATTGTACGCGCTTGATCCGCAATGGCTCTTGTGATAGCTTGTCTTATCCACCATGTCGCATATGTTGAGAATTTATAACCCTTTGTATAGTCAAACTTATCAACAGCCTTGATAAGACCAAGATTACCCTCTTGAATAAGGTCAGGGAAAAGCATACCGCGACCGACATAACGCTTTGCTATACTTACAACAAGACGCAAGTTAGCCTCTGCCAAGCTTTTCTTTGCTTTTTCACCGTCCGCAATCAATAAATCAATCTGCTTTTAGTATCTTCGTCTATTTCCTCGCCAATTTCTTCAAGCTGTTCTTTCGCTGTTTCTCCGTCTGCCATTCTTTTGGCAAGTGACAATTCTTCCTCGGGAGTAAGCAGATTAACTTTACCTATTTCTTTTAGGTACATTTTAACGTGGTCATCAATATTGATACCCTCCGGAACAGACAAGTCCTCAAGTTCTTCCTTGCTTACTTCGATTTCTTCAAGTTCCTTATCCAAATCTTCAACAAGTTCGATAGATTCTTTTCAAAAATGTCATAAAGTCTTTCTATTTCTTCCGGTGTCACTTCAATGTCTTCAAAAGCGTCACTTATTTCCTTAAAAGTAAGTACCCCTTTTTCTTACCTTTTTCGATAAGTTCTCTTTTAATGTCTTTCTTCTTTTCCTGCATTAAACTATTCCTCCCAAGTATTTTTCTCATTTTGAAGTTCTTCACGTTGCTTAAACAAATCCATCAAATTCGTAGGGTCTGCTTCGGCATTGATACGCATATTCAGCTTCTCCAATTTAATTGTATATAAAGTTCTTTGACGGTTTCTTCGTCACCGCTGTAAACTTCAAGATTATAAAAACTTCCTCTCACTCAAATCGTCGCCCGAAAATCATTTAACATCATTGCCGGATCGGGTGACATTCCGTTTTCATAGCTGTCATACATACTTTTCGCCAAACGTCTATACATTTGTTGCAAATTCCTCGGCTTTAATCTGTGCCGACGACATTTTATAAAGTTTTTACTTTGCGATATAAGTCCCAAAAGTCGTTTTCAGCTTCAAGCAAACTGCTTGTAACCATTTGATTTTCGTTGTTTCACGTTTTCTTTGTTCGACTTTTTCTGATACTCATTTTTAGTCGGTATTCTTTTATAACTGCCCTTCGATATTTTTCACGGTATTTGCTTGCTATCGCCTCGGCTTATTCCTGTATCCTCCGCGACTTTCGTTATATGAAGTCTACCTCAACAGCATCTTTTAATTTTGTAAATATGTTTACTACTCATCTATAAACAGTATCTTGCCGTCCGTACTCGTTACGTCGTACTGCTTTTATCAAAAAATCTTAAATTCAGTGGCAGGCATCGCATTCTTTACCGCCTCTTTGAATTTTCAACTCCGTTTTGTTTATGTATTCATCAGGGTCATTTTAAGCCGTATCACCCTTGCTCTGCCGCCTACATTGTTTATTAATCAATAGCCCTTAACGCCGCTTTTGTACCTGCCTCGTCACTGTCGTAACATATCAGTATTTCACTGCCGTAACGCAACATCAATTTAGCTTGATTTTCCGTAATAGCCCGTACCGAGCGTTGCAACAATATTTTTATACCGGCTTGATATACGGATATTACATCCATATATCCTTCGCACAGTATTATCTCCGACGATTTTGCATTTTTCGCCAAGTTGAGCGAAAATAAGTTTCTGCCTTTATCAAAACAGGTGTTTCGGGCGAATTAAGATATTTAGGTATTTTATAACCGTTAATTTTTATTGTCGTACATGAATTCGACCGCCGAAACCTATAACATTTCCTCTAACGTCAATTATCCGGAAACATAACACGATCTCTGAATTTATCGTATATTCTGCCTCACGGCTTACGGCAAGTCCGCCCTCGACAATTTCTTCTGTTTTAAACCCTTGTGAAGTCAAATATTTAAGCAATGATCGTGTCCTTCGGGTTGCATATCCCAAACCGTATGCCGTAACCGTTTTCCAAGGTATATTACGTTTTGCAAAATACTTCTGACCTTTTTCGCCTATGTTTTTATCACGCAGACAATTATAAAAATCTCGCTGAAAGTTTGTTCATTGCCAAAATACGTTTCTTCTTTTCATGGGACGCGTCCGGAAAATTTCCGTCATCTTCGGAATTATTATACCTGCATTGTCGGCAAGCAGCTTCAACGCATCAATAAAGTCAAGATTTTCTGTACGCATTACGAACTGCACAAATTACCGCTCGCACCGCATCCGAAGCAGTGAAAAGCTGTTTCTCCTGACTTACATGGAATGACGGTGTTTTTTCATGATGAAACGGACAAAGTCCGCTGTAATCACGTCCCGATTTTTAATTGTACATATCTCGATACATAGTCAATTATGTCATTTTCATCACATATTTGCGCTATCATATCGTCCGAAATTCTTCTTGGCACACCGTCACCTCCTTTTATCAATGGTACTATTTTCACACATAATGCGTAAAAATATACTTATCTTATCGTTTCAATTATTCTTTCTGCTAAAATCTTGCATTGATTTATAGCATATGTATCTTCATTTGCCGGTTTCTGAGCAGATACACCGAAATGTCCCATACCCGATACAGAGCTGTTGCCTATAAGCGTCATACCCGAAACAAGCGCACATGAATGAATATGCTCCAAAGTCCTTTCCTGACCGCCATACTTTGACGCACCGACAGTTACCGCCGCCATAGGCTTTCCGAGCCACTTTTATTAGCTCTTGCGTCCCTTGTCTTGTCAAAAACATTTCATCTGACCTGTCATAGAACCAAAATAAACAGGACTTCCGAAAACAACAAAATCAGCTCTTTCGATTTTATCAAATAATGTATCAAGTTTTTGTATCTTTATAGCACTTTTTGTACAAGGCGTTGAACAGGCTACGCAAAACGGTGTTTTGTATCCATAATCGCCTCACTGACACTGCAAATTTCAGTTTCTGCGCCCTTTTCGGCACAGTGTCTTAAAATTTCGTTAAGCAAAATGCTGTATTTCCGTCATTGTTATGACTTCCGTTTAATGCTAATATTTTGCACGCTCCAATCTTTCATCAAAACAGAGGTAAAAAACACACTTCACGTTATATTTACCCCATTTTCTCATTTTATAACATTTTATTTATATTATATTGAAATTTTATTCAAAAATGCTTTATGTCTTAAAACTTTCGCTTTTATAACAACATACACCCAAAATCCTTTTTAATTTTAAAATTTCTCATAATCCGCAAAAAAGGATGATACCACCCTCTTTTTGTAACTAATTCATAACAGCTGTACCGATAATGCTGTTAATATCTTCAATATTATAACGTTCCATATATTCTTTGATCTCTTGCTTTACAGGAAGAATTAAATCCGGTTTTACAAAAGTCCTGTACCCAAAGCCACAAGCGAAGCACCGGCAAGCATAAATTCGATTACGTCCTCACCGCTCATAACTCCGCCCATACCTATCAATGGCAATTTTACAGCCTCGTGCACTTCATGAATCATTCTGACTGCAACAGGTTTTACGGCAGGGCCTGAAAGTCCGCCTGCATTGTTTGCCAAAATCAGACGTCTTGTGTGTATGTCAATTTTCATACCCATAAGATGTATTTATAAGTGACAATCCGTCTGCTCCGCCGGCCTCTGCGGCTTTGCAATTTCAGTGATTGAAG
>SCPP01001427.1_pt1 | contig 10479 bp, 10 predicted proteins | sample 6106811 | NCBI WGS metagenome assembly SCPP01 (sample SAMN10720449, study PRJNA508395) | human gut metagenome | isolation source: Participant 2 stool, 15 month | host: Homo sapiens | collected 2018
TGAGTGATGTTATATTTATAAAAGAATAAAAATGAGAAAGATAGTTATTGCTGTCCGGTAAAACTTTTCAAACAAAATAAATTAGGGCTGACACTTCTCACGAGGTATCAGCCCTTTTGGTTATCTTTGTTTTGCGAAAAAATATATAACCATGAGCAAAGATAGTCATTTTACCGGACAGCCGGTCTATAGTCAAGTGTTAAAGTTACTCGACAAAGAAGATTCTTCAAATAAGTCGCGAAACGAAAGGAAGCGGGCTTACGTGAAGCGTTTTGACGGCTACCAACATCTTGTGGTAATGCTGTTCGGCATACTCAAACACTTTGATTCTCTTCGCGAACTTGAGATAGGCATGAAGGCGGAGGCTCACAAGCTCGGACACCTCGGAATGAACTATCTGGTTCGTCGCAGCACGCTTGCGGAGGCCAATATACGCCGTCCTCAGGAGTTCTTTGCAAGTGTTTATGCGTATCTTTTGGAGAAGTATGCCAAATTTTTAGCGGACAGCCGCCCTCAAGTGCTATAAGGGGCAGACTCACGAGCCTAAAGACTGGGAGAAGTTGCTTTACATGATGGATTCCACCACAATAACGCTCTTTGACAACATACTCAAAGGTGTCGGGCGGCACGAAATCAGGCAAGAAAAAAGGCGGCATGAAAGTACATACAGTAATGAAGTATCATGTCGGCGTACCGATGGTGGTGCAGCTCACATCCGCCGCAAAACACGATCATTACCTGCTGAAGGAGGTGCATTTGCCAAAAGACTCCACTTTGGCGATGGATCGTGGTTACGTCGACATCGCACAATTCCAACGTCTTACCGAAGAAGGCGTGTGCTACGTGACCAAAATGAAGAAAAACCTTAAGTACGAGGAACTTGAATCCATTACTTATGTCAACCCGCAGGGACTGGTGACGCACATAGACAAGAAAGTGCTTTTTACAAGAGGGAACTCACCCATGAGGCACGTAGGGTGGAGATATTTTACGAGACAAAGAAGCCGGTTGTGCTGTTGACCAACAACTTTGAGTTCACGTTTGAGGACATTTCTGAAATTTATCGCCTCAGATGGGCCATCGAGTCGCTATACAAACAGCTAAAACAAAATTTTCCGCTTCATTTCTTCTATGGGGACAGCGTCAACGCCATACAAATACAGACATGGGTAGTCTTGATTGCAAATCTGCTGATAACAGTTCTGTCAAGAAGCATCAAGAGGCACTGTGCATTCTCGCAGGTTGTTACCATGGTACGACTTATGCTCATGTACTACGTCGATTTTATCGCATTCATGGAAAATCGAGAAAACCTGGAATGATTTCCTTGCAAAGGAGATGCAAAAGCACCACCAGAACCAAGTCTTTTCGATTAAGGGGGCTTACTTTTGAAAAAAATAAAACCCGAAGTCCTATTTTACGGGGCTTCGAGGAGGATTTTTATGCTCTTTTGTGTTTTACCGGACAGCAATAAAAGATAGTATTATTAATCGGTTTAATTTTGATGGCGTCTACTTCATTGGTAGCACAGAAATTTCCAAAGTAATTTTATCGGGAGATTATCCCGATCCATCCATTATGCGTGATGGAAAGGATTATTATATGACACATTCTCCCTTTTATTATATGCCGGGGTTCTTGATATGGCATTCACAGGATTTGATGAATTGGGAGCCTGTTTGCCGGGTAATGCCCGAGTACGATGGGTCTGCTATGGCACCTGATTTATTGAAATATGGTGATACTTTTTATATTTATTATCCGGCGGCCGGGACAAATTGGGTTATTTGGGCAAAAGATATAAAGGGTCCTTGGAGTAAGCCGGTGGATTTGAAAGTAAGTGGGATTGATCCGGGGCATATAGTTGACAAGCAAGGTAACCGTTATCTTTATGTGGATAAAGGAGAAGTAATCCGCTTGACGGAAGATGGATTGTCAACTATAGGTAAAAAGCAGAAGGTATATGAGGGGTGGCTTTATCCTGATAAGTGGGATACGGAATGTATGTGCTTGGAATCACCGAAACTGAATTATCATAACGGTTATTATTACTTGACTTCTGCACAAGGAGGAACTGCCGGTCCTGCGACAAGTCACATGGTAGTGTCTGCTCGTTCAAAGAGTATAATGGGACCATGGGAAAATTCTCCTTATAATCCCGTTGTACATACTTATAGTGCAACGGATAACTGGTGGTCTAAAGGACATGGCACGCTGATTGATGATGTGAACGGTAATTGGTGGATTGTATATCATGCCTATGCAAAGGGATATCACACTTTAGGACGTCAGACGTTGATTGAACCTATTGAATGGACAGCGGATGGCTGGTATCGTACCAAATCTACTGCTACTTCGATTAAGCCGGATAAACAAATCAAGCATGGAATAGAACTGTCTGATGATTTTAACGAAGCTAATTTAGGGCTTCAATGGACTTTCTGGAAAGAATATGTTCCGAAAGCTTTGACTTTTGATAATGGAACCTTATGGATGAAAGCTAAGGGAAGAACTCCTGCTGACGGACGCCTGCTTCTAACAACTGCTGAAGATAAGAATTATGAAACTCAAGTAGAGATAAATATCGGCAATGGGAATACAGGCGGACTTGTTTTATTTTACAATGAAAACGCATATGCGGGAGTTGTTTCTGACGGAAAGAAGTTTATTGTCTATCAAAATGCAAGCAAGCAACTGGAATTACCTAATGAGTTGGGTAAACGTTTTATTGCTAAAATTCATAATCAGGGTAACAATCTGCGTATAATGGTGAGCAAAGATAGTAAGGAGTGGATTACCCTTGCGGAAAATGTTGATGTGTCGCAAATGCATCACAACAATTATCATGGTTTCTATGCCTTGCGTATAGGATTACTTTCTGCTGGAAAGGGAAGAGCCGGATTTAAACAGTTCCGATATAAGAATGCTGTTCCGCAGGAGAAAGATATGAGTGCTTATCTGATGGTATTCCACAAGGACGAGACGCATGGCTTGTATATGGCTGTCAGCCGTGACGGATATACTTTTACAGCCATGAATGACGGGGAACCGGTAATTGCCGGCGATACGATTGCCTATCAGAGAGGTATTCGTGACCCGCATATTTATCGTGGACCGGATGGCGCTTTCTATTTGGCAATGACAGACTTGCACGTGTTTGCAAAGCGGGACGGTTACCGGGAAACCGAATGGGAACGTGACCGCAATATGTATGGTTGGGGAAACAATTATGGACTGGTATTGATGAAGTCTTGGGATCTGGTTAACTGGAAACGCGCGAATATCCGTTTTGACAAGTTAACGGCAGGGTTGAGTGAGATTGGTTGTGCATGGGCGCCGGAGGTAACATACGATGAGAAAAAAGGGAAACTGATGATTTATTATACAATGCGTTTCAGAAATGAAGCGAATAAACTGTATTATGTATATGTAAATGATGACTTTGATACCATTGAGAGCTTACCGCAGATTTTGTTTGAATATCCTAATGAGGGTGTTTCTGCCATTGACGGAGATATCACGAAAGTAGGAGACAAATATCACTTGTTCTATGTTGCCCACGATGGACCTGCCGGAATCAAACAGGCTGTTTCAGATCGTGCGAACGGTGACTATGAATATGATCCACGCTGGTATGACTTTGAGCCCAAGGCTTGTGAGGCTCCTACTGTATGGAAGCGTATCGGAGAAGATAAATGGGTATTGATGTATGATGTATATAGTGTGACTCCTCATAATTTCGGTTTTATTGAAACGTCAGACTTTGTGAACTTTAAGAATCTGGGGCGTTTCAATGAAGGAGTGATGAAAACGACCAATTATAATGCTCCCAAACATGGAGCGGTTATTCATCTGACTACTGAAGAAGCAGATAATTTAGAGAAGTATTGGCAGAAGAATAAAAGGAAATATGTTTCTACTGCATCTATTCAAAAGAATCCGATTATTCAAGGATATTATGCTGATCCGGAAGTGATGTATTCAGAGAAAACGGGGAGGTATTATATTTATCCGACGTGTGATGGTATTCCCAACTGGGGGAGTACACAGTTTAAGGCTTTTTCTTCGAGTGACTTGGTGAACTGGAAAGAAGAAGGGGGGATTTTGGATTTGAAAAATGTTTCGTGGGCAAAAAAGAATGCATGGGCTCCAAGTATTATTGAAAAGAAGCAGGCAGATGGCAACTATAAGTATTATTATTACTTTACTGCGGAAAAGCAGATTGGTGTGGCTATATCCGACCATCCTACAGGTCCTTTTATTGATTCAGGGAAACCTTTGATTGGACGGGAACTGCCTAAGGGGATGCCGAGAGGACAGAATATTGATCCGGATGTATTTACAGATCCTGTAAGTGGAAATACTTATCTGTATTGGGGAAACTATTATATGTGTACCTTGCAAATTTACACACCTCATTTTATGTAATTTAATATATCCCACTTTTAGCAGGATATTACTTTACAGTTGTTAACTCTTTTAAAGTGTCCGTATCTTCACTCCGATTGCTAAAAATTGTTTTCCTGTTTTCCATCCGATAGCTGCTTCTTGACAGTTGTATAATCTCACAACAGTAGAGCAGTCTGTCAAGCAATGCCGCTGCGACAGCTTCCTCTCCCGGTATTGCCAGCCACTCTGTAAGGGAGTAGTTGGCTGTAACGATAAGCGATGTCTTTTCCTGAAACTCATTCACCAGTTTGAACAGCAACATGATATCTTCTTTCAAGGGAAAGAGTGTGGCATTGTCAATGGCCAGCAGCTGTGCCTTCATGATCCGTTTGTAGGTTTTCATCGCATGCCTGGAAACATCCCTTGTCTTCAGACAGGTCAGAAGGTCCTCCAGCGTAACCATATATGCCCTGTATCCGGCTTTCACCGCCTCATGGACAAGTCCGGCGGCAATATAGGTCTTTCCTGTTCCGGAACCGCCTGCCAGAAGCAGGTTGTATGCCTGTCCCACCCATACCAGCTCGCGCAGTTCGCGCAGCTTGGAGTCGATTCCTTCCGTCCGGGTAAAGTCGTAACGGTCCAGGTCATGCCTTGCAGGAAGCCCGGCCGCTTTCAAACGGCACAAATATTTCCGGTTCTCCCTGGTCCGGACCTCCTCCCTGAGGCAGGCGAGTAGAAACTCCGGATAGGTCAGCTGCTTTTCCTGGGCCTGATGCAGCAGTTCCTCCAGATGTTCGGTCAGATTGCCCAGCTTGAGCATACGTGCACATTCCATGAGTTCCTTCTTATGTCTTGTCATAATCCCTGAGTATTTCGTTATAAGACTGTATCAATCCGCCTTGTCGGGGCAGGCGATCCTCCAGTCCGTATATTTCTGTTCCATTTTCCTTTCCCTGCACACATATTCACACAGGCTTTTAACCGAGTCCCCGTTATAGATGCCTTTGTCCAGACATATCCGTATGGCCTCTATCAGTGTATTCTTGTCATATCCGGGAATTATGCGCAGGATCACCTCCAGATTATCCCTGTAATAACGTTCCTTCCTCCTTTTCAGATTATCCATCCACATGGCCACCTCCCTGTTGCCCGACACATGGACAAGGATGCGTTCGGCTATCTTCACTCCGGCGTTTCTCGGTTTTCTATGGAGTCGTCATAAACGGTCCTTCCCTTTCTGGTACAGAGCGCATGCCGGCAGATGAGTTTCCCCGTATCCTTGTTGTACAGCTCCACATTCCTTCCGTTTCCTGCAGCCAGACGGTTGTCTGCCCGCTCCGGTAAGTTCCGCATGGCAGGCTGTAATAATTCCCCCTGTACTGCACTGTATTGTCCTTGCGTACATGGTATTCCCTCATCTCCTCCTGCGGTGGTTGTGGCGTCCCATGATAGGGCATGAGAAAGCCTTTCTCCACGGCAAAATCTTCCCGGGGAACAAGACGGGTGGTCCGTGCACCTTCCCGTTCCCCGTCCTTTCAAGCCATTCGAGGGCCTCCCTGTTCAGACTGTCAATATCACGGAACACACGTGCCACCAGGAAGTTCTCCTTCACATATTTCACTACGTTCTCGACCTTGCCTTTTGACTCGGGATCGGCCTTATGGCAGAACACCGGCTGGAAATGCTGCTCCCTGACAAACGTCTGGAACTTCCTTGTCAGCATCAGGTCCCCCAGGTTCTCCCGGGAGATCAGCACCCTGTCCTGGTCATAAAGGATCTTTTCCGGTTTCCCTCCGAAATACTCAAAAGCACACTCATGTGCATAGATGGCGAGTTCCGTGTCGAAAGGGCGGCGGGCGAAAAAGGTGAACTTGTAACGTGAACGTGCCAGGACGATCGCAAAAAAATAGACTTTCGTGCTTCTGCCGTTTCCCGCTGACATCCATTTCTCCCGAAATCCGCCTGCGCATACCCCCGTAGTGTCCGGCAGTTTCTCATAGTCCCTGCGTATCCTGGCCTCCGACTTCTTTCCGATGCCATATTTGCAGCGCACCTTTTCTACAAAATTGAATACGGTCTTGTCGCACACTTCCGGGAAATCCGGATAGCATTCCTTAAGCCAGTCATGTATCCTTGCGGCCGATATATACGGATATTCCTCCAGAGTCCCCCGCACATACTCCTCGTATCCTGCCAGTTTCAGCGTGTATTTGCGATGCGAATTCCGCCGCCTTACAAAATCTTCCGGACATCTGCAGATATCTCCGCACGGTGCTTCTGTCCACTCCCAGGTGCTTCCCGATCTGTGTCTTGTTTAATCCTTTTGACTGAAGCTCTCTAACCTTGTACCACATATACTGTTTCTCTTTAAAAAATCGGCTCGTTGTTATCATAATGATGTCTGTCTTTTTGAGCCGGCAAAGATAGGCATCCCCGGAAAAGTGCTGTATTCACATTTTCCATTTTCCTGCTGGTAAAGTTACAAATTACATGCATGGATAAGAATTCCCCGCATTGGGCGGGATATACGGAACGGCCGTACTTGAAAAAACATTCATTCCGGATAAAAGTGAGAACAAGGTTATTTTTTATCGGGTGTGAACTGTAGCGGGGACGGGTACTATTCTTCAGACTGCCATTCCCGGAACTGTCGTACCTTTTTTACCAAAGACAATGCCGCCCTCCTTGAGAAATGTACGGGGGAAAACGTTTGGCAGGGAGGTGAACGGTATTCTGCAATTTACTTAAAAAGTATATATGTATAATAATAGAAAAAGTAAATCATTGCCTGAAGTTTTATATGTAAGTTACTTGTTTCTATAAAAAATCCCCACTTTCCCTTGAAAGGAAAATGGGGACACGGTAATAATAAAGGAGAGCCGTCCGTTATATTTCTTTTGCATATCCTGTCCGTATGAGATCGGATAGGAATTTCTCCGGAGTATCGGTGGCAATCCTCACCCCGGCCTGCACCACATAACGTTCGGCAAAATTGTGCATATACTGCTCGTCGGTACAGTCGGAATCCATCCAGCTGCCCACACGGAGTTCATGCACAAACTCTTCGGCGTTGCCGGCAACGATACGCTCGTCACCAGGCAACATATATGTCTTCTTGTTCATATTATTCATACGGCTAATTTTTTTGTTCTTAATTTATAATACAACTTTTGTTTCTCTCCCAGGAAAGGAAAATCTTCCAGTCTGATTCCTGCAGGCAGAGAACCCACGGATGCAAAGGTAATCATTCTGTCGAGAAAACACACCCAATTTTCTATTTTTGTAAAACTGATGGTTCCCGAATGCTGGCGGAACTCTACCGTCCTGTGGCGTGAATAGGCTTGAAGGTTCACTTTCATATACCTGCTGGGGAACAGCCCCTGAAGTTCCCTGATGTTTCGTGCCGAGCGTATCCGCTCATCGGGAAACTGGATGAGGGAGCCACAGTAAGTGTTGCTGCCGCCCCTGCGCGAGGCTGGCATGAACTTGTCTATTTCCGCTTCGGCATGCTTGTAGGAAAGCAGCAGGTTCCGCCATGTAGTGATGTTGAAGTCCTCCGCATTCATGTGCACATGCAATCCGCAGCTTCCATTAATCTTGACATTACAGGAGTCCAGCACCCAGCAGACCCTCTCCAGCTTCCAGTCCGTCCTCTCAGTATGGGGCTTACGAGTTCGAATGTGTCATTCCCGTTCAGACTGCTGTCCGTTACCAGTTTCCAGTGCGGACGGAGGTCATGGTTGTATCTTTCCGAAGCCACCTCGATTCCCGCTTCCGTCAGCTCGCGTACGAGCCGCTGGCATGTGCAGTTATAGGCTTCTATCTCGACACCGAATTTCCTTCTGAAAGAATAATAAAGTTCGGGTGGTGGTGGCGGTGGAGTCCCTGCGGATACGATCAGCTCTCGTCCCTCATTCTCTTGTAGACATTCCATACAAACCCACGGTTTCCACGGGTTACAAGATCGGCAATTTCACGGTGGGTGAGTCCGAGCAGCAGAAGTTTTCGGATTTTCGAGGTCTTTGTACCGTCCTCGGCTAAAATGGTTCTAATTTGTTCATTCATAAGATGTTATCTCCTTTATTATCACATATCAAAGGTAATGATTTTTCTTCGAATATCCAAGTTTTATCATGCTATTTATCAGCGTGTTAGCTTTGTTTTGCTTCTGCTAAAAGTTGTATCCGGTATTTCTGTGAGCCGTTTTTCCTTCTTTCATGGGGATTTTTCCACATGCCCGTCATTTCTCCATACGTTTTCCCCTTTCTGCATGTCATTTCTTTTCATGGGATGGACCTCCCTAAAACGCCTTGTTCCGGACATGCCACGCTGCCCTTCCTTACCGGGCTAAGGGTTCATCCCTTAGTGAATTCCTAATAAGGAAGAGCAAGAGGTGTTCCCGCACACGTGAACATGAATCGACGCATAGCGTTGATATACAATAGTTTAATTATATGCAATGTTACAGGTCGCGCATACATTTGTATGCACCTCCTCTCTGGTTCGCAGTGGGTTAAGTTGTGGGCATCTCCGTATGCGTGTCCGATATTTTACTAATTTTCAGCAAGTTATAAAACTTTTACCTCTGCGACAGGTGGCGCTTGCAGGAGAAAACAAAAACAAGTAGCTTTGTGACAGCTATTTACATGTATAACTAAAACGCATACAACATGAAAGAACATTCAATAAAGTCGGTCAGGCTTACTCCCACGGTAAAAGCCCGTCTGACACCTTTAAGGGAAGCGATACGGTCAGTGTCTGTGTGGACAGAATGATTACTTTTTGAAATAACGGATTCAACCCCGTTACGCATCCAAAATCCGACAGCCTTGGTGGAGAAAAGAATTGAGGATCTTATTAAGATCATAAAGTCCCAGGAACGTGACATCTTCAAGCCCATTCTTGATAAACTGGTCGGCATGGGAGGCGGCCTCCATGAATCCCCGGACTATGCAAGGCTGATGAATGAGATGCATGATCTGCAGGAAAGGAACAGGAAGCTCCAGCAACAGCTGGCGGAGTACGGGGAGGGCTCCCCGGCGGATGTGAAAAAGAACGGGAGAAGCTCCGCAGGCTGGCAGAACTGATAAAATTCCAGCTCAATCCGGACAAGTTCCCGAAGGTGAAATTCAATGATGATGTCAAGGTTCCCGTCAGCACCCTGCAGCTGCTCATCAAGAAGATCAACGAGGAATATGTACTGTAAAGTCCACCGGCCTGTAAATACTCCGGGCGTGTCGGACAACAAGGGAAAATGCGTGCAGCTGGTGGAATATCTCAGCAAGGAGCTGAAGGAGGAACGTCCTTATTATGATAATTTTTTTTCACAGAAAGAGGACTATGTGACCCCTCTGACCGTCATGCATCATATGGACAACAACCACAGGACACTGAAACGGAACGACGACAAGTTCTATATGCTCACCATCAATCCCAGCGGTGAGGAGCAGCAGCCTCATTGAAAAAGTGACCGGGGAAAAGACCGGTGAATTCCCGGAGCTCTCCCCGGAGCAGCAGAAAGAAGTCCTGGCTGAAATGAAACGGCTCACCCGTGAGTGCATGGATGAATATGCCCGTAATTTTACCGGTGTAGATCAGGTCCGGTGACGATCTGGTATGGTATGGGCGTGTGGAAACAGAACGCCACTATAAAGGCGATGATCCTGAGGTGAAAGCCGGCAAGGCAAAAGCCGGTGAAAGGAAGGGGACTGCAGCTGCATGTGCATATTATCGTCCCCGCATGGACAGATCCCAGACCGTGTCCCTTTCCCCGCTGTCCAAGAGCAGGGGAAACCGGCAGGTTCTCGACGGCAGGGATGTGGTGGTCGGCTTTGACCGTTCCCAGTGGTCCGCCCGGTGCGCCTCCAGGTTCAACCGGCTGTATGGCTACTCCCTTACTGCCGGCCCAAGGATGAGGGCCTGAAGGAATATTCCGGGAATGGAAGGTAAGGAACGAGTTGCGGAACGAGACTGTATCGAGAATCAAGCGTGAGATCCTGCACGGGAGTTCGAGGGAGGCGCGGCCGTACATGAATGTTCGTCTGTACCGGTTCGTGGTGAATCCCAGGAAGGCCATCATCCAGGAACTGA
>SCPP01001631.1_pt1 | contig 10462 bp, 23 predicted proteins | sample 6106811 | NCBI WGS metagenome assembly SCPP01 (sample SAMN10720449, study PRJNA508395) | human gut metagenome | isolation source: Participant 2 stool, 15 month | host: Homo sapiens | collected 2018
TATGAGCTTCCCCGCCATCCTGAAGATCTACCTGGAGCGCATCTCCGTCACCGACCTCACCTTTGGCTACAGCGAGGAGGGGCCATGGTGGGGCTGTGCCGGGCCTCAAGCTGCTCCTATATCACCACCCGGGGCGGCAACTACGCCGGCACCCCCATGGAGACGGCCACCCCCGTGCTGAAGGCCCTGCACTATGTACGGCATCCCGGAGTTCCAGTGTCTGGACGCCGAGGGGCTGGACGATATCCGCAACGACAAGGAGGCGCTTCTGGCCGACGCCGCCCGCCGTGCGGAGGCCTGGCGGAGGTGTTCTGAGTGCGGCCCCACATCCTGCTGCTGACCACCGGGGGCCATCGCCTCTCTGCCCACGGCGGAGGACTGGCCCCGTCCTGGACGGGGAGGCCCTGGCCGGGCTGCTCCCCAGGGAATTATGGACTGCTACGACATCACGATCCGGGATATCCTCCACCTGGACTCCTCCAACATCCAGCCGGAGGAGTGGCAGACCATCGCCCGCCACGTCTTTGAAAACCGGATGGAGTACAGCGGCATCGTGATTACCCACGGCACCGACACCATGGCCTACACTGCCTCGGTGCTGTCCTTCATGCTGCGGGGCATCTCCATCCCGGTGGTGCTCACCGGGGCCCAGCTCCCCATGGCCCACCCCCTCAGCGACGGCATGGAGAATCTGCGCACCGCCCTGGCCATGGCGGCCTCCGGCGTGCCGGGGTGTTCCTGGCCTTCGACCGGAAGGTGATTCTGGGCTGCCGGGCGGTCAAGACCCGCACCACCGACTTCGATGCCTTTGAGAGCGTCAACTGGCCCCTGGCCGCCAATGTGGACGGCAAGGGGCTGCAGATCCACCGGGAGGCCATCCCCGCCCCCGCCGGAGCGTGCGCCCTGCGGGACAAGCTGTGCGACAAGGTATTCCTCATCAAGCTCACCCCGGACTCGACCCGGAGATCTTCGACATGCTGCTCCAGATGCACTACCGGGGCATCGTCATCGAGGCCTTCGGCTGGGGGCTGCACTTCGTCCGGCGGGATCTGATCGCCAAGCTCCAGGCGGCCGCCCGGGCATGACCGTGGTGGTGTGCTCCCAGTGCCTCTACGAGCCCAGCGACTTCTCCGTCTACGAGGGGGGGCAGAGGGCTCTGGCCCAGGGGTGATCCAGGGCCGGGATATGACCACCGAGGCGGCGGTGACCAAGCTCATGTGGGTGCTGGGCCAGACCGGCGATCCGGAGATCATCCGGGACTACATGGAGCGCTCCTGGCCGGGGAGATGGCGTAATCAGACGCGCGCGGAAGGGCCCTCCGCCGCCGGAACTTCCGGCGGCGGAGGGCCCTTTTAATGAAGAGGAAGCGGAGCTGCTCTGGGCCATACCACTCCCCAGCGGCACATCTCGTCCAGAATGGGGGCGAGGCTCCGGCCGAAGTCGGTGAGGCTGTACTCCGTCTTGGGCGGCACCACCGGATAGACGGCGCGCCGGGCAGGCCGTGCAGCTCCGAGCTGCTGGGCCAGCATCTTGTCGCCGCGCCGGCAGGCCGTCCCGCTCCAGCTCACGGAGCTGCTGGGCCAGCATCTTGTCGGTGGCCCGCGGGATGCGCGGTGCAGCTCGTGGTAGCGGAGGGTGCCCGCGTCCATCAGGTGCCAGAGGATCACCGCTTTATATTTTCCGCCCACAAGGCGCAGGGTGGCCTCAACGGGGCAGGTAAAGCCGCAGCAGGGGATTTCCATGGGGAGCTCCTTTCCATTTGGGTAGTATCTACCCGAAAGTACATTCTTGCGCGGAAGATGGATTCGGATATAATGATAGTACAGGCCGGCCTGAAATACAACCTCGTAAAGGAGTATCCGAGATGGACTTTTGAAATTGGTTCGGGCGCGCTATTCGGTGCGCCAATATCAGAACCGGCCGGTAGAGCCGGAAAAGGTGGAGCAGCTTCTGGAGGCGGCCCAGGCGGCCCCCACCGCCGCCAATTGCCAGCCGGTGCGCCTGCTGGTGGTGGAGACGCCGGACGGGCGCAGACGGCTGGCCGGAGCGGCGGAGCTCTACGGCGCGCCCTGGCGGTGGTGGTGTGCGCCGACCGGAGCCGTGCGTGGAAGCGGCCCTTTGACGGCAAGCAGACCACAGACATCGACGCGTCCATCCTCACCGACCACATGATGCTGGCGGCGTCGGCCCTGGGGCTGGGCTCGGTGTGGATCTGTTACTTCCAGCCGGAGGCGGTGAAGGCGGCCCTCGGCCTGCCGGAGCACCTGGAGCCGGTGAACATTCTGGCCGTCGGATACGCGGACGGCGCGCCTGCCAGCCCGGAGCGGTGGCGGACGGAGCGCATTCCGCTGGACGAACTGGTGCTGGCGCGGGCATAGGCGGACACCCCAGGGACGGTCATTCCGTCCCAGGGGTGTTTTGTTTCTGCTGTGCAAGAAAAGCGGCGCACTGGGCGGGGCTGCGGAAGATGCGCCTCGCCCTTCCAGGCGGACAGAAGCTCCAGCACCCGGGGCCGCTGGGTGCGGTGGAAATCCCAGATCCAGCGGATGAACGCCGGGGCCAGCCGCTCGGGCAGCCCTCGGCCATGTCGGGGCGGGTGCGCCCGCGCCAGCGCAGGATCCGCCGGAGGGCCGGAACAGGCAGAGCCGCCTGGGGTAGTCCAGAAAGAGCACCGCGTCGCACCGCTCCAGCCGCCGGGGCAGGGTGCGCAGGTAGTTGCCGTCCATCACCCAGGCGTCCCCGCCAGGGCCGCGTCCAGCCGGGCGTCGAACTCCGCGCGGGTGCGGTTGATCCACCGGACTTCCACCACAGCCGGTCCAGATAGACGGCCGGCAGGCTAGCGTTTCCGCCAGGGCGCGGGTGAGGGTGGACTTGCCCGCGCCGGGGCAGCCGATGACCAGCACCCGGCGCATCCTACATCTCCCTCCGGCCCTCCAGGGCGCGCATGAGGGTGGCGTCGTCGGCGTACTCCAGATGGCTGCCCACCGGAATGCCGTAGGCCAGGCGGGTCACCCGCACCTGGAAGGGCTTGAGCAGGCGGGAGGTACATGGCGGTGGCCTCCCCTCGGTGTCCGGGTTGGTGGCCATGATGACCTCCCGGACATCCCCTTGGCCACCCGGTCCACCAGCTCCTTCACCCGGATGTCGTCGGGGCCCGTGGTTCATGGGGAGATCACCCCGTGGAGCACGTGATAGAGGCCGGGTACTCCCGGGAGCGCTCCATGGCCACCACGTCCTTGGGATCGGCCACCACGCAGATGACCGACGTGTCCCGCTTGGGATCCTGGCAGACGGGGCACAGGCCGTCCCCCTCGGAGAAGTTCTGGCACACGGGGCAGCAGTGGATGGCCGCCTTTGCCCCACGATGGCGTCGGCGAAGGCGGCGTCCCTCCGGCAGGAGAGGACGAAGAAGGCCACCGCTGGGCGGTCTTGCGGCCGATGCCGGGGAGCCGGGCGAACTGCTCCACCAGCTTTTCCAGGGCGGGAGGAAGTACTGCATGGGTCAGTCCCCTCAGGGCGGCGATGGCCGCCGCCGGCTCGGCCGCGCCGTACACCGCCGAGCCGGCCACCAGGGTGTCCACCGGCGGCCACGACCGCCGCCGTCTTGGCGTTGATCCCGCCGTCCACCTCCAGGCGGCAGGAGGGTTATACCGCTCAATGAGGGCGCGCACCTGGCGGATGGTGTCCAGTTGGTGCTCCAGAAAGGCCTGGCCGCCGAAGCCGGGCTCCACCGTCATCACCAGCACCATGTCCAGCCCCTCCAGGTAGGGGAGCACGGCGGAGGGGGCGGTGATGGGCCGCAGGGCCACCGCCCTTTTCACCTTGCAGGCCTCCATCCGCCGCAGGGCCTCGGCGATGCCGGTGGGGTGGTCGGCCTCCAGGTGGACGGAGAGGAGATCCGCCCCGCCTGGGCAAAGGCCTCCACATAGCGCACCGGCTTGTCGATCATCAGGTGCACGTCCAGAAACATGCCGGTGCATTTGCGGATGGACTGCACCACCGGCACGCCAATGGTGAGATTGGGGACGAAGCAGCCGTCCATCACATCCACATGCAGCCAGTCGGCGGAGGACACCCGGCGGATGTCCCGCTCCAGGTTGGCAAAATCCGCGGAGAGGATGGAGGGGCAATTTTAATCATTTTTACCACTCCTTGAAGGGAAGTTCAGAATTCCGTGGTAGGATAGGCCCCAGGGCTCAACCGGGGCGGGGCAAACGGAGGCGGGCACATAAGATACACCAAGCGGATGACGCCGGGGCCCGCCGGCCTCCCCGCGCCCACGCGGCGCCGGCCCGGCGGCCCATGCCCCGGAGGAAGCGCGCCGCATCATATAGGCGTATCCGGGGAAGGGTTCCCCGGATACGCCGGTGGTTCCAGCAGGCCGCGCCTGCGGGCTCAGTGGTAGAAGTCGTTGGTGTGGCACTCCCGGGCCGCATAGCCCGCGCCACAGGGGCGTCCAGAATGGCCCGCTTGTGGGTGTGGCCGAAGGCCTCCAGGGTGACGCGGAGCTCCACGCCGGACTGGCGGTTGATGTTGACGAACTGGTTGTGCTCCAGCTTGATAATGTTGCCGTTGGCCTCCGCCACGAGCTGGGCCACCGCAGCAGCTCGCCGGGGCGGTCGGGGAGCTGGACGGAGAAGGTGAACACCCGCCCCGGTTGATGAGGCCGTGCTGCACCAGGGAGGCCACGGTGATGACATCCATGTTGCCGCCGGAGGGACAGGCACCACGTTCTTTCCGCGGCGCGAGATGGAGAGGGCGGCGATGGGCAGCAGGCCCGCGTTCTCCACGATCATCTTGTGCTTTTCCATCATATCCAGGAAGGCGTCCACCAGCTCGTCGTCAGGGATGGTAATGATGTCGTCGATATTTTTCTGAATATAGGGGAAAATTTGGTCGCCGGGGTTTTGACGGCCACGCCGTCGGCGATCTCCACCCGGTCAGGGTGACCACATGGCCGGCGTCCAGGCTGGCCTTCATGGAGGCCGCGCCGGAGGCTCCACGCCGATGACCGTCACGTTGGGGTTGAGGAGCTTGGCCAGGGTGGACACGCCGGTGGCCAGTCCGCCGCCGCCGATGGGCACCAGAATCACACATCCCACGTCGGGCGGATCCGCAGAAAGATCCTCGCAAATGGTGCCGCTGCGTTGATGGGTGCGGTGGACTCTCTCGGGCCAGATAATTCGTGGTGCGAATCCAGCCCGTGTTCTCGTGCTGTCGCCAATGATCTGTCGATTGCGTATTCTCAATCAGTTGCCGGTGGCAAAACGGGACTGTAGACTAGACTGGTGTTGCGGATCACCCCGGACAGCGCCGCGGGCCTCCTTGAATTCCTTTAATGTCAGCATGGGGCAGACTTCCTCTCCGTATCATACCATATTTCCTTCTATCATAATGACTTTTCCGCCCAAAGTCAACGTGTTATTGACACCTGGGGCGGGGAAAGGTACAATGAAGCTAACCTCGTTTTTGGAGGAAATGTCAATGGCGAAAATTGTGAAAAAATCTCCGGCCCCCTCTATCTGGCGGCGGCGGTGTGGGCGGCGTGGGCCGTGCTGGCCCTGTATGCCTGGTGGCATTTTGCGCTGGCGGCGGCGGTCTCGGCGGCCGCCTGGCTGGGGGCGGAAGCTCTTTCCCGACAAGGTGCTGATCCTGCCCGACCCGGAGCCCGCGCCGGAGCGGGAACCGGAGCGTGCCGCGCCGGAGGACCCGCTGGCCGTCGAGCGGGCGCGGGCGCTGGCCGAGCTGCGGCGGCTGGACGAGAACATCGGGACGCCAAGCTCTCCGCCCAGATCGTCCACATGGCGGAGGTCACCGGCAAGCTCTTCGACATCGTGGCCGGGCAGCCGGCCAAGCTGCCCCAGCTTCGCCGGTTTCTGAACTACTATCTGCCCACCACCCTCAAGCTGCTCAACGCCTATGACCGCATGGGGGCCGCCGGGTGGAGGGCCAACATCGACGGCACCATGGGCCGCATCGACGCCATGATGGACAAAGTGGTGGAGGCCTTTGACAAGCAGCTCGACGCCCTGTTCGCCGACGAGGCGCTGGATATATCCACAGACATCACCGTTCTGGAGCAGATGCTGGCCCAAGAGGGGCTCGGCGGAATGCAGATGGGACAATCATAACAATGGAGGAACTGCGATATGGCTGACAAGACGGATTTTACCCCGGACTGACCCTCACTCCCAACCTGGACGCCGCAGCGGCGGCGCCCAGGCCCCGAGGCCCGCCCTCACCCTGGACCCACCGGGGCGGTGGAGGCGGCCGCGGCCCAGAAGGCCAAGGACGAGGAGGCCACCCAGCTCGACGAGAGCAAGCCCACCGAGGCGGAGCGGAAGATGGTGGACGACTTTGCCAAGCAGATCGACCTGACCGACTCCAACGTGGTGCTTCAGTACGGCGCGGCGGCCCAGAAGAACATCGCCGGCTTTTCCGAGAGCACCCTCAACTCCGTGCGCACCAAGGATCTGGGGAGATCGGCCAGGCCCTGTCCTCCCTGGTGGTGGAGCTGAAGGGCTTCGGCAAGGAGGGACGAGAAGGGCATCTTCGGCTTTTTCAAAAGAAGAAGAAAACGAGCTGGAGGCCATGAAGGTGGCCTACACCAAGGCGGAGGCCAACGTGGACAAGATCGCCGAGGTGCTGGAGGGCCATCAGGTGACCCTGATGAAGGACAGCGCCATGCTGGACCAGATGTACGAGCTCAACACCAAGTATTACAAGGAGCTGACCATGTATATTCTGGCGGGCAAGAAGCGTCTGAACCAGGTCCGCGCCAACGAGCTGGAGCAGCTCCGCCAGAAGGCGGCCCAGTCCGGCACAGGAGGACGCCCAGGCCTACAACGACCTGACCAACATGTGCAGCCGCTTTGAGAAGAAGCTCCACGACCTGGAGTTGACCCGGATGATCTCCATTCAGATGGGCCCCAGACCCGCCTGCTGCAAAATAACGACACCCTGATGCTGGAGAAGATCCAGTCCTCCTGGTGAACACCATCCCCTGTGGAAGAGCCAGATGGTGCTCTCCCTGGGCCTGGAGCACTCCGCCAGGCCACCGCGGCCCAGAGCGCGGTGACCAACATGACCAACGAGCTGCTGAAGAAGATCGCCGACATGCTCAAGATGGGCACCATCGAGACCGCCCGGGAGGCCGAGCGGAGCGTGGTGGATATCCAGACCCTCCAGCACACCAACGAGCAGCTCATCTCCACCCTGGATGAGGTCATGAACATCCAGCAGGGAGGGCCAGAAGCGCCGCGAGGCCGAAGCAGAGCTTGGGCGGATCGAGGGCCAGCTCAAGCAGAAGCTCCTGGAGCTGCGGGGCTCCGCCCGACACACATTTGAGTGAGGGAATCCCATGAAATTTCTGAAAACCCACACCGGCGCCATGGTGGTGCTGGCGGTGGTCATTGTCCTGTCCGTCCTGCTGGGCTCCCACCGCTCCCTGGTGCAGGCCAGGAGAAGGTGGAGGCGCAGTTGCGCCCATCGCCGGTGATCTCCAGGACTGCCTGGACATCACCGCCAACCTGCTCACCGTGGCGGGGCGGTACCTGGACGAGGGTGAGCTGGGTGAGCTGACGGACAGCCGGGCGGCCCTGGCGGAGAGCGGCGGCATCACCGAGGCCCACGCGGCGTATGAGCGCCTGCTGGGAGACGCGGAGACCGTCTTTCTCAAGCTGGAGGACTGCGTCCTGAGCGGACGGGACGCGGACTACGTGAAGGGTTCCGCACCGATCTGGCCGCCGAGCAGGACACCATCGCCCGGGACGGCTACAACGCCGCCGCCGACCGACCGCTACAACGAGCGGGTGCTGGGGGCTTCCCCGCCAGAGTGCTGGGGACGCTCACCTTTGTGCGCCCGGCGGAGACCTTCCGATGAGAGGCGAGAGGCATGAGACGACAGCTTGCGGCGGCCCTGCTGGGCGCGGCTCTCCTGACGGGGGCCAGGCCGTGGCGGAGCCACCGCCGCCCGCTATGTGGCGGACGAGGCGGACGTGCTCAGCAGCGAGACCGAGCAGTACATCATTGACAAAACCAGTCTCTCTTTGAGGACACCGGCGGCGAGATCGTGGTGGTGTCGGTGGATTTTATGGACGGCATGGATGCCGCCGACTACGCCATGGCCGTGGCGGAGAGCTGGGGCGGCATCGGTGACGAGTCTGAACAACGGCTTTCTGCTGGTGTACGCCGTGGGAAAGAAGGTGTGGGCCATGGCGGGCTCCGGCATCGAACGCCTCCCGGCCTCAAAATCGAGGGCTGGCTGGAGGCGGACTTCTACGGCGGCTACGACGCCGGAGAATCGACAGCGCCACCCGCGCTTTCGACGACGTGTATGGCTGGTATGAGAGCTATTATGGCACATCTGCGGGGACTGTGGTCCCGTCTGAGCCCGGGCGCGACTTTGTCTATTACCCTGAGCCGGAGAATGACTTTGTGTTCGCTGTGGTCGGGCAGATGGGGCTGTTTCTGCTGATCCTCCTGGTGGTGGTCGTGGTGCGCCGCCGACGGCTGGCGCTACCGCCGCTACCGGCGGCGCTACCTGCTGCCCGGCATGCCGCCCCGCCCTATGTCTACCGGCCCTTTATCTTCGGCCGGCCCCGCCGCCCGGCCCCCAGGGGCCCGTCCGCCATGGGCGGCGGCTTCCGCAGGTGGGGGCTTTCGCGGCGGCGGCGGGCCGCTCAGGCGGCTTCTCCCGCGGAGGCGGGTTCCGCAGCGGCGGCAGCTTCCGTGGCGGCGGGTTCCGCGGCGGCGGGCCGGACGCCGCTGATGCAGCACACCGAAGGCGAACCAGCTCCGGGCCTTCGGCATCCGTTCGGCATCTGTGCTATACTATCATGGAAGGGGGACAGCCGTGGAGACGCACATTCTGGTGGCGGAGGACGAGGCGTCTGCGCACCATCATCCGGACTACTTTACCGCCCATGGGCTGACCTGTGCGCTGGCAAAGGACGGAGGGAGGCCCTGGAGCGGCTGCGGGAGCGGGACTATGACGCGGTGCTGCTGGACGTGCTCATGCCCAACCTGGACGGATTTGCAGTTTGCCGGGCGGTGCGGGAGGGCAGCGGCGTGCCCATTCTGTTTCTCACTGCCCTGGGGGAAGGGATGTACTCCGGGGTATGCCCTGGGGGCGGACGACTATGTGACCAAGCCCTTCTCCCTGGCGGTGCTGCTGGCCAAAACCGAGGCGCTTATCCGCCGCAGCCGGGGAGGGGCGCGGAGACACTCGCCTGCGGGCGATCACCCTGAAGCCGGGCCGCCGGGCCTGCACGGTGGGCGGCCGTCTGGCCCTCCCGCCCAGAGAGTACGAGCTGCTGCTCTGCCTGATGCGCAACAAGGGCCAGGTGCTCCGCCGGGAGCAGCTCCTGGACAAGGTGTGGGGCATCGACTTCGAGGGGAGACCGGGCGGTGGACGGCCGGATCAAGGCCCTCCGCGCCGCCCTCGGTCCGGCGGGAAAACAGATCAGGACGGTCTTCAAGGTAGGCTACAAGCTGGAGGGCAGCATGGGGCGGATTAGACGGTTGTTCAAAGGACGCTTCCAATGTTTTCAGCCCTCTGGCTTGGGATGATGCTGGTGCTGCTGTGGCTCAATTCCGAGGGCAGAGCGCACGCTGGGGCATCTATGCAGTCGTACCGGTGGTCTGTGGAGTACCAGTATTCCGAGATCTGGAATGGATCTGCGGCGGAGACAAAAGCCGGTGATTTTGACTTGGCGGCTGATGGAAGAGCCGCTGTATTCCATCGGCGGTATCACGCAGACACGGGTGTATGATCGTAGGGGTAGGGAGCTGGCCCGGCGGCCCATGGCTGGGGACAGCCAGTCCCATGGGACGGGGTTTATACCTGGAGCCTTCTGTTGGACCCGGTGCTGAGCGAGGAAGAACAGCTCTCGCTGGCTGAGCGGTTGCGGGCCGAACCGGGCCTTGAAATTTTGGCACAGCCGGTGGATTCTATGAGGGAGCTGGAGACCGGGGACTCTGCGAGGTGGTGGGGTGGTGGACGAGAAGCGGGAGGTCATCTATCCTCAGAGGCTCACCTACTGCTATGCTGACCGGGAGATCCTTGGGTGGACACTGACAGCGGATTTTTCGACGGTAGGGAGTTAGTTACGCTCCGGTTCGACGGGGTTCAGTTGAATTCTGCGTTGGTAGGCGTGTCGGCCTCCCACGGGAGCTGTTACAAACCTTCCGGGCGGCAGAGACAAGCCTGGATGCGCTGCTGGGCGGCGACACCCACAACGAGCCGTGTTCCATATCGTCTGACGGCAGTGAGTGCGCCCCATGAGTGATGGGGAGATCATCGTCGCCACCGCATATACCTGCAATCCCTCTGCGTGTAGCCCTGAGGGCAGGGGCCCACAGCAGTGCTCACGCTGCTGGCGGCGGTGGGCATGGCCGTCTTTACGGACCGCCGCCAGCGGGAAACGTTGGGCAGGAACGGGCCTTCACCCGGGCGGCGGCC
>SCPP01001223.1_pt1 | contig 10439 bp, 13 predicted proteins | sample 6106811 | NCBI WGS metagenome assembly SCPP01 (sample SAMN10720449, study PRJNA508395) | human gut metagenome | isolation source: Participant 2 stool, 15 month | host: Homo sapiens | collected 2018
ACGGATGGAGGCGCTATCGGCTGGCATTGGGTAAGGTACCAACTTATCTATGTAGATCGAGTCGGTACGGTTCTCGATAGCGACAGGTTGAATCTTGGTTCGACACCCAAACAGGAGAGGATACCTACCATTATTAATACAATGCATCTAGGTTTCATTATTATAAAAATTTGATTGTACCCGTATTTGGATGCCGCCCGGATACGAAAAAGGCGACTAAACCATGATGATGGGATAGCCGCCAAACTCTCCAATAAAATGTAAAGTTATATGCTATTTAGGAGGGTTCTTTTTTCTTAGACTCCTTAAATCCTTATCCAATTCTTTTATACTATTCAAATATTCTTGCTCCTTTTGAGCCTCTTTATATAAAGCATACTCGTTCTTTGCCTTTTTCTTAGCCAGTTCTTTTGATATTTTACCTAAATCAGTCAAGATGCTCTTACGGTTCATCGTTAAGATAATATTAAGGTTGTCTTCCCAATCTTTCATCCTCATCGGTATATGGTTGATAGCTTGGGCCTCTGCGAAAGATAGGTATTGCTCGACTATTAATTTCAAGTTGTCAAGCTCATCTTTCGTTAAGTAGTTCTTACCGATATTAATATCTGAAGACTTAACAATACCTTCTTTCTCCGTAGAGGTAAGTCCCATCATCGGTAACTTTGCGTTCGCCCTATAATAAATCAATTCCGCTGCTGTTTTCCACTTACCGCCCAAAGAAGCTTGTTTTGTACGGACGCAAAGAAATCAAGTGTTGTCTGGTCATTTTTATCGTAGTCTATACTTAACATATAGATATCCTTGATTTGCTGGTAAAACACTCTTTCGGATATACGTATCGACCGAATTCGATCTAACAGTTCCTTGAAATAAGTCAACGACTGGCCTTTTATGAATCTATTATCATCAAGAACATAACCTTTTACCAAATATTCACGAAGTGTTTTTGTAGCCCAAATACGAAACTGGGTCGCACGTTTACTGTTAACTCTGTAACCGACGGCTATGACCATATCAAGATTGTAGAACGTCACTTCCTTCGTTTGAGTTTTCCCGTCAATAGCTCCATGCTCAGTGGTTATTGCATTTTTTGCAACAACCACTTTTTCTTCAAGCTCACCATCTTCAAAGATATTTTTAATATGCCTGCTTATTGTCGATACACTAACATCAAACAATTCGGACATTCCTTTTTGAGTCATCCAAATAGTTTCGTTAATGGCATCTATTTGCACTTTCACATCACCACTATCTGTATTAAAGATGACTATTTCACCTAAGTTTTTATTTTCTTCCATAACATATAACTTTCACATCACAAATGTAAAAATTATTTGTTATTGGCTATCCCATCCTGTCAAAGAACTCATTGTTAAAACCCTAATTCATCGGATATCATAACAAGCTCCACCCCGTTATCACATCCGACATATCAGCCTCTCTCCCATTCTCCACCTTGCTCATCCCGGCCACAATCCGGATCATTTGCTCACGATCATTTACATTGATCGGATCATCGGCAGGGATACCGGCATAATCAGATACGGCCTTGATATAGGCATCTGTATTATTCTCGTTTTCCGGGGCCCAGCGGCTGATCATCTTACGGATCGTATCCAGCTTATAGTTCCGGTAATAGTTAGACAGGATCTTGAAGATCGCCCTGTAACCGTATGCCATCGATTTAAATTGCTTGAACTCTTTGTCTGAGCTTGTCTTCTCGCCTTGGAAGACATCGCTGTTCCTCCTGATGTTCCCGGGGTTGTTGTTTCTCAACCCTCTGGGCAGACTATTATTTCTCATTTTCCACTCCCCTTATTTATATAATCAACAACCGCTTTCGCTATCTCCTCCGGATCAGTCCGGTGCTTGGCGATCTCTCCGGCCAGCATCAACACTTGCTGGTAATCGCTTCTTACCTTGTCCTCGGCTTTCTCGAAGATGCTTTTTACCTCGATACAGCCCAGCCCTATCGCGCCGATCAATGTTATGACAGGGAAGATCGGGATATGATAGCCGTAGTAGCCATCAAGGTACCAAACACCTCCCATCTGCATGCAGTCAACTACAGTCAACGCTATGAGCAGGTTGTAATACCTCGCCAACTTGTCAACCGTCCGCTTGAAACCGTAGCTCGATCTCACCTCACCCCTTCGCTTTGCCTTCCTCACGCCGCTCCACAGATCAGCGCCTACGACCATGAACACCAGCATGTACAGCCCGAAGACTATCCACGCAACGATAAAAACTTCCTCAAATCCTTTCATCTCGTTTTCTTTTAATATATACGGGGGCTTTCATTTGCCCGCCCCCGATAAAGGCTTATATCCCGTTAAGCGATAGGATCTATTCCCTTTAGCTCGTTCCATCTATCTTGGTATTCCTCCCCGAAAAAAGGCTGGTCGAGTATCTTGGAATAAGAGCCGATCGTCTCGGCGGAGAACATCCCCTGCCGATCAAGGTAATCCACCCGCTGTTTCAGGTACCACAACTCATCGTCCGTGAAATCAAAGGACTTGACACCTGTCATGGCATCCGTTCCCTTGAACGAGATCGAATATTCTCCTCCGCCTAGCTCGGTGTATATCATGCTATCACGCTCTACGATTGATAACGCTATTTTCCCAGAGATAGAAATCTTCAAGCCAATATTCTTGCGTGTATCATACTGGGGTAATACGATATGAAGTATTATAGCCCTGTCTTTCAATGTCAAATTCATCTTCATCTTTTGTCGTATTTTTTTTGTTATTCTATATAAAGAAGTCCGGTAGCGGAGTCCCACTTAACATTATACCTCGTCCCGGAGGTGGATTCCGTATTTACCTGCGTCACCGATGGCATCAAGTCCAGCCTCAAGGTGGTCCTCCAAATTCCGGGAGAGTCGTTCGAGAAATATTTGGTGCCTACATGTATATCCCTAGAGCCGTGCTTACAATGTAAGAATGTCATGGAATCCTGTGTCGATGACTCACATTCTAGCTCAACCATGGTATCTACGTCATTAGCCGTAATTGCTTTTACCGTTATCGCATGCCTAGGTCCCTCCATCTTGGTATGTTGCAAGTCCCTTCGAATGTACAGGCATGCGGAATCGTCCCCATACTTATATCCTCCACTCAACTTATACGTCACGATTGAAGATCCATCTATTCCGATCTCACCTTTACCAGAATCTATATAAAACGAATGCTGATAGTTACCTTCCGTGCCATAAACGTTCGAGTTTATCTGGTTTTTTGATACGGTAAATCCTCCTATCGTCCCCCTCACGGCAGCCAAACTGGTAACGTAGAGGTTATCTACATCAATCTCCGAGGCAGCTATCTTCCGTGCCATCAGCAAATCGGTCGCCACGCTGGAGAAGTTCGCCCCGAAGGTGTCCCAATAGGCGGTATTGGTTGGATGTTTTCCCTTGAAGGCAGGCTCGTTGTCATCCACCTTCGCCACATAATACGTGCGTGTGCCATCGCTATTCTTGATCGATACGATATCGGTAATCTTGGAGCTGGCGTTATAGGTAGCGCTTGAGTCGTAATCGCCACGGTAGGTGCAGCGGGGGCCACGGTCGCCACGGGGACCGGGATCGCCGTCTTTCCCGTCCTCGCCATCCGTGCCGTCTATCCCGTCCCTTCCCGGTTTGCCTTCCTCCCCCTTGATCTTGGATACGCTCCATGCGCTCCATACCCCGTTTCTCTTGGTGCTGGTGGCCATCCAGATCGTGTCCGTACCTTGGGTGTCGCTCCACTGGGCATTGGTATTAGGATGACCGTTCGGGGCCGACGGGCTCGCCACGGATGAGAACTCCACGTCGAAATCGGCCGTGTCCGTCATTTGCCTCGGGGTCGTCCACGCCGCTTGCTGTGGATCCTTCCCGTCCGACGAGAAGATCCGGGTGGAGGCCCACAGGATAGCCTCACCGGACGGGATCCCGTCGCTCCATCCCTCCGTGGTCGGTAACGGGGAGGCGTACGAGCCGCCAACGGGGACGGCGGGCGTGGCGTTCGTGCGGATGAACACCGTGCTCTTGAAGCTGTTCGAGCCTTTCGCCACGAGTCTCTTCCAGTACCTCGTGTTATCGGGGGAGATCCCGGGCGTGGTCTGGGATATACACTTATACACGTTGCCATCGTAAGATACCTTGTCGCCGGGGTAATAGACGGGCTTGTCGGAGTAAGCGCCCCGGTCCACCTCCGGATAGTCGATCTCGCCGGAGGGCGATTGGTAGACACTGCCTTTCAGCACGAGACCGTCTCGCTGGTCGTATGAGAGGAAGGCGTTGTCATCGCCGATCCGGAACGCCTTGGAGCATGTCCCAATACTGCGTGCCGTCCGTGTTGATGATCTTGTTCAGACGCATCCAGCCCGGACCGATCTCGCTGAAGCCGTAAAGCGTGGAGAAACTACGCTGGCCATCCACCTCGGTGCTCAAAGGCCCCGCAAAGGAGGTTGTAATACGAGCCGTCGTCCAAGTCCCTCGGCTCCTCGCTGAGAAGGAAAGAGCCGGACGATCCCGACTTGGCGCAGCGGGCGTACAGGTACATGGCCTCCGTGTCATCCCCCAGATAGGGAGACATATAGGCCGCCATGTTCCAGTACTTATACTCGGTCACCTTGTGGGAGGGGGCGAGAGAGTCTATACCCAACGTCATGTGCTGCAAGATCCCGGAAGGGGTGGCAAGCGTACGTTTCCGCTGGTCATACGTGAAGGCGTGATCAACCTCGGTGACCGTCTGCCCGTCCGCCGTGGGAATACGGTTGACGAAACGGAACTGCAACGACTATGCCCCACCAATACCGACATGGTGCGAAGCCACGCTCGGCCCTTGCCGTAATCCTTGAAGGCCCGTTCAAGCATCCCCTGCATCTCCACCGCGTCACGCCAACGGCGAAGGGTGAACGATACGGCCTGCTTGTGCCGGGTCTCGTTCGTCACCTCCTCGCTCTCCAGCTTTCCCAGCTCATCGGACAGGAAACCGCCTACCGGCGTGTTGGATAGCTCAAGCTCCGGACTGTGGGGCCTATTAATGTGATCCCTCACCCCGGTGATCCGGATCAGGATACCGTCCGGCTGGAACTGGGGATCGCTGAAATCAACATAACCGCCGGGTACCAGCTTGGCGCCGATCGCCAACCAATTCTTCTTGGCCCATATGCCGTCCAGCTCTCCGCTGAACGTGAATTGCCGCTCCTCACGCTCGTAGAGGTAACGAACAGCCTCCCGGAACATGTCCCAGCTCGCCCCTGTCTTGGTGGCGTTGTCGCATACGTAGGCTGTGGGAAGGGATATGTTAAAGACGGCGTACTTGTCTCCCACCTCCGGATACAGGGACGAGTTGGGAAGATCCATGCCGTCCTGCTCAGCCGGTACGATCTCGAACTTACGACCGTCATGTATGTACTTTACGTCGAACTCACGGCCCGCCAGACGGCCTGTCTGGAAAATAACCGTCATGGTCTGACCGGCGATTAGGCAATCCTCGAAATTGAGGTTGGCGGGAACCGATGAGTCATAGAAGTTGTAGAACGTGACATCGTTCCCGTCCGTGTCCTCGCCCGGCTCCGTGTCGGTCTCGCTCACCGTGCCGACCCTGGATGGATATATATCGCTGGCATCGTAGCTGTCCTCATTATAAGAGGAAAGGGGCCTGTCCGCACGAGTGAGATACATCCCGTCCTTGTCGGTCTTGTAGCGTCTGCCTTGATAGGAAAGCTCCTGCGACTTGGGGAGCAGCAAGGTCTGGCTGCCATAGGCCGAGTAATCGATATTCCGCTCACCGCCTTGCACGTACAATATCTCCACGGGGAGGTTGTCACCTTGGTTCGCACGACCTACACCCGGAAGGAAACCGTTTCCCTTGCCATAGCTGAGAGCGACCGGGGCATCCTTGAAGTACTCCACCTTGCGCAAGTGAACTGTCTTTCCGACGATCTCGAACTCCGTGTCGAACTCCTCGGCCAAACGCCCCAATACAGCCCAGCATTTCTCATGGTTGAACGACAACAGTTTCCGGGGCCTCGATCACCGTGCCGACCGTCCAGCCGGAATCATAGAGATTGAGGTTGTCCACCAGCAGCTCCACGAACATCCTCGGCGTGGCCGTCATGACGAACTTGAGCTTGTACGGCTTGTCGGACAACAGCTTGTACTTATATTTTTTCAGGATCTCCTCGTTGCCGCCGAAGGTGACGGTATAGTCGAATACCCTCGTGCCCTCCTTCTTGAAATCCGAAGGGTACCACAGCGTGTACCTTTCCCACTGGTACTCGATATACGTCCCGGTGGGCAGCTCCACGTGATCCACTAGGGAGTAACGCAGCTCCACCTTCTTCGCTTGCGCTATCGCCCGGTAACGATAGCTGTCATCGTCCACCGGGATGTCAAGCAATACCTCGCCCGTCTTATCATAGATACGCATCTCGAACGGTATTTAAAGGGTGTTCGAGACGCTTTCGGGCATACCCAGCAAGGCACGTACCCTCGCCTTGCAGTCGTTACGGTAACGTTCCAGACATGCGAACTCGGCCTCAAACTCGGCCTTTCTCTCATTATCCGAGCTCAATTTATTCAGCGTTATCGCCTCTACCCGATCGGCGGAATACTCTCTCCGGATCAATCCGGACACGAGACTGTCATAACTTGCGGAAGTAGCCTCTATCAGCGTACCGCCATCCTCGCACGTGCCGGTATAGGCGTAAGCCACGCGGGGCTCCGGTTCCGGTTCGCCCCCGTGGCCCTCCGAAACGTGGTTCTCCAGGACCTCCTCGTTCAGGTATAGCAGGTAATGGTTGTCATCGTATTTTACGAATGTCTTTCTCTCCGTGTAAATCGCTCTTGTCTCCATATATTTAAATGTTTTTTAGCCGACCCGGGAGGATCGGCCAAGAGCGATCCCTACGGGTCAAGTGAACCTGAAAAATTTCTTACCGAACTTGTTGGTGAGCACCTTTATCACGGTATCCACCGGCAAGTCCTCGTGAGAGAAGTCCGTGAGCGCCTGGTCGATCAAGACGGCGGAACCGGTGAAAGCGTAACGCTCCTCGCCTTTCCATCGGAAACGTATGGCGAGGCACTTCTTTGGCGTGCCGTCCTCGTTTCTCTCGATCTTGCTATCCTCAATCTTATAATCGATCAACTCGATCAGCCTGTCCTCCTCGGGGCCTCCGGTCCTCCGGTATTCGGGTATCATAAAGTATATCCTCGAATCTCATTTTCCGGTCGGCCGGGAGATCCTCCCACGGACTTTTTTTATTCCTTATCACCTGTCCCAGTCTTTTCCTTGGTGTTTCCATTCCTAATTTATTTAATAGATTACTCGTATCAGCGTGTTGGATGAAGCCTATACGGGAAGAGGCCCTCTTCCTTATCTCCTCGTCCGGCAAACCCTTCTTTCTCAATCTCGCTATCTGGCGGCAGAGAGCCACCTTGTTACGTTTCCGGACACGGACGTGATCCGGGAAATGCACGTATCCCCCCGTATCGACACCGTCCGTCACGTGCCCGATCTTCCATCTCGGGTTAAGACCGATCCTAAGCTCGTTAGCGTAATAAAGACCGATCCACTCGATGACAAGGTGCAAGAATACGGTGTCCTCATGCAGTATCAGGACATCATCGGCGAGACGGTAGCAGAAATCCAGACGGTTCAGATATCCCTTGAACCTGTCCGAGAGATATTGGATCCCTTTGGATAACTCCTCATAATCATGTTCTGTTTTGGCCGTCGCGATACTTTCCTCGATATACCTTTTCGTGTAGTACTCAACCAAAGCCGGGCATTCCCCGACATGGAAGCACCGCTTCAAATCGTGATCGAAAAGATACAGATAGACAAGCGAGAAGAACTGCGCCAGCTTCGTGCCGGGAAACATACCGGTATCCCTCGACGCTATCGATGATCTCATCAAGCCTTCGCAATAAATGATTATCCTTGATACGTGTCCTGAGCTGGCTTTTCAGTACAGGGTGATTGACGGTCGGATAGAAGTGGTGGATATCGCACAGGAGATAGTCGGTGGTACGTTCCGGATATTTTCTCAGGACCTTCCGGATCATCCTCATGTAGGCGTGGGGACCGCGTCCTTTCACCCCTCCGTAGGTATACGCGGAGAAGGATCTCGTAAAATAATCCTCCACCTCATTGAGCATCGCCCAGTGCTGGACATGATCCGGAAAAGGGAGCATCCCGATAAGACGTTTTTTCGGCTCATGGACGGTCATGAAACGATACGGGTGAGGTTACGAACGTCCCGTTTTCAAAAGAGTATAGGAGATCGGAAAGGTTCTTTTCCAAGTCCGCCTCGAACTTTGTTATGGCCTTTTTGCCATGCTTGTTCTTGCTGGCATGATCAAAAGCCTTGTAATAGTTTTCTTTCCGGGCTATATCCCCGGAAAAGTCACCTTTTCTCCTCATGGTGTCCCAAGTGTCTTTTAGTGTCCAGTGTCTGCAATCGCCATCAGGTCATGAGCCGTCGGTTTATCAACCTACCGGGACTATACCCTTAGCCTTGATTTTTTGTCCAGTGACAGGGTCTCTCCTCCACTTTTTCTTACTGAATAAATCAGCGGCGTATCCTAGGGGCGACGACCAGTTCACGTTAGCGTTCGAGACCGCATTGTTACCATTGAGGTACGCTAAGCCAGCATTAGCACCGTTGTTCGCATGACCACGACGGAACGGACAGCGAAGGCCGGAACTGGACGTCAGAGAAGACAACCCGCCCAATCAATAGGCGGAACAAATGTAATATTTAATTTTTCAAGTGCGACCGCCTTACGGCGGGAAAAATAAAACAGGAACGGAAACAACATGTCAAAGAACTAAGATGCGGCACTTACGTGCCTTGGGTGCCCGGGCGCTTCGCACCCTAATGGACACGATGGACACCCGGACACAAGGGACACGGCGGACGCTAGTACTGCACGGGCACGGGCTTACGTCCTCTGCAAAATAGCAGAGGGCGACGACCAGTGCACGTTAGCGCTACGAGACCGCACTGTAACCAAAGAGGTACGCTAAGCCAGCAATAGCACCGTAGCTCGCAAGACCACGACGGAACGGACAGCGAAGGCCGGAAATAGCGTTGTCGTTATACCAACCGTCGCAATAATAGGTGCTGGAGCTGCCGGAGGCTACAGTCGGGGCGGAGCATAGGTTCTGCATACTGAGCTCAGTGATATATTTCCAGCCACTGGGATCGTTCTTAGGAACCCTCGCCGCCTTTATCAGGCCCTCAATCGAGTTGATGTTGAAAGCCGAGTAAAGGGACGGGGCAACATAATAATCTCCGCTACCGTCGGACAGCTTGTTTATCAAGGAGCCACGCTCGATCAGACCGATATGCCCGTAGAAGTTCTTCAAGCCGAGGAAGCAAGGGACGTGCGCTTGGTGGACGGTACCACCGTCCGAGCCCTTCACGGCGTAGTCGCTCACGCCGACCGAGTCCCCCAACTCGATCCCTACGCTCGTCGGAATAATCGGATAACCACCGTTATGGCTCGACCAAGGATCCCAAGACCACTCGGTAACACCTTTACCGGTACCGCCCTGATATAGGCCATTGGAGTCCTTTACCGGGTTCAACGCGGACTGGCAATCACGGGTACCCATGATAAGGCGGTAGAGATAACCGACGACGCTGTTCGCGACGAACCAGCCGGATTCCCAGCCCTCACCCTTCTTGCGGGCGGCCGTGCCGAAAGCCGCGGCGTTCATGTTCGTGGCAACCATGCCTAGCTGCGTGTTGTGCTTCCCGTCCCTCGTCGCGTCGTTGTTCCCGCCACGATAACGGGGATCGTCACTGACGACGGAGACCAACGTGCCGCTCGTACGGTCCATGACGCCGGCTCCCAAGGCCGACGTACCCCCGGCCGGGATGTAATAGTTCAAATGACCCTCGATCGGGGTCGGGCTCACGGCCTCGTAATAATAGGTGGAGTCAACCCACCAAGAGTAGTAGTGGGCGTTCCAGCACCACAGGTAATCGCCCATCGTGCCGTCCAAGGCGGCGGGACTGCCGTCGGCGAAACGATGGTGGTTCGTCGGGTCAAGCTTACGCCGGCTACGGTCAACGGACGAGGTAGCAGCCCAGACCGATCACGGAGGGAAGATCCCGCAGGAAATCGATATTACCGTAAGCCTCGCCGACTGGCGTGCCCTGACCGCGTTTCCAGCGACGGATAGCGATGTGCTTGTTCACGATCGATACCGCGTCGGCGAAAGGGATCTTAACCGACTCGCCCGTTTCCTTGGACATTCCCTCGATCAAATACTTGGAGGGCTGGCTCGTGTCGGCCAAGGGCAGCTGGTCGATCGTCTTGCCGTTATCGAAGGCCGTGATAATCGCACGTACCTTCTCCTCCTCTGCTGTTGTTAATGACATGATTCTGTATATTAAAATGTTAGACATTATACCTTTCGTATCCGGCTACCGGA
>SCPP01001283.1_pt1 | contig 10421 bp, 14 predicted proteins | sample 6106811 | NCBI WGS metagenome assembly SCPP01 (sample SAMN10720449, study PRJNA508395) | human gut metagenome | isolation source: Participant 2 stool, 15 month | host: Homo sapiens | collected 2018
CCAACGAAGGATTTTGCGTATAGGGTGCTGTATGAGCCGCTGGATGAGGAGGCAGAAGAAGGGATTTTGAGAAAGTTGAGGAGGGATATTGCAGGTAGAGGGTGAGAAGAGGATGCCCGCCTGCGTGCGTTTGAGGGGTAAACGGTACAACGCACGTCCTTCGGTCGAATTTAAAATAAGGATAAAATATATAATAAAATGGAAAGGCGGACCAACATGCAGGAATACTCAAGAATTCTAATAGAAAGATATTGTATGGAACATAATTCAGCAAAGCCGCAGGCTGCGAAAGCTGGTTGAAATGTCATATGATTTGAGTGCTGTGGGAGCGTCTGGAAGGAATCCGGACGGCTGTGGGAATGTTTTCCGTTTGAAATGATAGATGAACTGAAAAGGGAATATTTCGGAAAGGTTTGATAATTGATCTTAAATCCACAATGATTAAGTACAATTGGATAAAGGATAGTTAAGGCAGTTATAGCCAGGTCCGCAGATATGCGGCGCTGTATTGGCGTGAGGCGAAGGAATCTGACCGATAAAGCAGGGAGTTTCCTGCCCTATCGGTCAGATTTTTGTACATTTCAACTACCACTCCAACCGATCCCAATCCACTTCTCCGAGCTGTGTTTCATTTCTCATAGCTTTCTTCAGTAAACGGTCCATGCGTATCGACATAATCGTAAGTAATATTCAGGAATTCATCGATACTTTGAAAGGGGACGGACGATCGTAGAAAATTTCGGCATACGTATCATACTGATCCAGCCCGGTGAGGATCGTATTGGCGATATCCGCCTGGAACGTCAGGATATTCCTTTCGAAGGCTGCTGCTTTGTCCGCTGATTCTGGAGTGTTGAAATCTGTTTTCCAGAGGACTGTATGCCTTGGCTCTGCCGGGGCTTTTTTTTATCATATTTGCTTTTGTATGGTCTCCCATGCTTCATCCGTCTTCATCGAGGATAGAGGAAAGCTCCAGACAAAGCAGAGAAAGCAGTTCCTGCCGTTCTGATCGTGTTTTTACGCCATTGATCCAGTATGTACAGAGCCATTCCATTACAGATCAGGATAGAAGAAATAGTATTCGATATGATTGTAGGTTCTGGTGTAGGTCCAGACTACCCCTCATAACCTCCCTCGGGGAGATGATTTCTCAATTTATCCAAAGAAGCTGGACAAAATGAGTGATCAGTGCCAAATCTCTCTCGGCCAGATACTCATTATAAAAAATCTTCATCATCAAACCAGGAAGCATGATAATGGTCTTCGACGATTGCCTGCAGAGTGTACAGATAAAAGATAGCCCAGGGATAGAGGACTTCGACATTAAAATAGAGGTTTCCGGACTTATATTTATTGCGTTCTTTTTGAAGGGACTGACTGTCAACGAAAAGATGCAGGATGCCAGCTGCCCTATATTTTCGTAGTTATTATCGACGGCTTCAATATTTCGATCTCCTGATAGGCATGGCGGATATCGTAGCAGAGCCCGAGAATATTTTCGTAACAGGAAGAGGATTCGACATTATCCTGATGTTCAAAGTAGAAACGCAATCGCTGAGCGCACTGTGAAGCGCATTCAGATCCTCATAATCCCCGTGTATTGTGATGCCGATCATATTTTGGTGTCTTTGATCCGTAACATAGAGCCTCCTTTTCCAGACAGACATTTTGGTGTGCCATGTTCAAAATATTTGTTTTTCAAGAAAAGCTTTGATATAAGGCTGACTTGAAAGCTGATTTCGCAGAGTTCGTTCACTTCCGGTATAGCCTGCTGCTGTAATAATGGATATAGATAACGGCTTAAGCTGTATATGGTGCATATATCATCAGGAACTGTTTTCATATTGAGCAGGAGATTCCGAGTATGTGGTTCATAAATCTGAATTTTGGTTGGGATAGATTGTTTCCCAAGTTCGAAACTTGATTTGTTGCATTGGATACAGGCCCGGACGGTTCTGGATCGCAGCTGTATTTGCGGCCAGTTCTGTTAATGTGAATACGGGATGGGCCGAAGGACGGACGCAATGAGGATGAACGAACTCAGTATATGGTGAAAATGAACAATAAAAATATATACATTTTGTATGTATTTTTACAGAGACATGATATACTAAAGACTAGGAGGAAACAAAATGGGAAATGTTTATTTACTTAATTACGCTGTTAGGGGAATAAAACATTAGATCAGTGGATCTCATTGTCTTTTACAAGAAGACGATATCGAATGATTTAGACATGCAGAAATACAATATTAAAGGTATTTATGGAATGAATGGATCCGGTAAATCCGGAATAGTGACATCTGTAAATGTACTTGGAAAGCTTCTGGTAGATCAGAGCTATTTGAACAATCCTTTAGTTCAAAGAAATTTAGATGCGATTATTAATAAGAAAACAGGAGAGTTGTCGATTGAGGCTGAGTTTGCCAGCAAAGTAGAAAATATAGTGATACTATATAAATACGCAGTGACTTTGAAAAAAGATAATTCCGGCAAATATGTCATTGCTGAAGAGAGGTTGGCATCAAAGCTTGCCAAAAATAAAAATGCGTCAATGATACCAATTTTTAAAGTGGCAGATGGAAAAGTACTGTGTATTCTTGAAAATGAAACGGAAGGACTAAAAAGCTGGTATCTGAAAACAACAAACTTGTTATTAAAATCGTCGATGGCTGCGCTGCTTTGGGATGAGATACCTAAGCAGGTAGAGTCAAAAAAGATAGAACCGTCGCTTTTTATAATAAATGTATTATGGCTTTATGTATTTGGCAAAAGCTTATATGTTTACTTGGATGATTCCGATGATCATTGGGATTATTTTATTAACGAGTCAAACAAATATATGACAGACTTGATTGAAGACTCAGATGATCTTGGCATGATTCGTTATTTGGCTGAGTTGGATAGCAAGCAGCCTTCGAAAATATCTATTCTGAAAATTATATTTTTAAAGGCAGATATACTGCTTTTGAGAAAAATGTAGGATTTTGTATAAGTTCCCAAAATCTTTAAGGCCGATCTGAAGAAAATAGAAATTGATAAAAAGGAGGATCAAGGATTTTATAGCTGTGATCTAATCATGGTGTATGATGATTATAAAATTCATGCTGAGTTCGAGAGTACTGGGATAAAAAAAGCTTATCAGGCTGTTGCTTATTTGCAGAGAATGGTGCAGGGGAAAATTGTTTTATCGATGAATTTGACTCGAATCTTCATGATGTTTATTTAGTGCGCACTGCTTGAGTATCTAATGGAATATGGTCAGGCAGCTCTGCTTTACAACTCATAATGTAGGACCAATGGATGTTTTGAAAAGACATAAAAAGTCGATTGATTTCTTATCAGAAGATCATCAGATCTATCCATGGACTGCCAATGGAAATTATTCACCATCAAAGCTGTATAGAGCTGGTATGATTGAGATCCCCGTTTAATGTAGATTCTACGGATTTTATAGGTGTATTTGGTTCAAACGAGGAGAGGAAAGAGAATGGGTGATCTACAGATGATTTTTGTTGTTGAGAGCAACTCAAATCTGACTGGATTTATATCAAGGATACAATTGAGCAATTTTATCAGTATGATCGCGCGCATGTCAAACTCAGCGTAATATATATGGATGGTAAAGGTAAATACTCAAATAAGGAAAAGGTAATTGCCAGTCAGATCAAGACGTATCAAAACGCCGTGAAGAATGGCGCCTCCAGAAGGTCAGTAGTAATTTACTGCTTTGACTGTGATGAATATGACACAAATCAGGGAAGATCTCGTTTTTCCTGGATAAAGCAGAGCAATATTGTGCACATCATGCTTATGATTTTGTGTGGTTTTGCAAAGATGTAGAACAGGTTTATCTGGGGAAAAGGGTTGACAAAGGTAAAAAGAAAAAGCAGAAGCATTTCGGTGTAGAAGAATTATTGAAAGCATTAGTGAGAATCGGTTGTCTGTGGCAAAGTACAGATCGGATCGAGTAATATTATGAAAGTACTTGATAAGTATCTTGAACGGTACAGATACATAAAAAGAACATCTGGTCGAAAGAATATTGTTTTAGCAGGTAACGTGCAGCGGGAGTTTGAAAATAAACTTTCCGCTGCATTTAAATTGTTCGTGTGAACTTCCTGAAAAATCCAGATCAGTTTAATTTGAAGAAGAAAGTACTGGAAATGTTCGAGCGTAGTAAAGGTCAAACCACTCGCCTTTCACTAAAACCATTTTTAGTGCATACTTGAGAAAACCAATAGATTTTTCAAGGAGGACTAAAGACTATGGATCATTGTACTCACGAAGTCCGTGCAGAGTACTGGCGAAAGATCATCCAGGCTTGTGGGCAGAGCCCCGCTGGACAATCAGCGAAACAATGGATGGACGAAAACGGCATCCGGGAGCAAAGCTACTACCACTGGCAGAGGCGCTTTCGGCAACAGGCTTATGTGGAAATGAAGAAGAACATTTCTGTTCCTGCCACAACGGAAAAATCGGAGCTGGATTTTGTTGAAATTCCGTGTACTGCTGTTTCGGAAACAAATATTCGTCCGCTCTCCAATGAACCGGCTGCTGTTATTCGGACCGCATCATTTCAGATTGAGATCTCCAATGATATTTCAGACACTCTTCTGAGCCATATCTTACGGAGGTGTCCCATGCTTGAAGACGCAGCCGGGATCCGTCGTAGTCCTTGCGCGGCAACCGTTGATCTGAGAAAAGGGATCGATGGTCTGGCAACGATCATCGGTGATCGGTACGGACAGAATCCGTTCGAAAGGAACCATGTTCCTGTTTTGTGGGAAACGTTCTGACCGGTGCAAGGGGCTTTATGGATGGGAACGGGGTTTCTGCTTTGTACAAAAAGATTTGAGGACGGAAGATTATCCTGACCAAGAAATATTCGGGAAGCGGCAGAGCTTACAGAGGACCAGTACAGGTACCTTATGACAGGATTAAATCCTCTGACCCCAGAATTAAAGATGTTGATCCGAAGCAGATCTATTAAAATGTTTGTGAAAAACAGAAAATAAAACTCCAGTCTGACCGCCCAAAAGGGCGGTGTCTATTAATGGAATAATCTCCGATGAGACGGAACCGTTTGTCCTGTACGAAGATAAAAGAGAACTTTGATTTTAAACGCCTTGCATTTCAAGTGACTGGAAACAGGGCATCTGGAGATGTTCCGTAGGTAAAATGACGGACCGGTATGGAAACCGGATTGGCATTTATCACCGATTTCTGCTAACTTTCCTTAGCAAGAAAGGCGGGCATCATGTGTAAAAAATTCACCCGGATGAACTGAATCAGATGGACCATACAGCCAAAACGATGTTATCTTCCAGATGCAGGACCGGCTCGACAAGCTGGAACAGAACTATGAAACCCTCATAGAACAGGTCAGGCGTGCAAACCAGCAGCGTTTTGGCCGCCGGACAGAAAAACTGGATGATATCGCGGGCAGCTCTCCTTTATGATAGGCTGAAGCGAATTACGATGAAACCGCCCTGAACCGGTCATGGAAGAGGTTATCGAATCCGCAAAAAGAGGTCCCGTAAGTCAAAAAGAAGGACAGAGGGAAGAAGACCTGAAAGATTTCCCGCAGGAAGAGATTTCTCATGATATACCGGAGCAGGAATTAAACGAAGCTTTTGGTTCGGGGAACTGGAAACGCATGCCGGATGAGATCTTCTGGCAACCCGGTTCGAACCGGCCAGATGGATCGCGGAGAAACATGTCATCAAAGTGTATGTCGGAACGGATGGGACACATCAGGACGAATTCCTCCGTGGAGATCATCCGGAAATCCTTATTTAAGCGCCGCAAATGAGCGGCGCTGTATTTGGCGTGGGGCGAGTGGTTTGACCTTTACGAATAAAGTTCATGGTAAATGTACTCTTACGTGTCATAATGATAATTGTGAAAATATAATCGAGGTGTGCTAAGTGGGGAAGAAGGGCAAAACAAACAGAACAATATAAGTGGGACAGAAAATACCGTAGATGTTGCATTTGAAGGTGCAAGAGTTGCGTTGCCAGTATTTATTGATGAATATTCAAAGGAGTGCGAGCGGAAAAATATTATTGAAAATAAGATAAATACACTCTTAACTATTGAAATTGCAACCTTGACAGTTCAGAAGCGGAAGATTAACGAATGAGGGGTATGAATATGTAGAATCTGATGGACAGATTTTAAATGATTAACCCCTATATAGTTATTGTAGAAATTTGATATTACTTTGCATATAAACATCTGTCAGAAATGGCAGATGTTTTCACTAGTAAGCGCCTAGCGCTAGGGCGGATTAAATTTCACAGAAAACCTGCCATAATAAGGTAAACGCCTCAAAGTGAGTACCTGTACTTCTGTCCTATTTTCTGCAATAATAGTCTTACCTTAACAAAGTCAAAAAGTTCAATACTCAACTTTTTTGACCGCTATGGAATCGTTTTGGACGTTCCTCTGAAAGAATGGAGGATATCCAGCAGATCAGTTTCGTTGAAGTAGATGGGACCATTGTGTTTTTTAACGAGGCAGAAGCTGTCTGTGATCTGGATGCGCCGGAACCGGAAACCCTGGAGGCGCCCCCGGAACGCAGGAAAAGGCAAAAGGCAAAAAGAGCAGGACATGTCCGGACTTCCTTCGAACCAGATCGATCATTACATGACCGAAGAGGAATTAACAGCAGAATTCGGTAAAACGGATGGAAGCAGTTTCCGGATGCCATCACACGCAGATATCGGTTCATTCCGGCCAAAGTCGAAGTGGATGAACAGAACATCATATTGGCGTGTATGCCAGCAGATCAGACGGACATATGGTAAAGGCGGCTCATCCAAAGAGCCTGCTCTATGGAAGTCCGGTATCTGTGTAACGGATGGCTACCAGGTTTACCACACTCTTGAAAAGAGCGGGAAGACCTGACGATTGCCGGCTGCTGGGTCCATGCGCGCAGGCGATTTGATGGAGCACTTACATTAGTGCCAAAAGAAGGGCAGAAAGAATCTGCATCCTATCTGATCTTAAAAACAGATCCAGGCGATCTACCGGAAAGAAAATGTAAAGACCTGCCCTCTGAAGAACGACTTGCACGGCGTCAGGCGACCATCAAACCGTTGGTGGATGCCTTGTTTGCGTACCTGAAACAACACGAAAACGAAGTTGGTGCAGATAAATGCCTGTGCCGTGTTTGGTGGAAAAATCGGGACATATTCGGTGGCCAGTATGAGGCACACGAACCGGCCGAATGATTCTGCAATCTACAGCCACTCAACCACAACCCGGCACCTCTTCTTACAAAACGCAATCCCATACGCAAGAATCTCTCTCCGCCCATCTGCTCGAAGCTCTTCATCATATCTCCGATCCCGATCTGTTGAAGCGCCCGTTCACATGCCCGATCAAGCTCATCAAATGTGCGGGCATATTTCAATTCTATGATGATCCCGGCGTCCGGATCTTTAGGCTTGATCAAGATATCCGCGAATCCATCGCCGGATTCTTTGTTCGATTTAACTGCCCACCCGGCATGATTTTTCAGGATGCCGAGAAGGATGCCATGATAGAATATTTCTTTTTCCTCATTTCTTGATTTTGTATCAAGAATACTGATCGTTTCACCAAGGAACAGCGTTAATTCTTTTGATGTCTTCTGTTTTTTCTTCAAGAAATCCGCGATTGATCTTCTCTGTGGATGCCTGGTTACTTTCAATCACACAGTCAAACCATTCCCTGATCTGGAGGACAAATACCTCACGGACTTCTTTATTCGGAATGACCAACTGATATATATGATCCCCTACACATCCAACCTGTGTGAGGTATCCCGTTGTAAAGTACACTCCATATATTGTCAATACTGTTATCAATCTCATCATAAGTCAGATCCAGCCGGATTCTCTTCTCGACCATTTTTCTGCGATCAGCTGTTCAATTTCATCTCTGGTGGTCGTATCAGCTTTATCTATAAATCTCTTCACAAGATCATTTCCACTTGTGTTGATCCAGTAGGATTTCGGCTGTGCCTTAGGATTATCGATCAGATCAAATACATAATTAATCACATCCCACGGACAGTAAATTCCTACATTTCCGAAACGATATCCATCATACCATTCCCGGGCCTCTTGAAAATGATCTTGTAAGCTATAGTCCGACAACAGTTTTGCTACTTCCTGGTTTGTAAATCCAAATTCTTCGTCATACTGAACATCATCGACTGCATAGATCTTAAAATTATTAAGTCCTGTAAAAATACTCTCTTTTGACACCCGAAGTCATCCTGTCAGAACTGCGAACTGCAGGAATTCATTCGTTTTAAGTGTCTCACCAAACAGTCCTCGAATCAATGACACCATTTCCTTATAATATCCATGCTGGAATGCTTTATCCAGAGGCACATCATACTCATCGATCAGAATAATAACCTTTTTCCCATAATGCTGATACAAAGCTCTGATAATTTTTTAATGAAAATCTTAATTTCGTTCCAAGTTCAGACTTCTGACTATCCTGGAGAGAAACCAATTCATGATATAGATTTTTTCATCGTTATCCAGCAGGGCACTATTTAATAAAAGTTTGAACCGCCTTACCTCACTTGTAATCAACTCACACAAAGAGTCTCTTGCTTCTTCAAAGGTAAGTCCCTCTACACCCTTCAGTGAAAGAAAGATGACGGGATACTTTCCCATATATTCTTCGCACAATTCTTTTTGCTGGAAATATAAAGACCGTCAAACAGTCTTTTGTCTGTTCCGATTTCAAAAACTCTTGATCATACTCATATTTAAAGTTTTTCCAAATCGGCGCGGTCTAGTAAAAAGATTTACTTTGCTCCAGTTTTGTAGAAGCTGTTCGATCAGTTTTGTTTTATCGATATAGTAAAATTTTCTTTCCGGATTTTCTCAAAAGAATCGATTCCAATTGGTAATTTTAAGTGTTCCGTCAATGATGTTACATCTCCTTTCGCTATGCTACTGCAAGATACAGAAGAATCAGAACTGAAAATTTTACCTGTGAACAGCAATATAAAATCCTGTGTTGTTAAGTGATTTTATTTTATCATTGATTGGGAGGGATAGCAAGGAGGGCGTTTCATTGTGTGCGGAACCAAAAATGAACTACAGACGCTATTGTACGGACCGCCGGAAAATGATATAATCGGGATAACTGTCGTCGGACAGGGAATAAAAATTTGAAAGACAGGAAGATTTACATATGTGTGGAATTGTTGGATTTACAGGACATAGACAGGCGGCCCCGATCCTGCTTGATAGACTTGCGAAATTAGAGTACCGCGGATATGACTCGGCGGAATTGCGGTCCGCGACGGGGAGAAGGATGTGGAGATCGTCAAGGCGAAGGGACGTCTCCGCGTTCTCGCAGAGAAGACAAATGATGGAATGGCGATGCATGGAACTTGCGGTATCGGTCATACACGCTGGGCGACGCACGGGAGCCGAGGAGCTGAATGCGCACCCGCATTGCAGTGATGACCGGAACGTCGTCGGCGTTCATAATGGAATTATCGAGAATTACCAGGAACTCCGGGAAAAGCTTCAGAATAAGGGATATACGTTTTATTCGATACGGATACAGAGGTTGCGATCGCTGATCGACTACTATTATAAGAAATATAGCATACTCCGGTGGATGCGATCAACCACGCGATGGTGCGGATCCGCGGTTCCTACGCGCTGCAGTCATGTTCAAGAGTTATCCGGAGGAGATCTACGCGGCGAGAAAGGACAGCCCGATGATCATCGGCGTGGCGGACGGTGAGTCGTTTGTCGCTTCGGATGTTCCGGCGATCTTAAAGTATACGAGAAGTGTTTATTATATCGGAAATATGGAAATGTGCCGTCTTCAGAAGGGGAAAGTGACCTTCTATAACCTTGACGGGGACGAGATCGAAAAAGATCTGGTGGAGATCAAGTGGGATGCCGAAGCAGCGGAGAAAGCCGGTTTTGAGCATTTTATGATGAAGGAGATCCACATGAGCAGCCGAAGGCGATCCTGATACGATCAATTCTGTTGTGAAGGACGGAAAGATCGGCAGAGCGGAGTCGGCCAGAGGAGGAGAGAGATCGCGAAACTCGGACAGATCTATATCGTGGCGTGCGGATCGGCGTACCATGTCGGCGTTGCGGCGCAGTATGTGATCGAGGAGCTGGCGCAGATCCCGGTCCGTGTGGGCTCGCTTCGGAATTCCGGTATCGGAGACTCTTGTTTGCACCGAATTCCCTGGTGATCATCGTGAGCCAGTCCGGGGAGACGGCGGACAGTCTTGCGGCGCTGCGTGAGGCGAAGGCGCATGGTGTGAAGACGTTGGCGATCGTCAACGTGGTCGGTTCCACGATCGCGCGTGAGGCGGATCATGTCTCTATACACTTGCAGGTCCGGAGATCGCGGTTGCGACGACGAAGGCGTACA
>SCPP01001606.1_pt1 | contig 10416 bp, 9 predicted proteins | sample 6106811 | NCBI WGS metagenome assembly SCPP01 (sample SAMN10720449, study PRJNA508395) | human gut metagenome | isolation source: Participant 2 stool, 15 month | host: Homo sapiens | collected 2018
CTATTTGCAAGATCATCGTACACAAAAACGGTTCCGTTACTTTTGCATCCGCCAGATTCTAACTTAGGCGGATGTAGGGATAATCCGACTCGCACTCTGTGGTTTCACCTTGGAGCACCGGCTTTGCCGGCAGAGGAAACTCTGAATGCTCCTATCGTCGCTGCCCTCTGAGTAAGTTCGCTGCACGAATTTACTCAGAAAGACGGTGATATTTTTTGGGCGACAGTGAAATGAGAGTGTGGTACGCAGCTTCGTATGAATCGTCATGCTGCCATTGCATTCATAATCATAAGAAGCAAGCAATGGAGGCACGTTGCTCTGGATAATCGGCACGATTTGTGCACCGAGGTTCTTCATAGCTGGCCGCCCCTTGCCTTCCTCCTCCCATAATGCTATAATACTTCTATTAATTCCATACTTATGTGATGAACAAGAGAGTACCTTTTGGCTGGTGTCCCAGAGAGCGCAGGCAAGGTGGGAGCTGCGCACAGAAGCGAGAGGGAAGTTCACTTGGGAGCATCCGTCCTGAACAGAGTAGGGATGGCGCAGGCTGCGTTACGGCCGCAATGAAGTACAAATTAGGGTGGTACCGCGAACCTTCGCCCCTTTTCCGGGGTGGAGGTCATTTTTTTTAGGAGGCGTTGGTATGTACGACAAACTGGAGGAACTGCGGGAAAAGATCCGCAAGGACTTAGGCGAAGTCAAATGTGTGGATGACCTGAAAAACATCCGTGTGCAGTATTTGGGCAAAAAAGGCGCCCTGACCGAAATCCTGCGCGGTCTCGGCAGTGTAGCCGCCGAAGAACGTCCAAAAGTGGGCAAAATGGTGAATGAAGTGCGCAGCAAGGTGGAAGCCCGCATTGCTGACCAAATGAAACTGCTTGAAGCCCGCCAGCTTGAAGAAAAAATGGCGTCTGAAAAGATTGACGTGACCTTGCCGGGCCGCAAGGCAGCCGAAGGGCATCTGCATCCTGTGACGCTCACCCTGCGTGAGATCAAAAAGGTCTTCATGCGCATGGGCTTTGAAGTCGCCGAAGGTCCTGAAATTGAAAATGACTATTTTAACTTTGAGGCACTGAACCTGCCTAAGGATCATCCGGCCCGCGACATGCAGGACACGTTCTATCTGACCGATGAATTCCTCATGCGGACCCAGACCTCTCCTGTACAGGCTCGTACCATGCAGTCCCGTACGCCCAACAGCCCCATCCGCATGATCTGCCCGGGCACGGTGTACCGCAATGACTATGACGCAACCCATTCCCCCATGTTCCACCAGGTCGAAGGCCTTGTCATCGATAAAAATATCAGTCTGGCCGACCTCAAAGGGACGCTGGAACTCTTCTGCAAGGAAATGTTTGGCTCTTCCGTCAAGATTCGTCTCCGTCCGAGCTTCTTCCCCTTTACGGAACCGTCCGCCGAAGTCGACATCAGCTGCGTCATCTGCGGCGGCAAAGGCTGCCGCGTCTGCAAGAACTCCGGCTGGCTCGAAATCCTCGGAGCCGGTATGGTGCATCCCAACGTCCTGCGCATGAGCGGCTATGACCCTGAAAAGGTCAGCGGGTTTGCTTTCGGGATGGGCGTCGAACGAATTGCCATGCTCCGTTATGGTATCGATGACCTGCGCCTGTTCTTTGAAAATGACCTGCGTTTCATTCGTCAGTTTAAATAAGGGGGCCGCTTGTTATGTTAGCTTCAATCAATTGGCTGAAAAAATATGTAGAGATTCCGGTTACGCCGGAAGTTCTTGCTGATAAACTTACCCGCGTCGGGCTCGAAGTGGAGCAGGTCCTTCACCTGGGTGAAGGCATCGAAGGCGTCATTACGGGCAAAGTCGTGACTATTGAGCGTCATCCTGATTCCGATCATCTTTGGGTTTGCCAAATGGACCTCGGAAAAGGGGATACGGTTCAGATCCTGACAGGTGCCCAGAACGTCCATCAAGGGGATGTAGTCCCTGTAGCTCAGGTCGGTTCCCATTTGCCGAACGGCATGGAACTCAAACCCGTGAAGATGCGCGGCCTTGATTCCAACGGCATGCTCTGCAGCGCGGGAGAACTGGGCATCGACGCCAAACTGCTTCTTCCCGAGCAGCGCGACGGCATCTTTATTCTCCCTGCTGATACACCTATTGGGGCCGATATCAAAGCCGTCCTTGGTCTTGATGATGTCGTCCTTGATATTGACCTTACGGCAAACCGCGGTGACTGCTTCAACATGCTGGGTCTTGCCCGCGAATGTGCCGCCGTCCTCGGAACGAAACTGACTTTACCGGACTATGCACCGGAAAGTGGGGAAGGAACCCCAGCGAGTGACCGCGCCACCGTCGATATTGTCGCCACCGACGTATGCAGCCGCTTTGGCCTGCGCATGATTGAAAACCTTGAAATCAAGGAATCGCCTGAATGGATGCAAAAACTTCTCCGCGCTGTCAATATCCGCCCCATCAATAACGTTGTCGACGTCACAAACTACGTCATGATGGAACTGGGCCAGCCTATGCACGCTTACGACTATGACAAAGTGGCCGGCCATCATTGGGTCGTCCGCCGCGCTCATGAAGGCGAACACCTAAAGACCCTTGATGGTCAGGACCGCGCCCTTTCGCCGGAAATGATCGTCATTGGTGATGATGAAAAAGGCATTGGCCTTGGCGGCATCATGGGCGGCTTTGAAACGGAAGTAACGGGCGCCACAAAGACGGTCATGCTCGAAGCGGCCACCTTTAACGGCCCGACCATCCGCCGGACCTCAAAAGCCCTGGGCCTTCGCAGCGAAGCGTCCCAGCGCTTTGAACGCGGGGTCGATACCATCTTGAACCATAACGCCCTGAACCGCGCCATCTATCTCCTTGAAGAAATTGGCGCCGGCAAAGCCGTTCACGGTGTGGCTGAATGTTACCCCGTACCGGAAAAACCGGTGGAAATCAAAGCGGCTCCGACGAAACTGGCCGCCCGCATTGGCTGCGACATCGACGCGGCAACGATGAAAGCCATCCTCGAAAACCTAGACTTTACTGTCGAGGAAAAAGGCGAGGACAGCTGGGTTGTCACCGTACCGACCTGGCGCAAGGACTGCGACTGCAGTGCCGATCTCAGTGAAGAAGTGGCCCGTATGTATGGCTATGACAAGATTGAATCGAAGACGCCGGAACTCATTATGGCCCGTGGCGGTCAGGCCCCCATTGAAGATGTGAAGGACATGATCCGCGACACCCTGACCGGCATTGGCCTTGATGAAGTCATGACCTACAGCTTCTATAACGCCCAGGTCTTTGATAACCTCGGACTTCCGGCTGATGACAGCCGCCGCAAGCTACAGATCATCAACCCCATCAGTGATGATTTCCGCACCATCCGGACCACACTGACGCCGTGCCTGCTTTCCACCGTTGCGTATAACCAGGCCCGTCAGAGCGAACGGACAGCCATCTTTGAAGTGGGCCGCGTCTTCATTCCGAAAACCCTGCCGCTTACGGACTTCCCAGAAGAAAAGATGGTCCTTGCCATTGCCATGAGCGGCAAACGCAACCCCCTTTCTTGGAATACGGCTAAAGACGCCATCGACTTCTATGACATCAAAGGCGCCCTTGAAGAAGTCATGGACAGCCTCCAAGTGAAAGGCCTCTCCTATGGACCGACGAAGGAAGTTTTCCTCCATCCTGGAAAGAGCTGCGCCATCAGCTATGAAGGGAAAGTCATCGGCTTCATGGGAGCCATCCATCCGACCGTTCAGGACCGCTTTGGCCTCAGTGCGGAAACCTACGTTCTCGAAGTGGAGATTGCACCTTTCGTCAAGAGTGCTGAACAGATTCCACAGTTCGAACACGTCCCGCAATTCCCGAGCGTTTCCCGTGATATCGCCGTCGTTGTAAAAGCGGGTGTCTCCGCAAGCGACCTTGAAGCCGAAATCCGCAAAGAAGGCGGTGCCCTCCTCGTAGACGTCCGCATCTTCGATGTCTATACGGGCAAACAGGTTAAATCTGGCTATAAATCTGTCGCCTTTAACCTCACCTTCCAGGATGTTAGCCGCACCCTCCAGGATAAAGACGTCGACGACGTCATCAAACAGATCGTTGCCAACGTCCAGGATAAGTTCGGCGGGATGCTGAGAGATTAAGTTCATATTTTAGTCGGAGCAGCCATTGCTTCGATTTGATGTAACACGTGAGCCCATTGCTTTCGGAAAGATAACTCCGAAGCAATGGGCTCATAGCGTATTGTAGGACGGAAAGCCTCACGGTTGAGGGTAGGGGAAAGGGCTGTCAAGCTGTCTATTCGGTCTAGTGCGTTGGTTGTTCTACAGCTCTTTTGATCGGTGAGAAGGTTGTCGAGCTATATATATATATCCATCCTGTGGGCCGAATGGCTGTCTCGAGCCTGCGGATCTGGCTGTCAAGCAAAAAAACGTGACGCACGGCGTTAACAGGTCGAGTCTTTGCCTTACGGTCTTTTGCCTTACAGTCTTTGTCTTACGGTCTTTTGCCTTCGTGTTTTGCCTTAGAGACGGCGAAAGCCGTTCCGCTCTAGTGGGACGGATCGACTCTACGAGTCGAGCTCAGAGGCAAAACACGAAGGCAGGCAGTGGTGAGAATAAGGAATGCGCTGCTGAATATCATCATAGCAATAATCCCACAGATTGAATTTTGAGCTAGGCCCGATTGAGAAATACGCAAACAACAGCTCATTTACCAAGAGCATACAATACCTCCCACGCTCAAAAAGCCCTGAACCGAATTCGTGTCTACGTTCGGTTCAGGGCTCACGTTACGGTCTTTTTGCCTTAGTGACGGCGAAAGCCGTTCCGCCTTACCAAGGCGGGGGACCAAAAGCCACTTGATTCTGCAAAGCAGAAGGCAAGTCCTTTTGGTGGTGGATGAGGAGGGCGTTTTTTGCCCGACGTCTCCATACGAGCGGTAGCGAGGAATATTTTTCGATGGGCCAAAACCGTTAATCGCAAGACACCGTCGAAGCGATTCGGCTTACGGACCGTGTTATCGAAAAATCAATTCGGCGCCCACGACCGAAGGGAGACGGTTTGGCGCCGTGCGTTCTGGTCTTTCTTCTATTTACATGATTCGAACGGGGCTCAGATTGGTTCAGATGCTAGGAATAACGCGAAGCAGGCTGACGACGTCATGCAACGAATGCCCCGTTCCGATCTTTTCTTCCATTTGCTTTTTGCGAATTCGGTTCAGATGGATCCAGATGCGAGGAGCCCCCACTTCCACCGACGACAGGCGGAAATTCCCGTTATTACGTTTTCCTAACGCCATCGTATTTCCGTCCATTTACCTTTTTCGAATATGGCTCCAGATTGGCCCAGATGCTAGGAATAACGCGAAGCAGGCTGACGACGTCGTACAAGATTTGGGTACTTCTAGGAAGCCTGCCGCGTTTGACAACGCAGATGGACCGATATGGACTGTAGGCGAAATAAGGTTTCCTACATCATCAAAAAATTCCAAGAAGTGGCTCGCCCGACGAAGGCATTTTTTCGGGCGTCTTTAACATGAAATTGTGTATCGCAACATTTTACGATGCGCCATGCCTTCATTGCCATCTCATAAATCTTGAAAAGGCAATGAAGGCACCTCGTCTGAGAGAATCGGGCGATTTTGCTCGAGTATAAAGAAGGGGAAGCGGCTACCCCAAACGTGGGACGGTCCATCGTACGATAGGCCATGAGGCCATTGTTTCCACAAAACCTTTTTAAAAAGTGGCCTCACACACTTCATCAAATCAGCCCGATTTTTGGGCTGACTCAAAAGGGATCGACGAAGGCATATTTCGGGCGTCTTAGAAATAAGATTGTGGTACGGAACTTCTTACGAATCGTCATGCCTTTCTTGCTCTCATAAGAATCTTTTCTCAAGCAAGAAAGACACGTAATTGCATCGAACCGGAGCGATTTTTGCTCCGAGTATTAACATGGGGGGAAGCCAATTCTATGACAAGAAGCTCCCCTCATGTTATAATATCTCCATCATAACCTCGAAAGGAACCTCATCATGCCATCATCCATCGTTCGTAAAGCCGTAGTCCCCGTCGCAGGCTTTGGTACGTCCTTTCTTCCTGAAACAAAGACGATGCCCAAGGCCATGCTGCCTATTGTCGATATTCCCGCCATCCAGTTTGTCATTGAAGAAATCACCAAAAGCGGCATCGAGGAAATCCTCCTCATCAGCGGCCACGCCAAACGCGCCGTCGAGGACCACTTTGATTCCTCTCCGGAACTGGAGGACCAGCTCTTCCAGTCCGGTAAGACCGCCCTTTTGGAAGAAATCCGCGATATCTCCAAAGTGAATTTTCACTACATCCGCCAAAAGCAGCAGCGCGGCCTCGGTGACGCCATTTTGTGCGCCAAGGACTTCATCGACGGAGAGCCCTTCATCGTCGCCCTTCCTGACGATATCATCCTAAACGACGAAGAAACGGGCCTTTCCCAGCTCCTGCACCAGTTTGAAACTACCCGATCGACCATCCTTGGCTGCTGCGAAGTTAGGGCAGGGGACGTCTCCAAATACGGCATCATTTCAGGCGAAACGGATGAAACCCATCCGGACCTCGTCCGCGTCCATGACATCACGGAAAAACCGAATGCTGAAAATGCCCCCAGCCATCAGGCCGTCTTTGGGCGCTATATCATTACGCCTGACGTCTTTGAGTACCTGGAACTTACGCCAAACGGCCTTAACGGACAGATCCAGCTGACCGATGCCCTGCGCGCCATGAGCCATAACGAGCCCATGTACGCCTACAACATGAAAGGCCACTTCTATAACGTCGGTGATAAAATGGGCTATCTTAAAGCCATTGTCGACTATGGCCTGCGCCGCAAAGACCTGAAAGATGACTTTGCCTCCTACTTGAAGGACTTTGTCTCTAAAATGGAATAATGAACATAAGAGCTATGAAGCATGCTGCTTCATAGCTCTTTGGGTTTCTGCAATTGACCCTATCTTATATAACTTGTCTCTATCTATCAGAAAATATGATGAAGGGAAAATGAAGAAATACCCCTCAGCGTCCCCCATATAGGGACTTTTTATGATATAATATTTAAATATGATATCAACTTAACAAGTTGCAGATACGTTACTCTTTAATCCCTATAAGAATGATTTTGTCATGGCGCCAGATACGTAAAAGAATGGGTTGCACCGGTTCGATGCGGGTCCCCGGCACCACTTTTTATTGAGTATGCATAGGGGAACCCTTTAGAACTATAGATTTTCTATGAATATAATTTGAAGGAGACTTTTCATGTATGACTATCTGATTGTTGGTTCCGGCCTTTTTGGCAGCGTCTTTGCTCATGAAATGCATAAAAAAGGAAAATCCTGCCTTGTCCTCGAACGCCGTCCTCATGTTGGCGGAAACATTTACTGCGAAAACAAGGATGGCATCAATATCCATACCTATGGCGCCCACATTTTCCACACGTCGAACAAAAAAGTCTGGGACTATGTCAATCAGTTTGTCGAATTTAATAACTACGTCAATTCTCCCGTTGCAAACTATAAAGGCGAGCTCTACAATTTACCCTTTAACATGAATACCTTTACGAAAATGTGGGGCGTTGTGACACCTAAGGAAGCGGCCGAAAAGATTGCCCAGCAGCGCGCCGAAGCAGGCATCACGGATCCAAAAAATCTCGAAGAACAGGCCATTTCCCTTATCGGGACGGACATTTATACGAAGCTCATCAAAGGTTATACGGAAAGCAATGGGGGAGAAGCTGCAAGGAGCTGCCAGCATTCATCATTAAACGCCTTCCCGTGCGCTATACTTTTGATAACAACTACTTCAACGATCGCTACCAGGGCATTCCCGTGGGCGGCTACAACAAGCTCATAGAAGGCCTTCTTGCTGGCATTGAAGTCCGTACCGGTGTGGATTATCTGAAGCACCGCGACGAATACAAAGATATGGCAAAAAGGATTGTCTATACGGGCCCCATTGATGAATACTTTGGTTACAAACTGGGCACCCTGGAATATCGCGGCCTGCGTTTTGAAACGGAACGCCTCGAAGAAGAAAATCACCAGGGTGTAGCCGTCATGAACTATACGGACCGCGAAACGCCGTGGACCCGCATCATCGAACATAAACACTTCGAATTCGGCACCCAGCCCGTAACCTATGTGACGAAAGAATATCCCGCAGATTGGCAGCCAGGAGAAGAAGCGTATTATCCGGTGAATAACGCTAGGAATCAAAGCCTATATGAACAATATGCTGCACTAGCTCAAAATGAACAGAATGTAATCTTTGGAGGCCGTTTAGCTGAGTATAAGTATTATGATATGGATGATGTTGTAGAAAGTGCTTTAAAAGTCGTGAGTTGTGAAAAGGAATAGCTATCAAGCTGTCCCAATCAGCGCTTACGCTTCTGATTTGCTGTCAAGCTTCAAAAGCTATTTTGACGGTTTCTTATATGTACTCAACATAGTTATTAAACGCAGCTTATTCATGAAAGGATTCCCACCTATGAACTATAGAAACCTTAATGTATGGAAAATATCTGTTAGTCTTGCTCTATCTACTTTTAAGACACTGAAAATATTGCCGAAGCATGAGTTGTATGGGATTGCTGATTAGATGAGAAGAGCCGCAGTCTCAATACCTTCAAATATAGCTGAAGGAGCAGCCAGAGAATCTAATAAAGAGTTTAAAAGATTTCTCTACATTGCTATGGGATCTGCCGCTGAACTAGAAACACAATTTATAATTTGCCAAGCCGTTGGATATCTTGATTCTGAGGTTGTGGAAGATAGAATTCAACAAATTTCGGTTCTATAATTTATTTTGGGGCGCTAAAGTGACCGTCCAGATGCGTGTCCTCTCAGCGCCTACTTTTTTTTCAATAAAAAAATAGGCATATGCACTCAAATCCTCTACAATTAAAGTGATCAAACAATAAAGAAAGTGAGTTGAATACATATGCCTTCTCTAGATTATATCGAAAAATTAACAGGAATTAAAGAGGAATGGATTCAAAATTTAAAGGAAACGGAATCAGCCTTGGTTTTAGCGGTTCAGCTGCCGCCTCAAGAACACATCTGCCCTCATTGTAAGGCCACTACAAGACGCATAAAGGGCTACTATACGCGCCTCATCAAACATTCCCCACTTCTCCATAAAGAGTTGCATCTCCTGTATCGCCAGAGACGCTATATATGCAGCTGTGGTCACACATTTAACGAGAAGAGCCCCTTTGCCTCTCCGTATTTCCAAACCTCTTCCTCGCTTCAACAAGTCATGCTCCAGGAGCTGCGTCAACACCTTTCTTTCCAAGAAGTGGCCAGACGATGCCATGTCAGCACCAGCCAGGTCATTCGTGTCTTTAATGAAGTCCATATTCCTCGTCCCAGTCACCTTCCCGCGTGCTTTCCATCGATGACTTTAAAGGAAATGCTGCCGGTCAGAGTACCAAGTCATCATCACTGACTCTGAAAACAAGCGTATAATGGACATTCTTCCGGCACGAACCACACCGGCTCTGCTCCAGTATTTCTATCAATTTCCAATGAGTGAACGACGAAAAGTAGAATTTGTCACAATGGACATGTCTATGCAGTTCCGTTCAGTCATAAAACGATCTTCCCCAAGGCGCATCGTGGCAGACCGTTTTCATATGATCCGCTTAGTCCAATGGGCCATGGAGCGCGTTCGCAAAGCAGAGCAAAAGCGCCTTTGTCACCATAGCCGAATGTTTAAGTCCAACAAGACAATCTTAACGAAACCATATGAAATTAACCGAAGAAGAGCTTATAAAGCTGGAGGGAATCCTTCGCTGTTCTCCTCGTCTAAGATGTGCTTACGCGCTAAAATACGCATTTTCCAAGGTGCTTCGATTCAAGGATCATACCAACATTTCTTGGGCACTTTCAGCATGGATAGACCTGGTAAAAAGCGCTGATTTACCGGAAATGAACTCTCTGGTTAAGTCCTTTACCTATTGGTACGAAGAAATTAGGAGCGCCCTTATATATCCTTACTCCAACGGCTTTACTGAAGGCTGCAACAATAAAATCAAGGTGTTAAAACGTGTCTCATTTGGTCTGCGCAATTTTGAGCGCTTTCGTAATAGGATCTTGTACATTAACACACGCAACGAAAAAGGACACGCACTGTATTCAGTGCATGTCCTCCAAGAGCATAGACACTTTAGCACCCAAAATTTGACAAAGAACCCAAATTTCTACTGTTAAAGTTATGCTTTCAAAACTTATTAAAAAGATGATTGGCTAATTCAGTTTTTTCAATGGTTTTGGGCATTTAAGCTTTAATCTTTTAAGCAAAGCCGAAGGATTGAGACAGCTAGGGCCAAGGCCCCGAGACAGCTTGACAGCCAAAGTTTATCTGCTTTTAAATAGATAAACTTGAGACAGCTGGGCTAAATAGTACAAAA
>SCPP01001676.1_pt1 | contig 10388 bp, 5 predicted proteins | sample 6106811 | NCBI WGS metagenome assembly SCPP01 (sample SAMN10720449, study PRJNA508395) | human gut metagenome | isolation source: Participant 2 stool, 15 month | host: Homo sapiens | collected 2018
CATCGAATACGAAGTCCTCATTGATATTCCAGTTATACGTAAACGTCAACAATGAGTTCATCTCATTTACCGTAAAACCGTATTCGCTAGCATAACCATTCGTATAACCAGTTGTACCGTAGCCGTAAATATCAGAGTAATTGGTCGTATAAGCGTCATCACCAATTTGGTATTTCACATCCAATTTATGATTGTCCGTACCAAATTTAGTAGAATACTTCAAGAACGCATTCCCGAAGAAACGTTGAGATCTCTCCGTAAAGCTATTATTGTCGCACGCCCAGTTTCCATCATCGATCCAGTTCTCACGGAACGTATTCTGAGTATAAGGATCACCTTCGATATGGGAAGGTATGCCCGCCATAGTATAACTGATAGGAGCCGTATAAACCGTAGCGGTAACACCGTCATTAGCGGTTCCTTGCTTCTTGATCTTTGATGTCACGAAGTTTCCGTTAAAACCAGTCGTCCAGTTATCATGCAATTGTGCCTCACCCGACAGCTTCACGTTATAACGATCCATTCCCGTAGAACGAACGATACCATCAGAAGTCGTATTACCCAAAGAGAATGAATAGTTTCCTTTATCGAAAGACTGAGCTACATTTACAGAGTTACTCCAAGTAACGCCAGTCTGGAAGAAATCTTTCGCATTATTATAAGCTTGGGGAGTAGCCCATGGATCCAATACTGCCGCAGCACGCTGAGGCACATAGTATTGTCCATTATGCAATCCACCTTTCGTATATTCATTTTGTACATTACCGCCATATACAGGATCATTCGCCAAGTCAGAGATAGACGGTCCCCAGCTAAATCCCGAATATGGGTTATAAGCACCTTCATTACCTTGTCCATATTCAGTTTGTAACTCAGGTAATGTAGAAACCTTATCAAACGCAAGATTCGTGTTGAATGAGATCTGAGGTTTTCCTTTACGAGCACCTTTTCCGCTCTTTGTAGTAATAACGATCACACCATTAGAAGCACGCATACCATACAACGCAGAAGCAGCTTGTCCTTTCAAGATGTTGATACTCTCGATATCGTTCGGATCTAAGTCTACGGCACGGTTCGCATAGTCAGCTCCACTAACACTACCATTATTCATCGTATCCGTATTAACATCCGCCGTAGAAGCGATCGGCATACCATCGATCACATACAAAGGAGAGTTATCCCCTGTAAATGAACGGGCTCCACGGATCATGATCTTGGAAGATGCGCCTGGCATACCCGATGAGGAAGCGATATCGATACCGGATACTTTACCTTGCAAAGCCCCAGACAAACTAGTGTTAGCACCTTGTGTTAACTCATCCGATTTTACATCTTGCACGGCATAACCTAAAGCTTTCTTTTCCTTTGAGATACCCATAGCCGTAACCACGACCTCATCCAAGTTTTGGGTATCAGACATCAATGTTACATTTACATTGGGAGACACAACTACCTCCTTGGATTTCATACCGATGTATGAAATAACTAATTGCTTACCATCACTAGGAACATCAAAGTAAAATTACCGTCAAAATCCGTAACTGTTCCCACAGTCGTTCCTTTTACGATAATGGACGCACCGATCACCGGCTCACCATCTTCTCCGACTACCTTACCGGTAACCTTCGAGGTCTGTGCCGAAACTACTCCTACGCTCATCGCAAGAAATAGTAGCACAGAAGTCAACTTTTTCTTCATAGACACATTCTTTTTATTTAAACTAAACTAGAAATTCAATTAAGCTTTCGTGGACTATAGTTCATACAGAACTACCAATTTTCAATATTTTATTTAGTGTAGTCATATGAAAAAAAAATTATCATATAAGTTTAGATCTATTAAAATTCTGTAATAAATATATTGGATTTGAGAGATATTGTTTATCAGCCATATTGGGAGGATAAGAAAAGCCAGCCGTTTTTCACAAATATCTACATAAAATAAAGTTGTAAATATTTTTAGTGATAAGCTATATGCTATAAAATATCCAGAATAAGTTGATATCAAGTCCAATATCATGCCTATAAAGAGTAAGCTCACTATTTGTTACGATAAAATTAAGATAAAAATAATTTTTTTATTTGTCAAAAAGAAACTATCGGCAGTGATAACTCATTGATTTGTGATACGATCATGTTACCTGAGTCGATTTAGACAGTGGTTATATTGCAAATTGACAGATTTAACAATTAAGAAAACAAAGGAAATATATCACAATAATAATAATTTGTTGTTTTTTTCAAGTATAATTTATAGTTTTGCAACCGTTTTCATTTAATAGGTATGTCGTAAAACATAAAATGGAGTAGTTCTGTATGAACTTAGTTAATCAACCATTAAAATGCAGAGAAAACATTTTTAAGTATATAGTTAATAAATAAGTGTGTTTATGAAGAAAAAGTTGACTTCTGTGCTACTATTTCTTGCATTGAGTGCAGGTGTGGTTTCAGCACAGACCTCGAAGGTTACCGGTAAGGTAATTGGGGAAGATGGAGAGCCGGTGATCGGTGCCTCTATTATCGTAAAAGGGACAACCGTGGGAACAGTCACGGATTTTGATGGAAACTTTGAACTAGAAGTACCTGCGAATGGTAAACAATTGGTTATTTCATACATCGGTATGAAATCTCAAGAAGTTGCGGCCACTTCTAATGTAAATGTAAAACTATTAGCCGATACCCAGAACTTGGATGAGGTCGTGGTTACGGCTATGGGTATCTCAAAGGAAAAGAAAGCTTTAGGTTATGCGGTTCAAGATGTGAAAGCGGATGAGTTGACGAAAGGAGCTAATACTAGTTTGTCTGGCGCATTACAAGGTAAGGTTTCTGGAGTGGAGATCTCTCCTTCTTCCGGTATGCCGGGTGCCTCTTCTAAGATCACGATTCGTGGTTCCAGATCTTTTACAGGGGATAATACTCCTTTGTATGTGATTGACGGTATGCCTGTCGCTTCAACGGCTGATGTGGACACCGGTAGTTCTGTTTCCGGTACGGACTTTGCATCTCGTGCGGTGGATATCGATCCAAACGATATTGAAAGCATTAATATATTAAAGGGACAGGCCGCATCTGCCTTGTATGGTATGCGTGCAACAAATGGAGTAATTGTCATTACGACCAAAAGTGGAAAGGGAGCCCGTAAAGGTAAACCTCAGGTCGCTTTTAATACCAGCTTATCTTTTGATAAGGTTTCAACGATGCCTGAATACCAAAAAGTGTATGCGCAGGGTACAAATGGCAAGTATAGCCCGTATGCTTCAACTTCTTGGGGACCACTAATCAGCGAATTGCCTAACGATCCGACTTATGGAGGAAATACGGATAATGAGTTTACCAAGCAATATGGTAAGCATGAAGGTATGTATTATGTACCTCAGCGGGCCGCTGCGGGATTAGACCCTTGGGCTCAACCACAAGCTTACGACAATATCAAGGATTTCTTCAACGTGGGTACGACATGGAGTAACTCCGTGAATGTAGCTCAAGCTTTTGATAAAGGTAACTATTCCTTCTCGATCGGTAATACTACGCAAGATGGTATTATTCCAAATACAGGCATGGACCGATACAACGCAAAAATGAGTGCCGAAGCTCAATTACACAAGAACTGGTCTACTGGATTTAACGGTACCTATGTAAATTCGAAGATCAGCAAGCAGTCTAGTGCCAATAATGGAATCTTAGCTACTGTTTACGGAGCTCATTCTAGCTACGATTTAGCCGGTATCCCAAGTCATGTTGAGGGTGACCCGTATACACAAAATACATTCCGTAGCACATCAGGTTTTGACGGAGCTTATTGGGCGGTAGATAACAACGAGTTCTTGGAACGTTCACAACGTTTCTTTGGAAATACTTATTTGAAATATTCTACGAAGTTCAATACCGATAATCACAAATTGGATGTCAAGTATCAGTTGGGTGTGGACTCTTATACGACTAATTATACGGATTCTTGGGGTTATGGACATGCAAATGGTTATGGAGAGATTGATCACTATGGATATTCAATCACGGAGTTGAACTCTTTGTTGACCGCTGCATATACTTGGAATATCAATGAAGATTGGTTGTTCGATGCCCTTGTTGGTAATGAATTGGTAGAGAATCAGCGGAAATTTTACGAGTCTTATGGAGCGAACTATAACTTCCCGGGTTGGAATCATATAGATAATGCTACAACTATGGTAGCATCCGAGTCATTACGCCGGAAACGCACAGTTGGTAACTTTGCTAGCATTTCATTGTCTTACGCTAACATGGTTTACTTCAACGCAACTGTTCGTAACGATATCGTATCTAATATGCCTCGTAACAACCGCTCATTCACTTATCCATCTGTTTCCTTGGGCTGGATTTTCACAGAATTAGAACCATTGAAGAATAATGTCTTGACTTATGGTAAATTACGTGCTTCTTACGCCGAAGTAGGACAGGCTGGAGATTATTATGATTCTTATTATACTACACCTGTTTACGGTGGTGGTTTTTATGGTTCTACTCCTATACAATATCCTATGAGTGGAATTACGGCGTTCACTCCATATGCTCGTGTGTATGATCCGAATTTGAAACCTCAGAACACGAAGTCTTATGAGTTAGGTGTGGATTTGACCTTCTTGAATGGTCTGTTCTCATTGAACTATACCTTCTCTCGGCAGAATGTGAAAGATCAGATATTTGAGGTTCCTTTGGCTGGTTCTACAGGCTCTGCAGAATTAGTAACCAATGGTGGCGCTATCCATACGAACGCTCATGAGATTACGTTGGGAATCAATCCGATCAATACGAAGAATTTTAAATGGGATATGGCATTTAACTTCTCTAAGATCGATAACTACGTAGATGAGCTGGCTCCGGGTGTAGAGAGTATTTTCTTGGGAGGTTTCGTTGATCCGCAGGTACGTGCGAATATTGGCGATAAATTCCCTGTAATCTATGGTACGACTTTCTTGCGTAATGACAACGGTGATATTGTCGTAGACGAAGATGGCTTGCCTCAGATCGGTAGTGAGGGTGTGATCGGTAAGGTTTCCCCGGATTTCCTCTTGGGTTTTAATACTAATTTTGAGATTTACAAATTCCGTATCGGCGCTACGTTCGATTGGAAATGTGGTGGACAGATGTATAGCGGTACATTGAACACGTTGAACTATTATGGTACAAGTATGGAGTCTGTTGAAAGTCGTACGGCCGAGACTTTCCGTTTTAGTCATCCGGCTGTAAAGCAGTTGGAAGATGGTTCCTATGTAGCTAATGACATAGATATCAAAGGCGAAGACGCTTTATCATATTATGACCGCATGACGCTTATTTCGAAGCTGGTATCTATGACAGTGGTTTCTTGAAACTACGTGAGTTGTCCGTTAGTTATCCGGTATGGGATAAGAATGGAATCAACGTGAACTTAAATGTTTTTGCCAGAAATATCATTCTTTGGTCTGAGTTGAAAGGTTTGGATCCTGAGGCTTCTCAAGGTAATAATAATATGGGCGGTGGCTTCGAGCGCTTTTCTATGCCGGGTGCTTCGAGCTATGGCTTCGGTTTAAATGTGAAATTCTAATAAAGGAAACAAAAGATGAAACTTCAAAATATCTCAAAAAAATTATTGACGGGAGTTGTTTTCACCGCAGCCTTGGTCTCTTGCTCTGAGGATAAGATGGATGAGATCAACAAAGATCATAATCATACCACAGCAGTTCCCGCAAAGATGATCCTTACGGATGTCATGACTTCGACTGCGTTTAGCGTGGTTAGCGGCGATTTCAATTTATATGGTGGTATGTATGTGGAACATGAGACAGGTTCGCATAATCAATTCTACTATGCGGAAACTCGTTCTTCTTGTACATCGGCTTCTACCTTTAATAACTCATGGGGGGGAACCTATTCGACACTGAAAGATGCTTTGATCTCTGTCAAAGTCGCAGAAGAAGAGCAGAACTTCATAACAAAAGGCATTGCGGAACTTTTCGTGGCTTACAATTTGGCGATCTTGACAGATATGTATGGTGATACACCTTGGAAAGAGGCTTGTGACTATACAGTATCTATGACTCCCGCTATCGATAAACAAGAGGAGATTTATAAGGATATCATGGCCTATGTGGATGCCGCAATTGAAGATCTTCAGAAATCAGATCTGACGAGCCTGTCTAATCAAGATTTGATTTATAAAGGTGACGCTTCGGCTTGGCTAAAGACAGCTTATGGCTTGAAGGCTCGTTATACGATGCGCTTGATGGGACGTAGCGCTGATGTTAAGGGCGATATGGAAAAGGTGTTGGATTATATTTCCAAGTCGTACACCTCGGCAGCCGAGCAATGTAGCTATGCTATGTATGGTGTGGGTGTTAATATCAACCCATTTTTCGGAGTATTCTATTCTCGTTTAGGTGAAGTAGCCAGCCGAAGTATGTTTGATAAATTGAATGAGCGTAATGATCCGCGTATCAGACGTTGCTATGTGGAGGCTAACAGCCAAACGATGATTGCTTCTAAGGATGATCCATTATTGAATCTTGCTCATAATGGTGATTTAGTGCAAAGTCAGTTAGAATATACTGTTTCCATGTTCTGTGCAGCTCAAACCGCTCCGACTCACATCTTAAGTTATCATGAGGTATTGTTCTTAAAGGCAGAGGCTTTGTGTCGTTTAAATCGTAAGGATGAGGCAAAAGCAGTGTTGAAAGAGGCTGTTGTCGCAGGTATGGCTAATATGGAGGTTAATATCAAGTCTGCCCTCGCTTCTGATTATTGGGGAGGTTTCTTGAATGTAACAAACGAGGTGACACCGGAGGAGGCCGCTTCTTACTTTGATGAGAATGTCGCTCCCTTATTCGATGCTAATCCTTTGAAAGAGACGATGATTCAGAAATATATTTCTTTCTGGAACGCGGATGGAGAGTCTACCGAGTGCTATAATGACGTACGTCGTTTGAAGAGCTTGGGTGAGGATATTTATGGCTTGCAAAATCCGGGTAAGTTCCCGTTAAGATGTCCGTATGGTAACGATGATACTACGACTAATCCTAATATACAAGCTGCTTATGGTGATGGTCAGTATGTGTTTACCGAAAACGTATGGTGGGCTGGCGGAACTCGCTAATCAAGATATAAAAGCATAACGAGTGACAACATTCAAAAAAGGGGAAGAATATCTTAATGATATTTTTCTCCTTTCTTATAAATCCACATTCTAGCCGAACTTCAATCGTGTCTCAATCTTCTCAAGATCGCGGACAATCGTCATATCCATGATATTGCTATAGATCTCGGTAGTACGAACACTTTTATGCCCTAACAACTTTTGTACCGTAGTTATATTCGCTCCATTATATAATAATAAGGTAGCATTTGTATGCCGAGCCGTATGAAAAGATACCTTCTTATCAATACTTGCCAATTGGCTGATTCGGCGTAATTGCTTATTCACGTTTGAATTAGAGGATAAGGAACACCAAACAGGGTTCTCGGCGCATTCTTATATCGCTCATAGATAGGTAAAGATTTACCCTCGAACAAGAGAAATAGCGGCAAACGGACACTCACGTCTGTCTTCACCGATGAATAAACCAGCCAAACCTTATCATCAATAATCAAAAAGTTCTCTTTCGTTATACTTACTATGTCTGAGAAACGTAATCCCGTGTAGCAACTAAATAAAAACATATCCAGACACCGGCGCAATGTACGCTGCCCATCCAGCTTTAAGTTTTCCAAACGACCTAACTCCTCAGGCGTTAAATGAGTACGCTTACTCTCTTGATATTTAATCTTATATTTCCGAAATGGATATTTGTGCAACTCGAACAACTCCTTATTAATCGCCAAGTTGATATATCGTTTCAAATGCTTCATATGTTTAGCGATCGTATTTCGATGATACTCCTGCTTCAATAAAAAATATTCAAAATCGCATAAGAAATTGAAATTAATATCCTTAAACAGAACGTCCTTCTTGTATAAGGATAGAACATGCAAAGTGGACAAATGGTTTTTTAACGTCGATTCTTTTAAATTACTATGTAAAATCTCCTCACGCATGAAAACAAGAAAAGAGGAAGACGTAGATATCGAAGAGGTCTCCTCACGCAGATCCTTCAACGAAAAACCGTTATTCGCTTGTCTCTTCTCCAGCTCATCTCTCTCCAACTCCATAACATAGTTCTGAAGATACAGGTTTAACGCATCCATATTCGGATGATTCTTTATGGAACGTCTCTTGTTGTCCCATTGACAAGGTTTCACATAAACCTTCGTTGAAAAATACCTCTTTTGCCTATTCAAATAGGCCTCTACTTGAATCAAAGCTTTTCCTTCCGCATTCAATTGCTTTTTTCGATTAAACACTAAGTTGTAAATTACTTTTCCATGATACATTTATATATTATCTGATTGTAAACACGAAGGAACAATAATAAGTTCTTTGTAGCACAATCTACAAACTAAAAGTTTGTTATCACGGATTACCAACTAATAAAAAACCATATATCAAAGTAAATAAAAAGGGCCTGCCAAATACATGGCAGGCCTCTCCTACTTTTCAAGATATTAAATCATATCAATAATCTTCACCTTCCCAACCTGTTTTACGGAATCCTTTAACCGTCATCGACTTTCCATTTTGAGTCAAGGTAAATTCAATGGCATCCACTTTTGTATTGGCTTGAGTAGTATAACCATCCACAATTACTTTACCAGAGATATTGAAGGTTACAGTAGAATTTATACCATCATCCGCATGGAGCAGATTAGCGATACCATCCCCATCAAAAGATTTAGAAGCTACATCGCAATGAATCTTGCCACGTACTCCCCAGTCGTTTGTGGCAACACTCATTTTTATCCACATCTTATCCGTGGCATCATCAGTCGTATTGTAAGTATTGCAGGTCACACCTTCCGCCAAGACACCACCATCCTCACCTGTAACATTAACTACCCATTCGCCACATAAAGGATAAATGGCCGTGTATTCTATCTCGTAATCACCATAGGTCTCACAAGAAGAAAAGGTGACCAACGCCAATAAGATAACCAGTAATTTATTTATCTGTTTCATATTCAAAAAGCTTTTCTGATTAATATACATTTATAACACCCATTTATTTATGCCACCATTGTTTTTCCGCTAACGGAACTACCGCCGGAGTATTAGGGTTATAGTCTGAAGATGACTTCGGATACAATAAACGACGAGGATATTCACCGGAGCCAACGCAGAACCAATGCAAGGAGTCAACTGCCCCCAAATATATCCTTCCTCATCCACATGCTTTGTCCCTAAAACAGGAATACCGGTACGATTGATATCAAACCATGCGTCCCATGCTTGACAACGAGTGGAAGCGATCCACTTCTGGGTCAAAATAGAGGTAAGCATTGAATTTTGGTCCGTACTATCGAAAGCATAAGGAGCACCTTCCGAAATAAACTCGGCAGCAGAATATCCCCAACGTTCAAACGCATAGTTCACACCTTGTTCATAAGCCACTTTCGCTTTAGCCACATCATTCAAACGAGCGTAAGCTTCCGCTTGCAGGAACGCTACCTCAGCAGCAGACATAAAATAAACAGGATCCGTAGGACCTAGCTTAGCCACAGAGATCATACGAGTTGTTACCGCTACCGAGTTTGGGCGGTCACCATACTTCAAAGCTGTTGTCTCGCCGGAGCCATCCGTATTAGGTGAATAAAAATCATTTAAACGAGGATCCTCATATTTTTTCAAATAATCGCAAACCGTAGCGCACGCACGAATATTTACAGTTGAATTCAATTTACGACGGTCATTCTCATACAATGGATTTGATTTATTTTCCAAATCTTGAAAACAGTCCATCTTAGCGTCTACACTCAGCAAATCTCCTTCGTCGAGCAATGCCTTGATAGCAGCTTTATTCGTATCGAAATCACGCATCAACAATTTTAGCTTTAAACTCTTCGCAAATTGAATCCACTTATTCACGTCACCAGCGAACACCAAGTCTTGTTTTGTAACCGAAGGCAAACCACCTGCGGTAGCCTCCGCCTTTTTAGCGATAATCTCATCCAACATCGCTAATAATCCCGGATAAACCACAGTCTTACTGTCATCATACTTTGGTGTAGTATTCTCATTTCCAAGGATAGCTTCTGTAAAAGGAATAGAGCCATAAGAGTCCACTAGGATATGATACATAAAGGCAGTCATAGTCTTACCCATTACCCAATAATTCCATTCTTGAGCCGATTCAGAGCTTTTGATAACCAAATCCAAGTCTGGCAGTGCTATTGAATAAGGTATAGACCACAAACGAGAATCGGATGCGTTAGTTATCGTATAGTTAACCAATGTATTATACTGGTTGGATGTATGTCCCTGCGTACATTGCTGAGACCACATGC
>SCPP01000863.1_pt1 | contig 10358 bp, 22 predicted proteins | sample 6106811 | NCBI WGS metagenome assembly SCPP01 (sample SAMN10720449, study PRJNA508395) | human gut metagenome | isolation source: Participant 2 stool, 15 month | host: Homo sapiens | collected 2018
AGCAACGGCGAATATGTGGATATTGAAGTACCTCCACCGGCACCACGGCTGAGATGTTAGAGCGTTTAAATGCCGTTATGGCGGAGGGCTTTGAGATCGCAGGTACAAGCTTCTTCCTGATACCGCTGCCAACGCCATGTCAAGTGTGGCTGCCGCAGATTACACCTTAACCTTCCGTCCCGGCTATGAGCCGGAGGAGGAAAGCGCAGAAGAGTGGTTTAAAAAGCTTACTGCCTTTTTTGACCAGCCTCAGGTTATGGTCCTTAAAAAGACGAAAAAAGGGCGAAAAGGAAATGGACCTTAAGCCTCTTATCTATGACCTTGGCGTGATTGCCGGAAATGATGCAGCACAGGCAGCTCTTTATGAAGATTTCCACCGGAAGCGCATCAATATTAAGCCGGAGCTTCTGTTGGATGCTTATTATGAAGCACTGGGCAAGGAACGTTCTCCCTTTGCCTTTATGGTTCAGAGAGAGGAAGTATACGCAGATCAGGCATCAGAGCATGAGAGAGAGCAGGGAATTCATTCTTTTATTCCTCTTGGAGCTTTGGGACAGGACATTGAGTGATGGAAAAACGGATCATTACATGGCTTAGGGGCAGGATCTGTACTGCTTTTATCAGGACGGCTCTTTGGTGGAGTTGACTCTGGAGGACGAGGATTGCTCTGTTTTAAACCGTATTTATGTGGGACGGGTACAGAAGGTAGTACCAGGCATCAACGCGGCATTTATCGACACGGGAGACGGTGTAGGCTATTACAGTCTTACAGAAAACCGCAGCCATCTGTTTACCGACAGGAACCGGAAAGAGGGGCCTTTGCGCCAGGGGGATGAAATCCTGGTGCAGATCAGCCGGGAGGGCGTAAAGACAAAGGCTCCGGTGCTGACAGCAAACCTGTCCCTTCCCGGCCGTCTCTGTGTGGTTGCAGGCAGAACAGGCATTGGCTTTTCCAATAAGATCAGCGACAGCCTGTTTAAAAAGGAAGCAAAGGCCTGTCTGGAGGAAGCTCCCTTAAGTGGGTTTGGCGTGATCGTACGGACGAATGCCTACCAGGCCGGTATGGATGCGCTTATAAAGAATGTATCCTTTTAAAAGAACGTCTGGAAGCCTTAATAAAGACGCGGCCTGCAGAGTGAGCGGTTCCTGCCTGTACCAGCCTCTGCCGTCCTATATTACAGGGGTGCGGGATGCCTATGAAGGCCGGCTTTCCTCTATTGTAACCGATGACAGGGGGCTGTATGACCAGCTTAAGGCCTATCTGAAGGAAGAGCAGCCTGAGGATCTGGAAAAGCTTGAATTTTATGACGACAGCCTTCTGCCTTTATATAAGCTTTACGGCCTGGAAACTGTACTGGATCGTGCTCTTGGAAAACGTGTCTGGCTTAAATCCGGCGGCTATCTGGTTATTGAGCCTACAGAGGCTATGACGGTGATCGATGTAAACACTGGTAGAAAGAAAATGGCCGACACCATCCGAAAAATCAATAACAGGCGGCTTTTACCATTGCAGCCCAGCTGCGTTTAAGGAATCCAGGCATCATTATGGTAGATTTTATTGATATGGAGCAGGAGGAGGACAAAAGGCCCTTTTAGACTGCTTAAAACAGGCTGTGTCAACGGATCCGGTCCGTACGGTGGTTGTGGATATGACGCCTCTGGGGCTGGTGGAACTGACAAGAAAAAAGGTAAGAAAACCGCTTTATGAACAGGCGGGACAAACCTATGACGGGATGCGGGGGATAAAACCTATGAAGATCATAATTGTAGGCTGCGGTAAGGTGGGAACCACCCTGGCTGAACAGCTGAACAGAGAAAATCATGATATCACTCATTGATACAAATGAGGAAGCCATACAAAACATTTCCGACAGCGCGGATGTAATGGGCGTGACGGGAAATGGTGCGATTTATCAGGTACAGATGGAGGCAGGCATCCAGGAGGCAGATCTGATGATTGCCACCACTAACTCAGATGAATTGAACATGCTCTGCTGTCTGATCGCCAAAAAAGCAGGTAACTGCCATACCATTGCACGTATCCGTAATCCTGAATATTCATCCGAGATCCGTTATATCAGAGAAGAGCTGAATCTGTCTCTGGCTATCAATCCGGAGCTGGCAGCCGCCAGAGAAATCGCCCTCTTCGTTTCCCTCTGCAATTAAGATCGAGCCTTTGCAAAGGGGCGGATCGAGCTTTAAAATTCCTGATCCCGGGCATTCTCTGCTGAATGATATGCGGGTCATGGATGTTGTAAACCGTCTAAAAGCAATGTTCTGATCTGTGTGGTGGAGCGCGGAAATGACGTTGTGATCCCGGATGGTAATTTTGTGATGAAAAAGGGAGATAAAATTTCCTTTATTGCCTCTCATCAGGAAAGTGCGGATTTCTTTAAAAAAGCGGGAGTTGACAATAATATTGTCAAAGTGCAATGTTTGTGGGCGGCGGAAAGCTGACCCATTATCTGTGCAGGCTGCTGGAGGACACAAAATCAAGATTAAAATCATCGAAAGAGACGAAGAGAGGTGCCGCCAGTTAAGCGAACTTCTTCCCAAAGCTATGATCATCCACGGCGACGGTACGGATGAACAGCTTCTTTTGGAGGAAGGGATCCGACAGACAGAGGCGTTTGCCAGTCTTACCGGCTTTGATGAGGAAAATATCATGCTGTCCCTCTATGCCTCCAGCCAGTCGAAAGCAAAACTTATCACAAAAGTCAATAAGATTGCTTTTGAAAATGTTATTAATTCTTTAAATCTCGGAAGTCTGATCCAGCCCAAGATGCTCACTGCTGAGATTATCCTCCAGTATGTCCGTGCTATGCAGAATTCCATGGGAAGCAGCAATATTGAGACTCTTTATAAAATTGCCGCAGATAAAGCGGAGGCGCTGGAATTTCGCGTAAAGGAGGGATCGCCGATTCTTGGCATTCCTTTGGAAAAACTGAAGCTGATCGATAATCTTTTAGTGGCCTGCATCAACCGGGGCGGAACGATCATCACTCCACGAGGCAAAGATACGGTTGAAGCTGGAGATACGGTTATTGTCGTTACGACTCATACAGGCTTAAACGATCTTACAGATATTTTAAGGTAAAGGCGGGAGAGAGATGAATCGAAGTATTATTATCTATATGCTTGGCTGGATTATGAACATTGAAGCCGTCCTGCTGTTTCTGCCTATTATTACGGCAGCCGTTTACCGGGAATCCGTAATTACCTTCTATCTGGCTGTTTCCTGCATCTGCGGAGTTTTGGGCTTTTTGTGTACCAGGAAAAAGCCCAAAGTAAAAATGTTTTTTGCAAAGAAGGCTTTGTACTGGTGTCCTTAGGCTGGATTGTACTCAGCTTTTGGCTGTATGCCCTTTGGCTCAGCGGCGAAATTCCTCATTTTATTGATGCGCTGTTTGAAATTGTTTCCGGTTTTACAACTACCGGAGCCAGTATTGTGCCAAAGGTAGAAGAGCTTTCCAAGGCTACTTTGATGTGGCGCAGCTTTTCCCACTGGATCGGCGGTATGGGGATTTTAGTCTTTATCCTTTCCATCCTTCCCATGACCGGGGATTACAATATGCATATCATGCGTGCAGAAAGCCCCGGCCCTTCTGTGGGAAAGCTGGTGCCAAAAATCCGCATTACAGCAAAGCTTCTGTACCAGATCTACTTTTATGACCATTGCTACCATGGGCTTTCTGCTCATTGGCGGAATGCCTGTATTTGATACCATCTGCATGAGTCTCGGTGCAGCAGGAACCGGCGGTTTTGCCTGCGAAACAGCGGCCAGGCAGATTATACCTTGTATCAGCAGGCCGTTTTAAGTATCGCAATGATCCTTTTGGCGTGAATTTTAATGTTTATTACCTGCTTTTGATCAAAACCCAAGGATGCCTTCCGCTGTGAAGAAATGCGCGGCTATCTGGCCGTCATTCTGGGAGCAGTAATCCTGATTACTCTGAATGTACGCCACCTGTTTCCATCCCTGTTTCTGGCAGTTCACCATGTTCTGTTCCAGGTGGCATCTATTATCACAACTACAGGCTATGCGACAGTGGATTTTAACCAGTGGCCGGAATTTTCCAAATGCATCGTTCTGCTTTTGATGTTTATCGGCGCCTGTGCAGGAAGCACCGGAGGCGGCATCAAGGTATCACGCATTATGATGGCCTTCAAGGAGGCCAAAAGGAAATGGCAGCAGTGATCCATCCCCGCAGCGTCAAGGTGATTAAATACGAGGGAAAAGTGCTGGGACACCCCGTCCTGCGTTCGCTGAATGCATATCTGATTCTTTATGCCCTGATTTTTGCAGTGTCTGTGCTGCTGGTCAGTCTGGATAACTTTGATTTTGCCACAAGTTTTCTGCGGTGGCTGCAAACTTTAACAACATTGGGCCCGGTTTATCGACCGTCGGACCAAGCTCTAATTTTTCCATGCTGTCTGATTTATCAAAGCTGGTATTGATCTTTGATATGCTGGCCGGACGGCTGGAGCTTTTCCCGATCCTGGTGCTGTTTTCGCCGGGAACGTGGAAGAAAGGATAACTGAAAGACAGCGTCTGTTCTCAGGAATGTGAAGGGAGCAGGCGCTGTTTTATGTTATCCTTCTTTATCGCAAAACATCGTAAAACAACGCCATCCTTGGATTTTCATATTTTCTTGACGTAGTGCCCCTTGTCCGTTATAATAAATAAAGCAGCTGGCACAAGCCAGCGTTCCCGGCTGAAGCCGTTCCCGCAAAAGCGGAATATTTAAAAATAAACATGCGTAATTGATACCAGGAAGGTACAAAAATCCGACAGGATAGGTACATTTCTGGTATTTTTTGTGCAAAAAGGAGAGTAAGGTATGACAGAACGATTTTCAACAAAACATGGTAACAGCAGCTGTATTTTTGGCCCTTGGCATGGTGCTTCCCTTCTTCACCGGTCAGATTCCAACTATTGGAAGTATGCTTCTTCCCATGCACATTCCGGTTTTGATCTGCGGCTATGTCTGCGGCTGGCAGTGGGGGCTTTTAGTCGGCCTGATTGTTCCCATTCTGCGCAGCATGACTCTTGAATGCCTCCTATGATGCCCGTAGCAGCTGCTATGGCATTTGAACTTGCAGCTTACGGAGCTTCTACAGGGCTTCTCTATGAAAAACTGGAGAAAAATACCATTTCCATTTATATCAGTCTGATCGGTGCCATGATTTTCGGGCGTATCGTATGGGGACTTGTAAGCATGGTCCTTTATGGAATTATGGGAAATGCCTTTTCTGTGCAGATTTTTTTAAGCGGGGCCCTTTTAAAGGCAGTCCCGGGAATTATCTTGCAGCTTGTCCTGATTCCTGTTATTATTATAACATTGAGAAAAGCAAAGGTAATCGAATAAAATATGAAAGAAATACTGCTTGCGCATTTAAAACAATATCCCCAGATGCAGCTCCAGGATGTGGTAAAGCTGCTGTATCAGAGCGAATTTGGCGGCGGCCATATGATCACCAGTCCTGAAAAAGCCTGGATCGTCTGAAAGAAGAGTACAAAAGCTTTAAGTGGGAGTATTCTACCATTATATGCGAACCAATCGGGGGAGAAATGTACCGGATTTATCTGTCTGCTCTGGAGGACGGACTGTCCGAAGAAACTTTAAACCGGATGTTTACAGAAACTGCAGCCAGAGCATCCGGAACAAGGGAGGGCTTTGAGGAGAAACTAAGGTGTCTGCTCCAGTGCTGCCGGTCGGGAGAGCTTCCGTTCACTTTGGCTCAGGCAGAAGCATTTCTGGATACATACCGCAGCCAGGGATATCCCGCCGTCCGTCACAGTAGCTGTTACCGCAGTGCCTATCATCCGGCCTATCGGATCGTTTCCGCCAGCTATGCACGCTATTATGAAGCTTTCATAAGGATTGACAGGGCTTTGAGAGAGGATTGATTGCCATTGACGGCGCAGGAAGAGTACCATGGGGCGGATTCTTCAAAGTATTTACTCCTGCCGGCTGTTCCATATGGATGACTTTTACAGCCTTATCAGCGCACCGCCGACCGGCTGTCCCAGATCGGCGGGAATGTAGATTATGAACGTTTTAAAAAAGAGATTTTAGATCACTTAAATGACAGAGAGGGACTGGAATATCAGATCTACAGCTGTAAGGCTCAGAGGCTGGACTGCCGAATACAAACGGACTGGACTCCCTTAAGCATCATTGAAGGCTCCTACAGCCAGCACCCCTTCTTTGGAGACATCTGGGATCTGAGGTTTTTCTGTGAAATTGATCCCGCAGAGCAGTTAAACAGAATCCGGATCAGAAACGGCGAGGCAATGTGCGAACGTTTTAAGCAGGAATGGATCCCGAAAGAAACGCATATTTTGATACGTTCGGCATCCGTGAAAAAGTATCTGCCTGACGGACGGAAAAAAAAAATTCTAAAACATATTGACAGATTAAAACAGGAATGCTATAGTATACGAGTATGCCGCACAGCGGGGTAAAAGTCCGGGAGAATGGATGCATCCAGAAAACCGGCACCGAAGCTGGCGAGTAATGAACATAGGAGGTGCCTTTTATGTACGCGATTATTGCAACAGGCGGAAAGCAGTACAAGGTAGCAGAAGGCGATGTCATTAAGGTAGAAAGACTGGGCGCAGGCGCAGGCGAGACCGTAACATTTGACCAGGTGCTGGCTGTAAACAACGGCGAACTGCAGATCGGATGCCCAACCGTAGCCGGAGCAACTGTTACAGCAACAGTTGAGAAGGAAGGTAAGGCTAAGAAAGTGATCGTTTACAAGTATAAGAGAAAGACTGGCTATCACAAAAAGAACGGCCACAGACAGCTCTTTACACAGGTTAAGATCGAAAAGATCAACGCCTAATTGTAAATGATATGATTCAGGCAACTGTATTAAAAGATTCCAGAGATTCAGGCAATGTGCTTTACCGGGGATTGTGATTGAAGGTCATGCTGGATATGCTGAAGAGGGTGAGGATATCATCTGCGCAGCTGTATCGGCGCTGGCGATCAATTTTTATAATTCGGTAGAGACATTTACGGAAGACCCATTTGAGGGGGCTGCCGGACAGGAGGACGTTCAGTTTGACTTTCGGTTTACCTCAGATATAAGTCCTGAGTCGCAGCTCCTTATGAATTCTCTTATTCTGGGACTTCAGAATATTGAGAAGGATTATGGGAGAACATATATTATCATCCGATTCAGGGAGGTGTAAGATATGTTTAAGATGAACCTTCAGTTATTCGCTCATAAAGAAAGGTGTTGGTTCCACAAAGAACGGTCGTGATTCCGAGTCCAAGAGACTGGGCGCCAAGAGAGCTGATGGACAGTTCGTACTGGCAGGAAACATCCTGTACAGACAGCGCGGTACTCACATTCATCCTGGCAACAACGTAGGCAAAGGCGGCGACGATACCTTATTTGCATTAGTAGACGGAGTTGTTAAGTTTGAAAGAAAGGGCAGAGACAAAAAGCAGGTTTCTGTTTACCCGAGAACAATCAACGAATAATTCTGAGGGCCCCATACCTGGTGTATGGAGCCCTTTTAGTGCCCGAAAAGACGGGCATACAAAACCATGCGTTCCGGATGACGGAGCGTGTGCCACACCATACAGGAGGTGCTGTTATATGTTTGCAGATCGTGCAAAAGTATTTATCAAGTCCGGTAAGGGCGGCGACGGCCATGTGTCCTTCAGACGGGAGCTTTATGTTCCTAACGGCGGTCCTGACGGCGGTGACGGCGGAAGAGGCGGCGATGTGATTTTTCAGGTTGATACAGGAAAAAATACACTGATCGATTTCCGTCATATACACAAATACATCGCAAAGGATGGACAGGAAGGCGGAAAACGCCGCTGCCACGGAGCAGATGCCGATGATCTGATCGTTAAAGTTCCAGAAGGAACTGTGATCAAAGATTTTGAATCCGGCAAGGTGATTGCCGATATGTCAGGAGACAACAAACGGGAAGTAATCCTAAAAGGCGGCAAGGGCGGACTTGGAAATATGCACTTTGCCACCTCTACCATGCAGGTGCCAAAGTATGCCCAGCCCGAACCCGGACAGGAGCTGTGGGTACAGCTGGAGCTCAAAGTCATTGCAGATGTAGGCCTTGTAGGTTATCCAAATGTAGGAAAATCCACCCTGCTTTCCGTTGTCAGCAATGCAAAGCCCGAAATTGCCAATTATCATTTTACTACATTAAATCCCCATCTGGGTGTAGTGGACTTAGGAGACGGAGCCGGTTTTGTTATGGCCGAGATCCCCGGACTGATCGAGGGAGCCTCTGAAGGCGTAGGGCTGGGCCACTCCTTCCTGCGCCATATTGAGCGTACCAAGGTGCTGGTTCATGTGGTAGACGCTGCCTCTGTGGAGGGCCGTGACCCATTGGAGGACATCTGCACCATTATCAGAGAGCTTGAGAAGTACAATCCAAAGCTTTTGGAGCGTCCGCAGGTAATTGCTGCCAATAAGATGGATGCCATGTATTCCGAAGAAGACCAAAATCAGGTCCTGGATGCATTAAAGTCTGAATTTGAACCCAAGGGCATCCGTGTATTCCCAATCTCTGCAGTAAGCCGTCAGGGTGTAAAGGAACTTTTATGGCATATCAATGATCTTTTAAAGACGGTTGATCAGACTCCTGTCGTTTTTGAAAAGGAGTTTGAAATTCAGTATCAGGGAGACAGAAGCCTTCCTTATACCGTTACCAGAGCTGATGACGGCGCCTATGTGGTAGAAGGACCGAGAATTGAAAAATGCTTGGCTATACCAACCTGGATTCTGAGAAAGGCTTTGACTTTTTCCAGAAATTCCTGAAAAATACAGGTGTTTTGGATGATCTGGAAAAGGCCGGGATCAATGAGGGCGACACGGTCCGGATGTACGGACTGGAATTTGACTATTATAAATAATGATATCGGGGTCAAAAAATCGTTTGGCCCCTGTGATTCAAGTATAAAGGAGCAGCTATGACAAGTAAGCAGAGAGCCTATTTAAAGGGCCTGGCTATGAATCTGGATCCTGTTTTCCAGATTGGAAAAGCCAGCCTCACGCCTGAAGTAACCCAGGCTGTGGCTGAAGCACTGGAAGCCAGGAACTGATCAAGATTACTGTATTAAAGAACTGTCTGGATGATGGGCGTTCCATCGCTGATGTACTGGCGGAAAGAACCCATTCTCAGGTGGTCCAGGTAATCGGACGCAAGATTGTTTTGTACCGTCCTGCAAAGGATGAGGCGAAGAGAAAAATCGTACTTCCTAAATAATGCAGGAGGTCTATTATGGCAAATATAGGAATCCTGGGAGGCACCTTTGATCCCATACACAAAGGACATCTGGCACTGGGACAGCAGGCATATGAGCAGTTTAAGCTGGATCAGATCTGGTTTATGCCCTCCAGCCTTCCGCCTCACAAAAGAGCGCAGAAGGTGACTGAAGGAACCGAGCGTCAGGATATGGTAAAGCTGGCTATCAGGGATTATCCGTGGTTTAAGTATTCTGATTTTGAATTCAGGCGTCACGGAAACAGCTATACTGCTCAGACCCTTATGTTATTAAAGGAAGCATACCCCCATGATAAATTTTATTTTATAGAAGGGGCGGATTCTCTGTATGAGATCGAGGACTGGTATCATCCGGAAATGGTGATGCAGGAAACAACGATCCTGGTTGCGGGCCGCCCATACAAACATACCCACAGGCCTCTTGATCTTCAGATTGCCTATTTAAAGGATAAATACAGTGCCAGAATCGAACGGATACATTTTGAGGAAATGGACATTTCTTCAGAAACTGTCCGCAAAGCTGCGAAACAGGGCTGCGATCTGACTAAATGGCTTCCGGACGAAGTAGCGGAATATATAAAAGCTCACGGACTGTATCAGTAAGACAGGGCCGCAGCAAAGAAAGGCGGTTTCGGATGAAAATGGATCACCAATGCAATCAGGTTTTAATGTTTCGGAAAAAACTTAAATCCAGACTGGATCCCATGCGCTATGAACATTCACTCAGCGTTTCCTTTACCTGTATGAATCTGGCTATGCGTTATGGGTATGGTATAGATAAGGCTGAGCTGGCAGGTCTTCTTCATGACTGCGGCAAGCGTTTTCCAGATTCGGTTATTTTAAAAAAATGCCTAAAGCATGGAATTCCCGTTACAGAAGGAGAGAGAAAGGTTCTTGCAGTGCTCCACGCAAAGTACGGAGCCTGGCTGGCCCGGCATAAATATCAGATTGAGGATTCTGAAATTTTGAATGCCATTGCCTGTCATACTACCGGAAAACCGGAGATGACCGTTCTGGATAAGATTCTTTATATTGCAGATTATATCGAACCCAGACGTTACAAAGCAGACAACCTGCCTCAGAT
>SCPP01001294.1_pt1 | contig 10313 bp, 15 predicted proteins | sample 6106811 | NCBI WGS metagenome assembly SCPP01 (sample SAMN10720449, study PRJNA508395) | human gut metagenome | isolation source: Participant 2 stool, 15 month | host: Homo sapiens | collected 2018
CGGTGTCTTTAACCAGATATATGGTGCATTTACACCACCGAATACTTCGAAGCCTGCTTCTTTAAGACCGGTTTTGATTACGCTTGCATTTTTCATGTAATATGCAACCTGTTCTTTTAACTGAGCTTTTCCGGCTTCGAATATACTGCTTCACCGGCACGCTGTACGATATAAGGTGCGCCGTTGAATTTGGTGCCGTGACGTCTTGCCCACATATCATAAAGATACGCCATTGCATTTCAAATCCTTTGGTACTACAGTATATCCAAGACGTACTCCGGTAAATCCTGCATTCTTTGAAAAGCTCTTAATCTCGATGGCACAAGTCTGTGCTCCTTCACATTCGTAAATGGTATGAGCAACATCTGCTTCTGAAATGGCGCTTCATAAGCACCATCATAGATAATCAGTGCGCCTTCTTTATTGGCATAATCTACCCATTCCCGTAACTGTGCTTTGGTGATGGTTGTTCCGGTTGATTATTTGGCAGGCACAGATAGATTACATCTGGTGTCTCCTTCGGGAATTCCGGCACGAAATTATTTTCTCTGGTACATGGCATATAAATTACATTGCTCCACATCTGGGTATCCGTTATGTACCGGTTCTGCCTGCCATAACGTTGGAATCCACATAAACCGGGTAAACCGGATCACATACCGCAATTTTACATCCGGTCCGAATAATTCCTGAATATTTGCAGAATCGCATTTTGCACCGTCGGATACAAAAATCTCATCTGCTTCGATTGCACATCCTCTTGCCTGATAATCATTTTTTACAATAGCATTACGCAGGAAATCATATCCCAAATCCGGTGCATATCCATGGAAGGTTGCAGGATCTGCCATCTCATCAACTGCCTTATGTAAAGCCTCAATAATTGCCGGAGCGATTGGCTGGGTGACATCCCCGATTCCAAGACGGATGATATTCTTATCCGATTTGCCTGGGTAAATGCATTTACCTTTTGGCAATGGTACTAAATAAATAGCTCCTGGTAATTTCTGGTAGTTTTCATTAATCTGATACATAATATCTCCTTTCTTCTCTCTAAATAATCTACTATATTTAACCTATTTTTCATACTTATGCATGCATAAGGCTCAAAATCATCTGTGCCGTCTCGATGAGTCCGGTTCCATTATCCATACCTCGTTTCTGGATATACCGGTGTGCTTCTTCTTCACTCATGTTATTTCGTACCATCAGAAGTTCTTTGGCATCCTGTAACATGTTTTTCCTCTTCGCCCGTACCTTCGGTTCCGTACGCCGTTTCTTACGCATTCTGGTAATAGTATAAGACATGGTCTCTACCGTCTGTATCAGTTCATGCACTTTAAGCGGCATGGAAAGGCACATAATATCAGCAACTTCATGCTCATTACAGATATCCGGCGAAGCAACAAGAAGCATCTGAAATGTAGCTGGAATATATTCATGCAGTTCTGTATACATCATGTCCACAAATCTTGACTGCAGACCAATATACCTCCATCTAACGAATTCGCATACCGCAATGCCTGAGCCCTGTTGTGACTGCTGCATCTACATGAAATCCACTGCGCACAAGTATATTTTTATACTTTTGGCATTTTCTATCTTAGGGAATGCAACAATAACATTAATCAAGTTCTTATCTCCTGTAGCATTTCTTACATCAACTAAATCTTATACAGATACTCATCAATCTCCCACTGTGTCACCTGGGCTCTGTAGTCCGCCCACTCAGCCTTCTTTGGATTCTGCATATTTCTCTGTAATATGTGATCCTAAAACCCCTTTGATATAATCATCGTGTTCGAACTCTTCGATTGCTTCCATTAAATCTCCCGGAAGTGATTCAATACCCTTTTCCGCTTTCCTGGAAAGTCTCATTTCAAATACATTTCTCTTACCCTTCCGGTGGCATAATCTTATTTTCAATTCCATCTAAGCCTGCTGTAGGCATACTGCCAATGCCAGATATGGATTGGCTGCCGGGTCCGACATCTTAATTCCACCCTGGTTCCTGCCCTCTGGATGCCGGAATACGAATCAGCGGACTGCGGTTCGTTGCAGACCATGCAATGTAAATCGGTGCTTCATAGCCCGGAACCAGTCTCTTATAGGAATTTACCAGCGGATTGGTAATCGCTGACATGCCTTTGATATGCTTCATAATACCGCCAATGAAATAATAAGCTTCTTTGCTCAAACCAAGTTCACCGGATGGGTCATCAAATATATTTTTCCATTCTGGGAAAGTGACATGTTGATGTGCATGCCGGAACCGTTGATTCCATATTTTGGCTTTGGCATAAAGCTTGCAAATAAGCCATGACGCTTTGCAATGGTCTTAACTGCCAGTTTAAAAGTCATAATCTTATCGGCTGTTGCCAATGCTTCATCATAACGGAAATCAATCTCATGCTGTGCCGGTGCTACTTCATGATGAGATGCCTCGATCTCAAATCCCATATCTTCCAGCGTCAGAACCATATCACGCCTTGCATTCTCACCTAAGTCTACCGGTCCTAAGTCAAAGTATCCTGCTTTCTCATGGGAAACGGTTGTGGGCTGGCCATTGTCATCGGTATGAAATAAGAAAAATTCACACTCTGGTCCTACATCAAGGTATAGCCCATCTTTGCTGCACGCGCAATCTCTTTCCGCAATACGTATCTTGGGTCTCCTTCGAAGGTGTTCCGTCTGCACAATAAACGTCACAGATAATTCTTGCAACTTTTCCTGCTGTGGTCTCCATGGGAAAATAGTAAATGTCTAAATCCGGGTAGAGATACATGTCTGACTCCTCGATCCGCACAAAACCTTCAATCGAAGATCCGTCAAACATACACTGATTATTCAGTGCCTTCTAACTGACTTCGTGTGATTGCCATTTTTAAGGTTCCAAACATATCCGTAAACTGAAGCCGGATAAATTCCACATCTTCATCTGCCATACGGATAATATCCTGTTTTGTATACTTCATACTGCCGCTCTCCTTTCCTTATACTTGATTTATATACTGCAGAACCTCTTTATATGCCATTCTGCCGCCAAACAGGTCTAATGCACTGCCTATCGTCACATTAAGCCTGCCTTTTCCATGTTCTTTTAACTGCTTTAAATCTTCAAAACTGCCGACTCCTCCGGCATATGTAATTGGAATTCTGCCCCAGTCTCCTAACATTTCTGCCAATGGGACTTCAATGCCGGATGCTTTTCCTCTACATCTACTGCATGTACTAAAAATTCATCCGCATATTCCTTTAATTTATCTAATAACCGGCGTGATTTTCTCTTCGGTAAATTTCTGCCAGCGGTCTGTCACAATATAGTAGTCGCCATCTTTTTCCGGCAGCTCAAATCCAGAACCAGGTGCTCTTTTCCTACTGCTGCAAGAATTTTCTCCAGATTATTATAATTTACTTTTCCATCCTTAAATACATAGGATGTCACAATTACATGACTGGCTCCTGCCTCGATAAATTCTTTGGCATTCTCTGCATGAATGCCGCCGCCAACCTGCAGACCGCCCGGATATGTGCGAAGTGCAAGCAGTGCCTGACGTTTCGTTTCTTTATAATAAGAACTGTCTGACGGATTCAGCAGAATGATATGTCCGCCACGAATCTTATCTTTTTATAAAATTCTGCAAAATAAGCGGCATCCTGTTCCGCCACAAAAATTCTTTGCCTGATTTCCTTCATCCTTAAGACTTCCGCCCACAATCTGCTTGACCTTGCCATTATGGATGTCTATGCACGGTCGAAATTCCATCCTTTTTCCCCTCTGAAAAAGGACAACGTTCACCCTTGGTTGACCCGTTGTCCGTCTAAAAGAATAACATATTTTTGTATAAAATGGAATAGTTGTTTTAACAATTGACAGTATATTATTTTTGCTAGAATTGAGAAATTAAAGGCTTTATTATATTACACACTTTTAATAAGAAAGAGAGGAAACGAAAATGGGTAAATTAATTGGTGAAGGAATTACATTTGATGATGTTTTGCTGGTTCCTGCATATTCGGAAGTCACTCCTAATATGATTGATCTTACCACTTACCTGACTAAGAAAATCAAATTGAACATTCCAATGATGAGTGCTGGAATGGACACAGTAACTGAACATCGCATGGCAATCGCAATGGCAAGACAGGGTGGTATCGGAATCATCCACAAAACATGTCTATCGAGGCTCAGGCGGAGGAAGTGGATAAGGTAAAACGTTCTGAAAACGGGGTTATCACAGATCCATTTTCTTATCCCCAGATCATACATTAGCTGACGCAGAAGATTTAATGCACAACTTCCGCATTTCCGGAGTTCCTATTACAGAAAACGGAAAATTAGTCGGCATCATCACCAATCGTGATTTGAAATTTGAAACAGATTATACAAAGAAAATTAAAGAAGCATGACTTCCGAAGGTCTTATTACTGCTCGGAAGGAATCACATTAGACGAAGCGAAAAAATTCTCGCTAAGGCAAGAAAAGAAAAGCTTCCAATTGTTGATAAAGATTTTCACTTAAAAGGCCTGATCACCATCAAAGATATTGAAAAGCAGATCAAATATCCATTATCCGCAAAGGATGACCAGGGCAGACTGCTCTGTGGTGCGGCTGTTGGTATTACTGCTAACATGATGGACCGTATCGATGCACTGGTAAAATCCCATGTCGATGTAATCGTTGTAGATTCCGCACATGGACATTCCTTAAATATCTTAAATGCAGTTAAAATCAAAGCTGCTTATCCTGATCTTCAGGTCATTGCAGGAAACGTAGCAACCGGTGATGCAACCAGAGCCTTGATCGAAGCTGGCGCTGACTGCGTTAAGGTTGGTATCGGACCTGGTTCTATCTGTACTACCCGTGTAGTTGCAGGTATCGGTGTTCCTCAGATCACTGCTGTTATGGATGCCTTTGCAGTTGCAAAGAGTATGGTATTCCGATTATTGCAGATGGTGGTATCAAGTACCCGGAGACATGACCAAGGCTTTAGCTGCCGGCGGTAATGTATGTATGTTAGGAAGTATCCTTGCAGGATGTGACGAAAGCCCAGGAGAATTTGAATTATTCCAGGGAAGAAAATATAAAGTATACCGTGGTATGGGATCTATCGCAGCAATGGAGAATGGTAGTAAAGACCGTTACTTCCAGGAGGATGCGAAGAAACTTGTTCCGAAGGCGTTGAAGGACGTAGCTTAACAAGGGAAGCCTTGAAGATACAGTATTCCAGTTAATGGGCGGTCTCCGTTCCGGTATGGTTACTGCGGATGTCCTACTATTCCAGAATTACAGGAAAGAGGCCGTTTCGTTAAGATTTCTGCTGCATCCTTAAAAGAAAGTCATCCACATGACATCCATATTACAAAAGAAGCACCAAACTACAGTATTGATGACAAATAAATTTTCACCAAAAGAAACAATTTTATATGAGCCATCGTGGTAATATATTATACAAAACAGGATTGAAAACTTTCATTGAGTTTTCAATCCTGTTTTTGCATTTAAAATCTTTATTCAAAACTATCTTGCTGTTTTTGCATTATTATTACCATTTCCATTGGTTCCGGTTGTCGCATCATCCACAGCATCTTTAATTCCGGTTCCGGCATCATCTACTGCATCATCTACACCATCTACAATATCTTCTGCGCCATCTACTACTCCGTCTGTCACATCATTTACCACACCGTCGCCATTATCTCCATTGTTTGTGGTATTGTCACGATTATCCTTGTCGTTATCTGTGGTACCATTATTCTTTGTCATTTGTGTTATTCTTATTGTCTGTGTCATTCTATTGGTAGTATTGTTACTTCCTGCTCCGTTTTCCGTGGTATTTTCCTCATTTCCATTCCTATTACCACAGGCTGCCATGCTGCCAAAGAGGCACACTACCATCATGGTCAACACCAGTTTTCTTAATTTCTTCATGTTCAATATCCTTTTATTGATTTCAAGTTTATTGTTTCCAACCTATCCTTTTCTATGCATCTTCTGTGTGGATTTTCTACTTTCATCTTTGGTTCAAATATCAGGGATGCCAGATAGGCAAATACCAATGCAGCAGAGATTCCTACCGCCGTTGCCGTAAATCCACCCATGAAGATTCCGATAAATCCATTGGTATCAACTGCTTCCCTTAATTCGCTTAAACAGCGTAATGCCAAAAGCCTAACAATGGTACCGATGCTCCCGCCCTGCAAATTCCACGAAAGGCGGATATACACCGATTGCTCCCAAAACAGCTCCGGAACATACCAATAGCACCATAATCCGTCCCGGCTGCATTTTCGTCTTTTCCATTAAAATCTGGCAGAGGGCAATACATCAGGCCTCCTACCCAGAATGCATTCACATAATCCATGTGTTCTTTTCCTTTCTTCCATCATTCTTATCAAAACTATTACTTTTTTTATTATCTACCAGGCTTTTGTTAGCATACATACCAAGCATTACCCATGGGCAATTCCCGGTACATTTTTCCCTCGTTATAACTTACTGTGGAAAGCAATGCCCGGTTGGCACAAATAACACCTTTTCCATTCCCCTGAAATAATCTTCGGCAGATAATAGGCAGATAAAACAGACGCACTGCAGCCACAGCCGCTTCCTCCAGCATCCGTATCCTGTTCTTTGCATCAAAATTTCGATTCCGCAATCTGAATGATTGTTCTCGATGTCATAGCCCTTTTTCTTTAGCAAATCAAATAGAATTTCCTGTCCGACAGTTCCAACCCCTGTTATAATACGGTCATATTCTTCCGGCCTGCTTCCAAAATCCGTAAATGTGCTGCTATGGTATCTCGCTGCTGCCGGAGCCATCGCTGCTCCCATATTTAAGGAATCATGAATTCATAGTCCACAATTTTTCCGGTGGTGATTCCACTGATTTTTACATGAGTCCGTTGGGTGGACAATACATAGGCACCACTTCCGGTAACCGTCCAGGTAGCCGACATAACGCTGATTCCCATATTCCAGCGGAAATCGGAACTGTTTCTCCGCACTGGCAAAATGACTGGATGTAATCGTCAGGACATTTTCCGCAAATCTCTGCCGCCACGCACATTGCTCCAAGTGACATGGATTCCCCTGCCGTAGAGCAGGCTCCATACACACCAAACAGCGGAATTTCAAAGTCGAGAAGTCAAAGGATGTTGCTATAGTCTGACCCAACAGGTCTCCTGCAAAAATATAACGGATTTCTTCCGGCGTAAGCCCAGATTTTCCCAATGCCAGGGTTGCTGCTTCCTTCTGCAAGGTACTTTCTGCTTCCTCCATGACTCACATCCAAATTTGTCATCATTTCCAATCACATCAAAATACTCCCAGTGGTCCTCTCTCCTTCTTTCTTTCCGGACCACTGATGCCGAATTTAATAAAGGAGTCTTCGCAAAGCGAAGACTCTGTTTTCCTTTTACCTCAGACATGTCATCACCCTTTGTGATTAGCATGTCCAGGTTCAGCATTTTATGTATTTTCAGAAATTTTTCATGTTTCTTTTCTTTACTTCTATCTACGGTTATGCTGTAATAAATCCATGGCAGCAATTAATTTCAACATTTTCAATATTTCCATTGAACTTTTGAGAAAGGAGAAACTGACATCTATAATAAACTATTATCTCATTATAAGAATCTTACGGAGCAAATCTCTGCCATTCAGGATGAACTTTCCACTCTGCCACCCGGCACTCTTTATTGTACCCACAATGGCAACTATACCAAGTGGTATCATCAACTTCTATCCCAACAGTTTATATTCCCAAGAAAGAGAAAATTTTGCTCAAGTCATGGCCCGGAAAAATATTTAGAACTAAAACTGCAGTCCCTCTCTTTGAGCGACAGACAATCCGCACCTGTATTGACACCCTTGCCTCACATCCTTCTAAAATTGAAACTCTTTTCAAGAATCTTCTCCCTATTGTGAATTATTTCACACTGTCCTCCAACCCATTTCCACAGAATTAAATCAATGGATGAATGCTGATTTTGAATACAATATCAAATACCGGAACAACGGATTCACAAATCTGCTTCCGGTCTGATGGTCCGTTCCAAATCAGAAGCACTGATTGCAACACTGCTCTCACATAACCGTATTCCTTTTCGTTATGAATGTGCACTGTGTTTAGGCGAAACTACCCTGCACCCTGATTTCACGCTTCGTCATCCTAAAACAGGAGCACTTTATTACTGGGAGCATTTTGGTCTGATGGATTTTCCTTCTTATCGAAAGAATGTCTTTTCCAAGCTTCAGCTTTACACCGCACATAACATTATCCCATCCATTCAATTAATTACTACTTATGAAACAAGTGAGCATCCCTTTGATTCTGCTTATGCCGAGCAATTAATTCATTACTATTTTGGGGATTAGCGGGAAGCTGACTTTGTAAATTTGTTTTCTTCTTCTTTTGGGCAAAACACTCTTATTTCACAATGATTTTGCCCAATTTACCGCGTGGGAATGGCCCTTCCTTGATCTTTCTACTTCTTTTGGGCAAAACTCTCTTGTTTCTCAACGATTTTGCCCATTTTCCTGGACACACGGCTCCTCTTCCTTGATAAAATCTTGCTTTTCTACTTCTTTTGGGCAAAACACTCTTATTTCACAATGATTTTGCCCAATTTACCTGGGACACGGCTCCTCTTCCTTGATAAAGTCTTGCTTTTCTACTTCTTTTGGGCAAAATTCTCTTGTTTCTCAACATTTTGCCCAATTTACCACAGAACACGGCTGGGGTCGCTGCTACAACTTTGTTTCACTGCTGTATCTGATTTTCGACTGTGGCTCACCCCTTCCCATCTACTTTGCTATCAGCTGATATATCCAGTATATGACCCCAAGTAGCCAGCTTGTAAAGATTCCATAAAGGATTATTGACCCGCAATGGTAAAAATTTTGCAGCCAATCCCAAAGACCTGACCTTCTTTTTGAATTCGATGGCAGGAGCCGCCACTGAATTGGCAAATCCGGTGATTGGAACGAGGGCTCCTGCCCCGCCAATTTTGCAATTGATGGATAAATATTAAGACCGGTAAGAATTACGCCTCATGAGGACAAGGATCATACTGCACCAGCCGCCAGAAGTATCTTTATCCAGTCCCGCGTTCTGTGCAATATTTAAAATCACCTGGCCAATACAGCAAATAATTCGCCGGTCACAAATGCTTTTAACATTTTCAGGGCAAGATTATGCGTTGGTGTTACCTGCTTTACATATTCGTTATATGCCTGGTTTCTTTCCGCAACATCCTGCTCCTGTAACTGTTTTATTCAGATTTTCATTTTTGTCGCATATCTTTTCTGATTCACTCTTTGCCATGCTAAAACCTTCCTAAATAATATAATATTTTCTCTTAGTATGGCAAAAATTGTTTCTTTATACATACACCGGCAGCTTCTTACGGATGCCCGGCAGTTCCTTATGAATGTCAGTCAACCAATATACGATTTAAAATTTCATCTTCTCACCAGACGTTTTTCTTCCCGGTATTTTTCTTCGTGAAGATAAGTGTGACGGAATGGCTTAATAGACGGTGCCAAATCAATTGCCGCAAGGAAATCGCTCTTTTTCATCTGAAGTGTTGCTGCAAAATCAAAATCCGGTCTCTTCCAATACAGTCTGTACCCGCACGTATCTGTGATTGTGTACCTTGCTCATAATATAAGTTGCAATACCGACCTGAATACCGTGTAACTGTGGCACTTCTAATAATTTATCCAGTGCATGGGAAATCAGGTGTTCACTTCCGCTGGTCGGTGCGCTGCTTCCGGCTATTTCATTGGCAATTCCGCTCATGGCCAGAGAATCCACCAGTTCTTTTAAAACAATTCATCCTTTATGCTCTGATATGGAGTCCGGACAAAGCTGTTCACCGCCGCTTCGCTATCATAACCGCAAAATCATTTACCGTAGAGTAACCACATTTTTCCTCATAAATCCAGTCATATAATGCTGTGATTTTTGAAATCATATCTCCGATACCGGAATAAATAATTTCTCCGGTGCGGTGCGGATAATCTGTGTATCACCACGATACCATAAGCCAGCTTAGCCGGAACCGAAGTTCTTTACCGTGCACCAAAAGGGAGGCACTGGCACTGGAAAATCCATCACTGGAGCTGGAGGTCGGCGCTGATAAACGGAATGTTTCTTAAAATGCGGCATATTTTCCGGCATCGATTACTTTTCCGCCACCAATTGAAATAACTGCCTGCGTTTTATTCGGCATGGAAAAAAGCGTTATAATATCATCAATATCAACGGTATCCAGTTCGCTATACTCCAATACTGTAATTTCTTCTT
>SCPP01000521.1_pt1 | contig 10310 bp, 15 predicted proteins | sample 6106811 | NCBI WGS metagenome assembly SCPP01 (sample SAMN10720449, study PRJNA508395) | human gut metagenome | isolation source: Participant 2 stool, 15 month | host: Homo sapiens | collected 2018
CTGTCTGCTGAACAAACTTCATCATAATACAGCGGCAACATATCTTGAATGATGTCGCATGAAATTTTACTCATAACTTTCCTCCTTTACTTGTTCAATGATTTTTAATTTAGCTCTATGAAGGTTACTCTTGCCCAACTTTCTGTTTTACCAAAAGTTTTGCTATATCCTGATAACTTAATTCTCCTAACACCCGTAAAGAGACTTCCTTATATGGCTCTGGTAAATTGTGTGGTTTGTATTCCAAACGCCTGCTCTCTTTGTCCTAACAAAATCTCTATGGAATTAGTATCAACTATTTCATTCTCTACAGAATTAAGGTCGATATTTCTTTTCCTGTGCTTCTCATACAAGAAAAATGAATGCTTCGCAATTTGGCACAGCCAAGTCGTTATTTTACAGTCACCTCGAAAGTTCTCATAGCTTTTCATAGCCTTAAAAGTATCTTGCGCTAATTCTTCTGCAAGTTCTTCATCGTGGCAAAGAGCTAACAGATATTTATATACATCTTCAAAATATAAGGTATATATGTCACTAAAATTAGGGTATTCAATTATGCACACCTCCTTTCAGCAATAGAGTAGGCAAGTAACATTTTGTTACAAAAATATTTGAAGATAACATCAACAAAATATATATAGCGTGACCGTGTTTGATTTTCAATTTCTGTAAATGCAGAAACATAGTGTTCCCAAATTATACGGAATAGCAGGGTACTGTCATATCTAATTTATTGTTGCTTCTTTACCAACCATGAGCATTTGTTGACGGTTTCTCGCAAATGGGCTATCATTATAATGGAGTAAAGTGACATTAAACGGAAGGACTGTAAATTGTTAGGGGCTTACATGGAAAGAAACAATCGCAAACGCGGGTTCACGTGGTTGAGCTTATTGTTGTGCTGGTAATTCTGGCGGTTTTAGCAGCTCTGCTTGTACCATCGCTTACCGGATATATAGACAAAGCAAAAGAAAGCTGTGATAACGGAGGCAAGAGATGTGTGGACAGCGTCGCAGGCTGCCTTGTCGGAGTGCTATGCCTGTACCCGGAGAGTTTTACTGCCAACTCTGCAAACAATAAAAGCAACTGCAGGTTTTCTGTCTACATAAACAATAAATGGGTAGACAATGTAGGCAAAATTTCTAACGCCGCGCTGAATGCATTGCAAAGAACCCAAAGGATACGGTGGAAGCGGGGACGGCAAGCCAAAGTTTCCCGCCATGGTGTTGGCGTATTTGGACAGTGCAAACAAAAACAATCCGCGCTGTACATTTTACGATGGCAAGATAATCACCAAAGATACAAAGCCAAGTACGTATTTTGATAAAACACCAAAGTCCACAGACATAATCATACAGCTTTTCATACGGTTGATGGCAAAGTCATTGCGTTGAATTTCGGAAAAGATGGCTATATGGTAACAATCGTTCCCGGACAGGAAATTATCTGTGAGTATGATGGGAAATGTCTGGATTTCAAAGGATGATCCGGCGCCTAGCAGCCCGCGGGAGACCCTTTACCACAAAATCGTCAAATTCGCGCAAAATAAAAACAATCACCGCATAATTATAGACAAAACGACCAAATAATGCTACAATATTCCTATTCCGGGGTGAAACGGCCCGTCAAGAAGAACATTGCCGTGAAGCTGAACAACCGTCGCACGATTCTGGTGGGTCTTGCTTTTTGTCGATCTGCACATTCTGGCAGATGTACGACAGCGTAATGACCCTGATTTTGACCGATACCTTTAAATTGAACGAGACGTTCGCCGGGGCCATCATGGCCGCAGATAACGTGTTGGCGCTGTTTTGCTGCCGTTCTTTGGCGCACTGTCCGATAAGACCAGCACTCGCATCGGGCGGCGTATGCCCTTTATCGTGGGCGGCACGGCGGCGGCGGCCATTTTGATGAACCTGATCCCGCTGCTGGACGACCGCTATGCCGCCAACCCCAGCACCGGAACGTTAGTGCTGTTTATCGTGGTGCTGGGCCTGCTGCTGGTTTCCATGGGCACCTATCGCTCGCCCGCGGTGGCGATGCCCGACGTGACCCCAAGCCGCTGCGCAGCCGCGCAAACGCCATCATCAACCTGATGGGGCCGTGGGCGGCATTTTGTATCTGGGGCTGGCGGCGCTGATGTATCCGGTGTCCAAAACCAAGGGGTCGGGCATGTCAGCTACCGCCCGCTGTTCTTCATCGTCTCGATGATCATGGTCGCGGCGGTGGCAATTTTGTACCTGACCATCAAGGAGCCGAAGCTTGGGAAGCAAACCAGAAGCTGGAGGCCGCCCACCCCGAGTGGAACCTTGCCACTGACGACGGCGCCGGCCATGAGGTCCTGCCTGCGCCGGTCAAGCGGAGCCTTGCGTTTCTGCTGCTCTCCATTTCGCTGTGGTTTATCGGCTATAACGGCGTTACAACGTGGTTTACCAAGTATGTAGAGGCTGTCATGGGCGAGGGCCTGGGCGGTGCGTCCACCTGCCTGCTGGTCGCCACGGCGGGCGCAATCGTCTCGTACATTCCCATCGGTACGCTGGCCGCAAAATTGGCCGCAAGCGCACGATCCAGTGCGGTATCGTGCTGCTGGCCACCTGCTTTATGCTGGGTTACCTGCTGACCACGATGTACACCTCGATCCAGCCGATCATGTACGTGGTGTTTGCGCTGGTGGGCCTGGCGTGGGGCCATCAACGTGAACTCGCTGCCCATGGTGGTGGAAATGTGCCGCGGCAGCGACATCGGCAAGTTCACCGGATATTACTACACCTTCTCGATGGCCGCGCAGGTCGTCACGCCCATCGTGGCGGCTCCCTGATGCGAGCCATCGACTACCGCGTGCTGTTCCGTATGCCGCACTGTTTGTGGCGCTGAGCTTTGTGACCATGTGCTTCGTCAGGCACGGCGACACCAAAGCCGAGGCAAAGAAGGGGCTGGATGCGTTTGAGGATATGGACAGCTGACCTGTTGAAAGTTGAAAAGCGCTGCCGCACGGAAGAACTTTCCGTGCGGCAGCGCTTATTTTGTTGGTTATTTGCTTTTCGGGTGGCCGTTCTCGACCTCGCTTGTGCCATGCTCCATCAGGTAGGTGGCGGTCAGGTCCGCAATGTGCAGCTTGACCGCCAGCGGGTAGGTGTTGTAGGCTTCGCTGACAGCAAAGCAGCCGCCGCGCGCGGCATCGTCAAAGCCGCCCATGTGCCAGCGGATGGCAATAGCCTCGGCGGTTTTCAGCCGCATAAAATGCTCAATTAAATACACGCTTTTCTCGCCGTGGCCGTAGGGCAGTTGATCCGCCACCTGGTAAAACGGGACCTTCTCCCACTGGCCGGTGGCGTCGTTTTTGACATTGCGGGTGCTGACCTTATAAAGTTTGCCTTGCACAGGTCGTGCAGCAGGCCGCAGATGGCATAGCTCTCGGCGTTCTCGCCCTCGGTGTAGAAGTGCTGCATCATTGCGTTGTACACGTTGATGCTGTGCATGACCAGGCCGCACTCGCACGCGCCGTGAAAGCGGGTGGAGGCAGGCGCGGTGAAAAATCGGTGGTTTCCAGCCAGTTCAGCAGCCGGTCCGCACCGGGGCGGGTGATGTTTTGTTGTAGATCTCCACAAATTCAGCGTGGTAGTCCTGCATACGAACCTCACAGTTCCATGTCGTCCAGAATGCCCTTCAGCGTTTTCAGCTCATCCTCGGTCAGGCTGATGCCCTTGGTCATGCGGCTGCCGTCGGGGACCAGTCGCGGATGTCGTACTTCGGCGGGTTGCCGTTCCAGCTGACCATGTTCAGCTGGCGCTCCCAGCCGCGGGCGTTGGTGGAAAGAACAGCGATGCGTTCGGTAACTTCATAGGTGAATTCTGCCATGATTACAGACTCCTTTATCAATAATACTGGGTCAAGCAACATCATAGCCGATTCTGCCGGAAAATGCAAGAGCAAAATCAATCGATCCGCACGGCCAGCAGGGCAAAGCGGGCGTCGGTGTCAGGGTGGGTGTCGCCGCAGGTCGAGAGCGTCAGCAGCTGCGCGCCGTACCCGGCATGACGCCGGTGTCATACAATGCCTTTCGGTGATAGCCCTGACGCGGTGCTGCCAGTCCAGCTTGTTGGCGGCGTCAAAAATGTGTAGTAGGGTTGTTCGTCTGCGCCAAGGGCTGTATCCAGTGCGGCCACGACCTGCCAGGTGCCGCCCTCGTACAGTGTGTCAAACGTGAAGGTCGGGTGGGCTTTGTAAAATCTTCGTCCCGGTAGCGCACGAGCTGGCCGAACATCGAACCATCGTGCATATTGTGGCCGTAGATCAGCCAGTTGGCCGTCGGCGCGTCGGCGCTGACCGAGCAGCGCATCCAGAAACAGCGTGCCGCCCACGGCGTAAAAGCGGTCAAAGCCGCGGCGCAGGTAGTATTCGTTGTCGCTGGGCGTCTGCGACGGGCAGGTCGATGTCGGTGCCGTCGATGCGCAGCCAGCCGATGAGGTCGGGTTTTTCGTAGAGTGCCCGGTACCGGGCAGAATTTCGCCTGCGGCTGCGGCAGGGACTGCTGCGGTCCGGCGTGGTGTGGGCGCCTGCGTCGGCGCGCTGGGTGTCGGCCAGGGCGTCCCGCGTCGCGGCCAGTGGCTGCACGGTCACATGGGTGGGAGCGGGCAGGGCCGTGACTGCCGGGGCGGTGGCACCGCCGCGGGGGCGTCCGGCTGCCCGCCGCGGAAAACCGTCTGCCGCACCAGCAGCACCGCCGCCAGGGCCAGCGCCGCCAGGCCCGCACCGCGCAGCACCCGCACATGGCGGCTTGAGGCGCGCAGCCCCGTGCGGGCTGCAAAGGGTAGTAGGCGGTATCCCCGCGCAGCTTGCGGTAGCGTCTGGGCATGGCGGCGGCTCCTTTCGTAGAAATGCCTCCCTTGTCAAGGGAGGTGGCCCGGGCCGGAGGGATTCTGACGGGCCTGGCCTTGATACTGCGGCACACCCGCAGGCGGGCAGGAATCCCTCCGCCCGCAGGCTCGGCACCTCCCTGACAAGGGAGGCTCAAACAAAAAAACGCCCGCAGGGCGTTCGCAGCTCAAATTTTACGCAGCATCAAAGACCGGCAGAGCAGATCAAAATCAGCCCGACGACACCGGCCAGATACATAACGGGGAAATCGCCCGTGGCCGGGTCTCGGCAGGGCAGGAGCCGCGGTGGCGCTGGGCGTCGCGCTGCTCTGCGCGGTTACGACGTCGACCTTGGCGGCGGTCTCGTTGACCTTAACGGTGGAATCACTCTTCTGTGTGCGGGAAGTAGAGCTGGTGGGGTGGCCGTGGCCTGCGCTGCGGCAGAGGATGTATTCAGTGCGCCGCAGGCGGCCAGCAACGCAACGACGGCCACAAAAAGGCCGCACAAAAAGCGCTTCATCGAGAAAACGCCTCCTTAATTTCCAGCTTTTTATCTGTATGGAAAACGATGCAGTAACGTGCCATCGTGATTTGTTCTTTTGTATTGTAGCACAGCGCAGGGTTCGTCAAGCTATTGCAAAGAAATAGTAACAAAACGGCAACAATTTGGGCGCAAAAGGCTTCTCCATCGGGAGAAGCTGCCCGCGGAGCAGGCTGATGAGCAAAGTCTGCCAACACTGCCCGCTCACGGGAGCTTGCGGAGCCCGCCCTCATCCAGCCCTGCGGGGCCGCCTTCCCCGAAGGCTCAGACTGTCGAAAAGGTGCGCTTACCCTTGGCCCCTCTGCGAGGGGCTCCCGCCAGCGGGTGGGGAGAACTGTACGGCAACCCGAAATATTTCGGGCTATGGCAAGGTTCTCTCCCTCCGCTACAGGGCACCTCCCTCGCAGAGGGAGGTTTTCGACACCTGCGCCTTCCCCGAAGAAGGCTTAAACCGCTCTATTTCCCTCTTGCGTGCGGCCCCGAAATGCGGTATAATACCCTTAATCGTATTGTGTGAGATTATGCCCCAATGGGATGGGCGGCGCGCACTGCACCGAGAATAAAAAGGAGTTGTAAACGGTATTATCCTGGCGGCGCCGGCACCCGACTTACCCGCTGACGATGGTCACATCCAAGCAGCTGCTGCCCGTCTATGACAAGCCGATGATCTACTATCCGCTGTCTACGCTGATGCTGGCGGGCATCCAGGACATTCTGATCATTTCCACCCCCACGGACACCCCGCGCTTTGAGGCGCTGCTGGGCGACGGCAGCCAGTACGGCCTGCATCTGCAGTATAAGGTCCAGCCGAGCCCCGACGGCCTGGCCCAGGCGTTCATCCTGGGTGAGGAGTTCATCGGTGACGACTGCTGCGCCATGGTTCTGGGCGACAACATCTTCTACGGTGCTGGTTTCTCAAGCGCCTGAAGACCGCCGCCGCCAACGCTGCCAATGGCCGCAGCACCGTCTTTAGCTACTATGTCAACGACCCCGAGCGCTTCGGCGTCGTCGCGTTTGACAAGGACGGCCACGCCACCGACATTGAGGAAAAGCCCGCTAACCCCAAGAGCAACTACGCCGTCACCGGCCTCTACTTCTACAACAGCGACGTTGTCAAAATGGCCAACAGGTCAAGCCCAGCGCCCGCGGAGAGCTGGAGATCACGACCCTGAACCAGATGTATCTCGATCAGGGCAAGCTGGATGTCCAGCTGCTGGGCCGCGGCTATGCCTGGCTCGACACGGGCACGATGGACTCCCTCGTCGAGGCGGCTACCTTTGTGCAGACCGTCGAGCAGCGCCAGGGCATCAAAATCTCTGCCCCGGAGAAATTTCCTACAAGTACGGCTGGATCACCAAGGAAAGCTGCTGGAAAGCGCCGCCCGCTATGGCAAATCCCCTACGGCCAGCATTTGAAGAATGTCGCCGACGACAAGCTGCAATACTGATAGAGCAGGGGAGTACGCATGAAAATTTTGATTACCGGCTGCCGCGGGCGCTGGGCACCGAAGCTTTCTGAGGAAGGCTGCGCCATCGGCCCGCTGCCAGCGCCTGCGCAAGGCCACCGTTATCCCGGTGGATGTCGATGAGCTGGACATCACGGACCGTGAGGCCACCATCAACTACATCCGCCGCCACCAGCCCGATACGGTCATCAACTGTGCCGCCTTCACCAACGTGGACGGCTGCGAGACCGCCCGCGACGCGGCGTTTAAAGTCAACGCCATCGGCCCGCGCAACCTGGCCCTGGCGTGTGAAGATCAACGCGCGCCTGATCCACGTTTCCACCGACTATGTGTTCCCCGGCACGGCCAACGGCGGCGTTGCACTGGACGAGTGCGCCGTGCCCGCGCCCATCTCTGCCTACGGCCAGACCAAGCTGCTGGGTGAGCAGTATGTCGAGCGGTTCTGCCGCCGCCACTTCATTGTGCGCACGGCATGGCTCTACAGCAGCTACGGCAAAACTTCGTCAAGACGATGATCCGTCTGGGCCGGACCCACGATAAGATCACCGTCGTCAATGACCAGTTGGGCAACCCGACGAACGCCGTCGATTTGGCCTACCATATTCTCAAGCTGGCCGTCAGCCACGATTACGGCATCTACCACTGCACCGGCAACGGCATTTGCAGCTGGTATGACTTTGCCTGTGCCATCATGCAGGGCGCAGGGCTTAGCTGCAAGGTCGAACCTGTGACCAGCGCCGAGTATGCCGCCGCCAACCGCCAGTGCCAACCGCCCGGCGTGGAGCGCCCTGGAGAACCGTATGCTGCGCTGCACCGTCGGCGACGAAATGCGCGACTGGCAGGACGCCCTCAAGGACTTTTGCAAACTGGAATGGAGAACTTTGATTTATGAAAACCTATCTTGTGACCGGCTGCGCCGGTTTCATCGGCTCGAACTTTGTCCACTACATGCTGGAAAGTATGAGGACATCCGCCTTGTCAACCTCGACAAGCTGACCTACGCCGGCAACCGCGAAAATTTGCAGGGACATCGAGGACGACGCCGCCATCTTTGTGCAGGGTGATATCTGCGACAAGGCGCTCGTCACCGATCTGATCGCCAAGTATGACCCTGATTACGTCATCAACTTTGCCGCCGAGAGCCACGTCGACCGCAGCATCAAGAACCCCGAATTTTCGTCGAGAGCAACGTGCTGGGCACCGTGAAGCCTGCTGCAGTGCTGCAAGGATTGCCTGGTATGACGCTGACGCCAAGACCTGGAAGGAAGGCAAAAATACCTGCAGGTTTCCACCGATGAGGTCTACGGCGCGCTGGGTGCCGAGGGCTACTTTATGGAGACGACCCCGCTGTGCCCCCACAGCCCGTACTCTGCCTCCAAGGCCAGCGCGGATATGTTCGTCAAGGCATTCCACGATACCTACGGTATGCCGATGAACATCACCCGCTGCTCCAACAACTACGGCTACCAGTTCCCGAAAGCTGATCCGCTGCTCATCAACAACGCCAAGCAGCACAAGAACCTGCCCGTTTACGGCGACGGTATGCAGATCCGCGACTGGCTGTACGTCATGGATCACTGCAAGGCCATTGATATGGTCGCCCAGGGGGGTAAGGACGGCGAGGTCTACAACGTCGGCGGCCACAACGAGCGCCCGAACATCTTCATCGTCAAGACGGTCATTGCCCAGCTGCATGACCGCCTGAAGGATGAGGGCATCAGCGAGGAGCTGATCACCCACGTTGCCGACCGCCTGGGCCATGACCGCCGCTACGGCATCGACCCACCAAGATCAAAGGAGGATCTGGGCTGGTACCCGAGACCCCGTTCGAGAAGGGCATCGTTCTGACCATCGACTGGTATCTGGCCCACCCGACTGGATGGCCCACGTCACCAGCGGCGATTACCAGAAATATTACGAGCAGATGTATAAGAATAAGTAAGCACGCAGCCTTCCCCTACGGAAGCAGTGCTCGCCCGTGCCAGTTGCGGCAGCGGAAACCTCCGCGGGCGGATATGGAATCCGCCCTACGTGTAGGGACGATGCTCGTCATCGCCCGGGAGCCTTGCGGCTGCCGCTCGGCCTACAGCCTGCAGATACCCTCTCCTCTCGGGGAGGGCTTTTCACTCAATCCCCAAAGGGCAACACATCCACAATGGCAAATTACAGAGAAGAACATATCCGCAATAACCGCCGCCTGGCGCGGCAGATCGTGGGCGGCGCGGCGCTGCTGCTGGCGCTCATCGGTCTGTTTACCGTGCTGGGCTGGGTCATCGGGCTGGTGCGCGCAGCTGGACGACACGGACCTGCGCAATGAGTACCGTGACCGCCTGTACGGTATGGTCATGCTGGACCCGGTCGCCTTCGACGATGTCAGCACCGTCGATGAGGGCGTGTTCAAGCAGGCCGCCATCTGGGGCACCGTCTACCAGGTGCAGAACAGCGGCGGCAGCTGGACCAGTACGAGCGCGACCCCGACACCGGCTCGGCCTGATCAGCGCTGGAAATCGACACCTATATCTCCAACCTGCTGGGGCCGGACTACCGGTGACGGAAGGCTCGTTCAGCACGTCGAGTTCGTCTACCAGTACGATGAGGAAAAGCAGGCCTATTACGTGCCTGTCACCAGTTCGGTGGCGCTATTACACGCCGACGGTGGAAAGATCACCAAGAAGGACGGCCAGCGCATCGTGACCGTCGGCTATGTGCCGACGTCGTCGAACTAACGCCACCGGTGAGCTGTCCCTGACCGCGCCCACTGAGCCGACGAAGTATATGGACTACGTGTTCACCCGCGGCGAGAACCGCCAGTGGTACCTGACCGCCCTGCGCGAGAGCGATATGCGGGTTGAGTCACGCCGATCCCGCCCGACGGATGCCGTTGTGGATAACATGCAGAACGAAATGGAGCGTCGGATGCCGCGAGCACCGAGCCCGCGCCGTCCCCGAGGCGCTGAGTCTCCCGGATGCCGAAACCTCGACGATACCGGCGACGCCCCGGCAGAGGATGCCGCCGCAGAGGGTAAACCCTGAATTTGAAAAGTGCCCGCTTGTGCCATGCGCATGAGCGGGCGCTTTTACGGCAATGTTGTAGGGGCCGGGCATGCCCGTACGCGGCATCCATAAGGGTCATCTATGGCGGGTTGCGGGCCGCACGTGTGCGGCTACAGCTCGACTGCAAAATCCGCCGGACACTAGTGCAATCCGCTGCGGAATATGCTATAATACATCTATATATACTTGAGTGAGGTGTACCTACTATGGAAGAACTGCTTCGCATTCTGGAAAAGAACGCCCGTATGCCGATTGAGGACATCGCGGCGATGCTGGATAAAACGCCTGAAGAAATCGCCGCCATGATGGATGAGGCCGCCGCAAAGGGCTATATCCGCGGCTATGAGACGCTCGTGGACTGGGAGCAAGCCGGTGTCAACCTCGTCGAGGCTGT
>SCPP01000920.1_pt1 | contig 10280 bp, 13 predicted proteins | sample 6106811 | NCBI WGS metagenome assembly SCPP01 (sample SAMN10720449, study PRJNA508395) | human gut metagenome | isolation source: Participant 2 stool, 15 month | host: Homo sapiens | collected 2018
GAAGGACTTCTGGGACTGAAGCCGGAAGAGTGGCTTTCGGTTGTGGCAGAGATCGCGGGCAGAAACAATGATACACGTTTCAGCTATCTGATGGATCAGATGATAAAACAGACTAAGACTCCGGAATACCTGCTGTCAGCCATGAAGTATTGCATCGGGGATATGGCTAATGGCAGGCTGATCCTTCTTTCCCTCTATTTTCTCCGGAAATACCCGGATAAAAAGCTGGAAGAACCCAAAGAGGGGCTGCGGGTGCAAGGGTATTTTTGAACCGGCTTGTTTCAGCGTTTGGAAATGGAAACGGGCTTTCCGGTGAAGACGCGGAGCTTATGAGGCAATATGAAACGATTGTATGCAACACTATTGAAGACGCGCTGCCGTCCTCTGTTTCCAAGGCGAGCCGGTTTCAGATCGCCCGTGCGCTAAAGGAAGGATCCATGACGGATGAGATCCGTTCTCTGGCAGGTCCTCTGGCCCAGAATAATCTTATTACATGGCTCATATGCGGAACCGCTTTTATGAATATGGCCCTGTCCCCCTGTCTGATGCGCACAGTGGATCTGTATCTGGCTTCTGATATGAACTGCTGCCTTCCTATTATGGAGCAGCTGGATTTCCGCAGAGATCTTCACGAACGGGGAGGAAGCTTTGATGAGCTGTTCCATCTGGACAGCAAGTCCTACATTTCCTGGGCAGCCATCAGAAAGCAGGGAAGATTCTTTGCAGCCAGCTTAAAAGAATAAGGAGCTGTATCTGGAATGCCTAAAGGAGGCAGATCTGGAGCAGATGAATTACATGATGAATGTGGTTCGCAGCGCAGATCCTAAGCTTTATAAAACCCTTCAGTCCTCTGCCGGCATGCGCAGAAGAGATGCGGTTATAAAGGTACTGACAGAGGAAAAAGGCCCGGAAACCCAGACGTTAATTGATTACCTGTATGGACGGGTTCCTTTCAGCGCTCTGTATCCATATGAGGAACAGATGGCAAAAAACAGCCATTTTTACAGGGGCTATAGACTGCGTAATCTGCTGGACGGCTTTCCTGCTAAGGATGAGGACCGGGAATTTTTTAACCGCTGCCAGGCCTGTACCTTTCTTCGGCAGGAGGGGTACTTTATGTCCTCGGGAAAAAATCCGTTCTACCAGCCGAAGGAAGAAGCCTTTGCAGGATTTTTTAAAGACATGGAAGAAGCGGGAATGGATGAGGCGCATCTGTTAAAGACCTTTATCCTGAATGTAAAATCCTTATACCTTGATTCGGATAAGGAACGCTGCTTTGAGCTGGCAGCCAGAAGAGTATTTCTGTATAAGCTCAGAGCCAATCCGGAAGCAGTGATGGAAGTGTTTCGTGAGTCTGAGGCAGAAGGCCGCCGTCTGGGGCTTATGACCATGGCTCTGATGGCAAAAGAGTACAAAGAAATTCTTTCCTATGCAAAGGATACGGCTAAATCCGTCCGGGAGGAGCTTTTAAAAATTTTAGAGGAGCAGAAGGACTGGAAGGATGATATACTTGTTCTTTTAAGCGATAAAAAGGCAGGCCCCAGGGAAGCTGCGGTATATGTTTTGGATGCATGGAATGACGTTTCCGACCGCCCGGCTCTTGAGGCAGCTCTTGAAAAGGAAAAAAATGCCAAGGTGCGCCGGCTTTTAACCCAGGTGCTGGGGTAAAGGAGGAAGAAAATGAAAGCCCTCCGGCGTTTTAAAGAGGGAGGATCTGGTAAAAGCCCTTCATAAAGGAGGAAAGAGCCGCACGCTGTCCTGGGCCTTTCAGACTCCTTTCCCGGCGGTTCATTTTGAAAACGGGGAGGAGGCGTCCGTTGAATACCTTCAGGCCATTCTCCTGTGTTATGCCGGAGCAGGAACCAGTCCGGGCGTAAATAAAGACGCTGAATTTCTGGCCGGAGACCTTAAGAAAGAGGAGTTTTCTCTTTATGTAAATGAACTCTTTGACCGTTTTATGGAGCAGGGCGCAGAAGCAAAGAAGAAATGGGTTCTTTATGCAGCGTCCATCCACGGAGGCAATCTGATGGTTAAAAGCTGTACCGTCAGATCCAGGAATGGCCGGCAAATGCCAGAGGCGCCATGGCCTGTGAGGCGGTCAACGCACTGGCCTTAAGCCCTGTTTCAGAGGCGCTTTTAAAGGTAGACGGCATTGCGTCAAAATTCAAGTTCCGTCAGGTGAAGGCTGCGGCTGCCAAAGCGCTGGAATTTGCCGCCGGACAGCTTGGGATTACCAGAGAGGAGCTTTCAGACCGGATTGTGCCGGATCTCGGTTTTAATGAGCGGATGGAGCGTGTTTTTGACTATGGAGCAAGATCCTTTACCGTGTCCATTACCCCGGACTTAGGGAAATTCAGGTTCAGGGAAGGAGGGCAGAAAGCTTAAAAATATGCCTGCTCCGGGCGAAGCGGGATGAGGAAGATAAGGCGGCAAGGGCTTATGAGGAGTTTAAAGGCTATGAAAAACAGTTAAAACCGTGGCTGCCAGCCAGAAGCAGAGGCTGGAGCTGGCCCTGTCATCCGGACGTATTATGTGGAAGAAGGAGGAATGGGTGGAGCTGTTTACGAAAAAGCCGGTGATGCACCCCTTTGCCATTGGCCTGATCTGGGGTATATATAAGGAAGAAACACTTACAGGCAGCTTCCTGTATATGGAGGACGGCTCCTTTAATACGGTGGATGAAGAGCGAGCTGGAGCTGCCTGAGGATGCAGTAATCGGCCTGATCCATCCCATTGAGCTTTCAAAGGAAGAGGGACGCATGGAAGGAGCAGCTGGAGGATTATGAAATCATTCAGCCTGTGGAACAGCTGGACCGCACTGTGTACCTCATTTCCGAAGAAGAAGTGGGGCAGAAGGCAGTGGAGCGCTTTGAAGGGTAATCCTTAACGATTTGTCTCTCATCGGAAAAATGCAGTCTCTTGGCTGGTATACGGGTTCTGTTCAGGATGCGGGCTGTTTTTATACCTTTTACCGGGAAGACGGAAAGCTGGGAGCGGAGCTTCATTTTTCAGGAACCTATATCGGAGGACAGAACGAGGAGGTAACAATAGAAGATGTCCGTTTCTATCCGGCCGGAACCATAGAGACTATGTCTATGATGAGGCAGATGATAAAAAGGCGCTTCTTCTGGAGCAGGTTCCGCCAGATATTTCCAGCGAGATCATTTTGCAGCTTTCAAAGGTCACAGCCTCTAAAAGCAGTGAAATACTTTGGTAATACTTCCATAATATTTCATTTATAATAAGTAACAGTAAATTCACAAATAGAAAAAATCAAAGGAAAAAATATAAAAGCGGTTCCATTTTAAATAAAATGTATGCTACTACAAGCTGTAATTAATGCAAAGTATTTTTTGAACAAGGTGTGAGAATGAATCAGTTAGAAACAACAGCAGGAACCGCAGCCGGGCAGAAGCCGGGCAAAGGGCGCAGACAGAGGACGTAGTGCTTCCGGGAGAGCATCATCCAGAGGTACCTCTTCCAGAAATACAGGACACGGCGGCTCACGCAGCAGTTCCTCTTACCGCTCCGGCCAGGCAGGAAGGATGAACGCCATGCAGAATGTAAGGCGGAACAGCCGCCGCCACAGAAGAAAGGGGCCGGATTATAAATGGATTGCCATTGGAGGCGTGATCCTGATCGTAGTGATTACCTGCATTGCTATGGCGTTAAATGGAAAGAACTCTGATGAGACGGGAGTGCAGGCAACAACAGAGGCAGTGACAGAAACCGAGATGAAAAAAGAGGTGTCCGTAGACGGCATTTCCATCACCGGCCTTTCCAAATCTCAGGCCAGAGAGGTGCTGTTAAAAGAATTTCCATGGAGCATGACCGTTTCTTATGATTCTGAAGTTTATGAGGGTAAATGACCTGATGGCCGGAAAAATCGATTCTCTTTTAAATGAGATCTACAGCGGAGAGCCTCAGGAAAGCTACACGCTGGATACGGCCGGATTAGAAGAGCAGATTAAAGCGGAGGCAGCAGCCTGCGCGGCGAAGTGGGAAAAAAAGAAAAAAATGGTTCCATCGACAGCTTTAATGCAGAAACAGGGAAGTTCGTTTTCGCGGGAGAGGAGAATGGCTTTGCCATTGATCAGGAAAAGCTGATCGATGATATCACACAGGCTCTGGCTGCAAAGGACTTTGATGCCAAAATTGAGGCATCCGGCAGCACGGTGGCACCTGAGATTACGGCGGCTAGCGCAAAGGGCAGTATAAGACCATTGGTTCCTTTACTACAAATACCACATCCAATAAAAACAGAAATACGAATGTCCGTCTGGCGGCAGAAGCTATTAACGGCACCGTTATCAAGCCGGGCCATGAGTTCTCCTTTAACGGAACTGTAGGCCAGCGTACAGAGGCTAAAGGGTTATAAGGTGCGGCTGCCTATAATAACGGTGAGGTTGTTCAGGAAATCGGCGGAGGCGTATGCCAGGTTTCAACTACTCTGTACAATGCGGTATTTAAAGCGGGCTTAAAGATCAGCTATCGCCGTTCCATACCTTTGAGCCAAATTATGTAACTCCGGGACGAGATGCTACTGTAAGTTATGAGCAGCCTGATTTTAAATTCATCAATACCTCAAGCACAGCGATCGGCCTGCGGGCAAGCTATGCGGATCAGAAGATGACGGTATCTGTATATGGTATCCCGATTCTGGAGGACGGCATCACCTGGGATCTTGAGTCTAAAAGGTAGAAGACCTTGGTGCCGGAACCGGAATATGTAGAAGATCAGACTCTGGATCCGGGAGTGGAAAAGACCACAAGCAAGGGAAGCTCCGGAAGCCGCTGGGAAACCTATAAGGTTGTCTATAAGGACGGCAAGGAGATTTCCAGAGAACTGGATCATAAAACAACGTATAAGGGCCACAAGCCGGTAGTCCACCGCAATACCAGCGGTGTGGTATTAAATCCGGAGGAAACCACCGCAGGCAACAACGGTTACGCCGACAGTGGACGGAATGCCGGAGGGATATACCGGCCCTGCTGAGACGACCAGTCCCAGCCTGGGTCAGGTACGGCTTCCTCTGCTCCGGCAGAAGGGCCGGGATCAGCTTCTACAGAGCCGTCTTCCGTACCTGTGGCCCCTGCTCCGTCAGAGGACGCGCCTTCCGGTTCACAGGGCGGGCCGGGAGCCGGAGCCGTGGTTGTTCCCGTAAAGCCGGAATAGCGGTTTGAATTTTTAAAATTTTAAGGAAGAAGCAGTCCGTAAAATCCCAAATGAAATTTTACGGCTGCTTCTTTTCGCTATTCTGGCTGTCAGAGGATTTATGCATAAATTATACTGTATACATTGTATTTTTTGCAGTAATAGCAATTAAGCATTTGCAATTTGTTAAAGAATTGTTTATAATAATATACAGGTCAGTCCGCTAAAGGCTATGTGCCGTCGGGCGGACATGTATACTATCATATACATATTTCACTAATTGCAGGAGGAAATCAAAATGGCAAGAAAAATGAAAACCATGGATGGTAACCATGCAGCAGCTCATGCTTCTGCATTTACTGATGTAGCGGCTATTTATCCGATTACCCCATCCTCACCTATGGCAGAAGCTACAGATGAATGGGCAACAGACGGAAGAACCAACATCTTCGGTCATGAAGTTCAGATTACAGAGATGCAGTCCGAGGCTGGTGCAGCAGGTGCTGTACACGGTTCTCTGGCAGCAGGTGCGCTGACCACTACCTATACTGCTTCCCAGGGTCTGTTACTGATGATCCCTAACCTTTACAAGATCGCAGGTGAGCAGCTGCCGGGCGTATTCAACGTATCTGCCCGTGCACTTGCAAGCCACGCACTGTCAATCTTCGGAGATCATTCCGACGTTTATGCATGCCGTCAGACCGGCTGCGCTATGCTGTGTGAATCCAGCGTACAGGAAGTTATGGATTTAACTCCGGTTGCTCATCTGGCAGCAATCAAGGGTAAAGTTCCGTTCATCAACTTCTTTGACGGTTTCCGTACATCTCACGAGATCCAGAAGATCGAGACCTGGGATTATGAAGACCTGAAGGATATGGCTGATATGGATGCGATTGCAGCATTCCGTAAGAACGCTCTGAATCCAAATCATCCATGTCAGAGAGGTTCTGCTCAGAACCCTGATATTCTTCTTCCAGGCAAGAGAAGCATGTAATCCATATTACGATGCACTTCCGGCAATCGTTCAGGAGTACATGGACAAAGTAAACGCTAAGATCGGTACAGACTACAAACTGTTCAACTACTACGGAGCTGCTGATGCAGAAAACGTAATCGTAGCTATGGGATCCGTAAACGATACCATCGAAGAGACCATCGATTACCTGGTTGCACAGGGCAAGAAGGTTGGTGTTGTTAAAGTTCGTCTTTACAGACCATTCTGCGCACAGGCACTGATCGATACCATTCCTGAGTCTGTAAAGACCATCACTGTATTAGACAGAACAAAAGAGCCAGGCGCTATGGGCGAGCCACTGTATCTGGATGTTGTTGCAGCTCTTAAGGGTAGCAAGTTTGACCAGATCAAGATCCAGACCGGACGTTACGGCTTAGGTTCCAAAGATACTACACCTGCACAGATCGTAGCAGTATTTGAGAATGAGACAAAGAGCCCATTCACGATCGGTATCGAAGATGACGTTACAAATCTGTCTCTGGAGATTGGTGCTCCTTTAGTTACTACTCCAGAAGGAACAATCAACTGTAAGTTCTGGGGACTTGGAGCAGATGGTACTGTTGGAGCAAACAAGAACTCCATCAAGATCATCGGTGACAACACAGATATGTACGCTCAGGCTTACTTCGATTATGACTCAAAGAAATCCGGCGGTGTTACCATGTCTCACCTGCGTTTCGGACACAGCCGCATCAAGTCTACCTACCTGATCCGTCAGGCTAACTTCGTGGCTTGTCACAACCCGTCCTATGTTGATAAATACAACATGGTTCAGGAACTGGTTGATGGAGGTACATTCCTTCTGAACTGCCCATGGGATATGGAAGGACTTGAGGAGCATCTTCCAGGACAGGTTAAGAAGTTCATCGCTGACCACAACATCAACTTCTACACCATCGATGGCGTTAAGATCGGTATCGAGACCGGCATGGGACCGACCCGTATCAATACTATCCTTCAGTCCGCATTCTTCGAGCTGACAGGCATCATTCCTGCTGAGAAGGCAAATGAACTGATGAAGGCAGCTGCAAAGGCAACCTACGGCCGCAAGGGCGAGGACGTTGTTAAGAAGAACTGGGCTGCTATCGATGCAGGCGCTAAGGGCGTTCACAAGGTAGAGGTTCCTGCAAGCTGGTCTCAGTGCGAGGACGAAGGCCTTGATTATAAGGTAGTTACCGAGGGCCGCAAGGAAGTTGTTGACTTTGTAAACAACATTCAGACCAAGGTAAGCGCTCAGGAAGGTAACTCCCTGCCTGTATCCGCATTCAAGGATTATGTAGACGGTACTACACCATCTGGTTCTTCCGCATACGAGAAGCGTGGTATTGCAGTTAACATCCCGGTATGGAATCCGGAAAACTGTATCCAGTGTAACCGCTGTGCATATGTATGTCCGCACGCAGTTATCCGTCCGGTAGCTCTGACAGCTGATGAAGCTGCTAACGCTCCTGCAGATATGAAGATGAAGGATATGACCGGTATGCCAGGCTACAAGTTTGCCATGACCATCTCTGCACTTGACTGTACAGGATGTGGTCCTGCGCAAATGTCTGCCCAGGAAAGAAGGGCAACAAGGCTCTGGAGATGAAGCCTCTGGAAGAGAGCCTCAGCGAGCAGGCTATCTTTGACTTTGGCCAGACTGTATCCATCAAGGATGAGGTTGTTGCTAAATTCAAAGAGACAACAGTTAAGGGAAGCCAGTTCAAACAGCCACTCCTTGAGTTCTCAGGAGCTTGTGCAGGATGTGGTGAGACACCATACGCTAAACTGATCACACAGCTCTTTGGTGACAGAATGTATATTGCAAATGCTACAGGATGTTCTTCTATCTGGGGTAACTCTTCACCGTCTACACCTTACACAGTAAACGCAAAGGGACAGGGACCTGCATGGGGTAACTCCCTGTTTGAGGACAACGCAGAGTTTGGTTATGGTATGCTTCTTGCTCAGAAGGCAATCAGGGACGGCTTAAAGGCTAAGGTTGAGAGCGTTATGGCAAATGAGAACGCAACTGACGATATCAAGGCAGCCTGCAAGGAGTGGTTAGATACCTACGGCATCGGCGCTCTGAACGGTTCTGCAACCGATCGTCTGGTTGCTGCATTATCCGGCGTTGACTGCCCGGTTTGCAAGGATATCGTAGCTAACAAAGATTTCCTGGCTAAGAAATCCCAGTGGATCTTCGGTGGTGACGGATGGGCTTACGATATCGGATTCGGCGGCGTAGACCACGTCCTTGCATCCGGCAAGGACATCAACGTTATGGTATTCGATACAGAGGTTTACTCCAACACAGGTGGACAGTCCTCTAAGGCTACTAAGACTGGTGCAGTTGCTCAGTTCGCAGCAGGCGGTAAAGAGACCAAGAAGAAAGATCTGGCTTGCATAGCTATGAGCTACGGCTATGTATACGTAGCACAGATCTGTATGGGCGGCGACATGCAGCAGACAGTTAAGGCAATCGCTGAGGCTGAGGCTTATCCGGGACCATCACTGATCATCGCTTACGCTCCATGTATCAACCATGGTATCAAGAAGGGTATGAGCAAAGCTCAGACAGAGGAACAGCTGGCAGTAGAGTGCGGATACTGGAATAACTTCCGTTACAACCCTGCAGCAGAGAAGAAGTTCACTCTGGATTCCAAGGCTCCTAAGATGGAAGGCTATCAGGACTTCCTGAAGGGCGAGGTTCGTTACCTGTCTCTGACCATGAAGAATCCTGAGAGAGCAGCAGAGCTGTTCGCACGCAACGAGCAGGAGGCTAAGGAGCGCTTTGAGCACTTATCCAAGCTGGTTGCTCTGTATGGAAATGAATAATTTCTACAGTGAAAATGTATATTAATGATAGAAGCTCCCCGGAAGGCGAAAACCTTTCGGGGAGCTTGTGTCTTGGAAACCTTTTGAGAAAAGTTTGGAAAATACTTGATTTATTCTGCCGGATATGGTATTATCAACGAGTCGACGCCAGTTGATATAAATATGTTCCAATGGGGGTATAGCTCAGTTGGGGAGCGCTTGCATGGCATGCAAGAGGTCATGGGTTCGGATCCACTATCTCCATTAAAAGTCCTGTATTACAGGACTTTTTTTAATGCGTGCTGCATTTCGTGTTGCATACTCCATTCGGAAAATCGTCTACCACGCCAGTATTTCATATCCATCCTCTGTGATCAGCACCTGGATTTCCCATTGGGCGGAGGGCAGTCCGTCATCCGTATATACCGTCCAGTCGTTGTTCGCATCCACAAATACATCCGGCCGTCCCATATTTACCATGGGTTCAATGGTAAAGCACATTCCGGGAACCATGAGCATTTCTGTACCTTTTGGACACATAGCTTACCCAGGGTTCTTCATGGAATTCCAGTCCACGCCGTGACCGCCGATTTCACGGACAATGCTGCAGCCGTTTTCTTTGGCAAAATTATGGATTGCCTGCCCCATATCACCTAAAAATCCCCAGGGACGTACTTCTGTCAAACCAATCTCCAGACATTGTTTTGCTGTATCTACCAATCGTTTTTTCTCCGGAGAAACCGCTCGATGCAGAACATACGGGAGGAATCAGAAAAATAACCATTATAGATAGTAGAGACGTCTATGTTTATAATATCGCCTTCTTTCAGAATGTCATTTTCGGATGGAATGCCGTGGCATACCTGGTCATTGACAGAGGTGCAGACGCTTCTGGGAAGCCGTTATAGCCCAGAGGCGCGGGAATGCCTCCTAAACGGGTGGTCTGTTCATAGACCCACAGATCGATCTGGGCAGTAGTGATGCCGGGGCCGATATGTGCAGCTACATAATCAAGAACGGCTACATTGATCCGGGCACTCTCTTTTATGCCACGGATCTGTTCGGGTGTTTTAATAAGGCTCTGGTGGGGACGATGGCGCCCTGACGACGGAACTGGGTCAGCTTTCTTCCAGCTCCATGTGACAGTCTTTGTATTTTTACCGCTGCCGCACCAGCGGGATCATTTCTTCCAATCTTCTGCATTACAAAGAAACCTCCTTATACGTTAAGCTTCTTAAAGTATAGCACAGGAAAAAACAGAAGGCTATTGTAAAATGTTCAGAGTTTAACCGTTTAATGTAGTTTATCTTCAGGA
>SCPP01001444.1_pt1 | contig 10247 bp, 15 predicted proteins | sample 6106811 | NCBI WGS metagenome assembly SCPP01 (sample SAMN10720449, study PRJNA508395) | human gut metagenome | isolation source: Participant 2 stool, 15 month | host: Homo sapiens | collected 2018
CTACACGGAACATATCCCTCAACCAACAACTTTCATTACGTTTTTCTCCTTTTGCAAAGGTTAGCATGGAATTGGTTGCAGAACACTATCACAATGAGTCATCCACTGACAGAACAAGAGATTTCTTCTTGGCCGATTTCATATTGTCCCATAAAATTTCTTCTAAATGGGAAATAGAAGTATTGGCAAAGAATCTGATGAATGAACAAAGATATGTTTATACTAGCTTCACGGATGAAGCGAGTACTGTGTCCAGTTATGATATACGTCCGAGGAATCTGATGATGATTAAATCACAGTTATTGACTGAATTTTGTACTCGGATGATTCATCACACTAAGTAATCTGTTTTATCAGTCTATCTAACGCTACTACCGTATACCCCTCTTTTCTATAAAGTCCAGAACTTGTACCAGCAGCCTCGTCACTATCGGGCATCCGGTCATGTAGCAGAAGGATGGAGCCCGGAACGAGCCGTTTCTTGATGTTTGATAATTTTCAGGAGTGGGTTGCTGAGTGTCCAGTGTGCGGATGTTCCAACCAATGGGGATGTATCCCAGCCTGCGCACTGCTTTAGCCGGTAGGATTGGTCACTCCGAAAGGCGGCCGGAACCATCGGACCGGTTGGCCGGTCACTTTTCAATTCTTGCTGGCAGGTAATTAAATCATGGCATCCGTTTGAAGGTATAGAGAAAAATAGCCGGAATGGGAGAAGGAATGATTCCCGATACGATGTCCTTCTTTGATGATTTGCCGGAGCAGTTCTTCATTGCCTTTTATCTTGTTTCCGATGCAAAAAAAGCAGGCCGGTATGTGTTTTTCTCTTAACACTTTCAGCACTTTGGGGTCTGTATCGGATCGGGCCCGTCATCAAAAGTGATGGCTATGATTTTCTCTTCGGTTTTCTTGCAACAGAAGACACGCATGTAAATACAGGCACGGATGCTGTAAGAAGCGTAAAAGAAATAGGCCATGACGCTTACTATGATGACTACAGAAACTAGGATGCATTGCTTGATTAAGATGATTGAGTGATACTTTAATAAATGATCTTGTAGAGATTATTCTAATTGTTTGTCATTATCTGTCAGTATTCTGAACTTTTTTTCGGTATCAATCGTATTCAAGTGTGCTAATTGCTCTTTGGCCATCTGCCGAAGATGAGTAAACCTTTTAGACTTGTCCACCTTACGCTTGATTAACTCTGCATTGAAGGATTCCATATTCGATAATACGACTAATTCATTTATGCTTGCTACATCTCTGATATTGATATTCTTATCTGCGTATTGTGGATTTGCTTCACGCCATTGTCTTGCGGTACATCCCCATAATGCGAGATTTAACAAATCAGCTTCATCGGCATAAACAAGTTTTGATTGAAATCTTCTACTTTAGGTATAATAAAGTCTTTGATTGCATCCGTATGTATGGAATAATTTACTTTACTAAGTATTCTTTTACGTTCCATTCACTTAATAAAGGGTGTGATTCTGCTTCTTTAAGTCTTTGGTATTCTTTGATGAGATATAGTTTAAATTCAGGGCTGAGCCAAGTCCCGAATTCAAAAGCTATGTCTTTATGGGCAAAGTTCCCCATATCGCCCGGGCTTGGATATAATCCCTATTGCTTTAGTTTTTTCTATCCATTGTTTGGGGGTTAGGGTGAAACTGTTTGTTCCACTCTCCATTTTAAAAGCATCGAATTCGATGCCTTTAAAATTTGGATTATTTAGTTTTCCCATAACCCTAGAAAATCAATCGTACTACGTAGACGCATCCAGTTTTGTATAATGTAGTTAGTACGTTCTCTGTCTTTGAAATGTGCCATGTCTGTCAGGCAGATATAATCATTATTATCAGGTCTTACAGATATGGATATATCAATATTCGTAACAGTTATTTTCTTCATTATTTCTACCACTTTTATTTTATGAGGGATAAAGTTAAGCATTATTCCTGTTTTCAGTATCTTAAAAGCATCTTTTTAATAGGCCATGACGCTTACTATGATGACTACAGAAACTAGGATGTGCATCGCTTGATTAAGATGATTGAGTGATTGATACCTTGATATTGGTTATAAATCAATGCGTAACGGGATGAAGCTTCTTCTTTCAAGGCTTTTGCCGCCATCCAGAGAGCATAGGATGAAGCAGTCTGATATTCTCCGCATTGTTCTTTAAAACTGCTATGCAGGGCATGAGGGAACAGACTGTGTTCCAGATCCGTATAAACGGCATCTGTTGCTTCCTGCCCGTTCTTGCCACTGATAAACCAGTCAATGTCTTCGGGTGCAAGCCCGTGAGATTTTAGAAAATGATGCATCCTGTTACTGATTTCCGGAGCACTCATCCGGGTGATAAAAGTATCTACCCTTTCAGTTCGGCAAAAGTCTGTTCCTCTTTTTGTGCGCTTAACAGGAAAAATTGTGCTCCCTCACCGGCTGTCGTTCCTTTCAACAGTCCTAAACGCTGCTGAATGATATGGCTGGTAGGGGTTATTTCATCCATAGCACCTGCCAGTACATGCTGTTTGCCTTCGGCAATGCTTATGATGCCATCTATCAGAGCACTTTCAAAACTTAAACCACGGTGTACATACGTAACATTATAAGCATGTATTTTGAGTAGCAAAGCTAGCTGTGCACCCACCGTATTAAAGGTGGACTGAATGAAAGCGGTGGGATTGAGCATCTGTTCCCGGTTGTCCATCAAGGCGTTCATAAACTTTTCCGTATCGGCCAGACAACCCAGTCCTGTAGCGGTGATAATGGCATCTACCTTTTCCGACGGGATATCTTTCAGACATTCCAGTCCGCAGGCTACTCCCATCTTGATCATGCGGCTCATGCGCCTCCGCAGATTGGCGTTGGTGATCATTTCTTTATAATCAGGTTCCTGTGCGGAGAAATAAGGCTTTTCATTTCTGCTTTCCGCATGGATAGAGGCGATACGGTTGATATATACTGGGCACATACGCTATTGGGTTAGAGTGGAAAATACGAGAGATGAGTTGTTGCCGCCGAATCCGAAGGAGTTGGATAATACATGCCGTATGGGAAGTCCCGACCGGAAAACCGTTTCAGGAATGAGGCCGCTTTCTTCATCGGACAGATGGAAGTTCAGATTAGGGTAAATCAGTCCGTGACGGATGGAGAGTACGGAATATACGGCTTCTATTCCTTCCGAGGCTCCCAGGGTGTGCCCGATGAAAGCCTTGACCGAACTGAAAGGAGGAATACGGGTATCGAAGATACGCCGGATGGCTTTCCCTTCGGAAGCGTCGTTGCTGGGAGTGCCTGTACCATGTACATTGATATAGTCTATGGCTCCGGCTGTCAGCCCGGCAGAGGCTATGGCCTGACTCATGGAAAGGAAAGGCCCGTCTCCGTCGGGGGAACTTCCTGTCTGGTGGTAGGCTTCATTGGCATTGGCGTAACCGCTGAGTTCGCAATAAGGAGCTTTAGTAAGGGATTTATCAGATTGAAGAACAAGGTATCCGGCTCCTTCTCCCAGGTTTAGTCCGGCACGTGTGCGGTCGAAAGGACGGCAGTGCTCTTTGTCCAGTATCATCAATGAATTGAAACCGTTGAGCGTGAAACGGCATAAGGCATCCGTTCCGCCTACAAGGACAGCGTCCAGCAGACCATGCCGGATGAGGCGTGCCCCTAACATAATGGCATTTGCGGCGGAAGAACAGGCGGTGCTGAGGGTGGTCACCGTTCCTTTCACTCCCAAATAAGCGGCTATCATTTCGGTACTGGACCCACAGTCATGGGAGATAATGTCACGTAATCTCCCTTTCGGTTATCTTCGGAAAGAGGCATAAAACCGCTCGCTTGCATCCATTCCTCCGATGGAAGTGGAAGAAATGAGCCCGATACGGGGAGAAGTGAAATCGAGTTCCGCATCACGGGCCGCTCCTTGGGCTGCCCACAAGCCCAGCAAGGCTGTACGTGAATACGTCTTGCCGGATGGAAGGGACAGGAGTTTCTTTAATTCTTCATTGCTCTGTTTTACTTCGGACACGGGTACGTCAAGTGCGGTGGGGAAAAGGGTGATTTTCCCCATACCGTGTTTCCCGGCTTTTAAGGAATCCAGGTTTTCTTCCACTCCTTTCCCTATGCCCGAAATCACTCCCAGACCGGTGACATAGATCTTCCTCATTTCTGATGGGCGGTGATGTAGTCTGCCAGGGTACGTACCGAATAGAATATTTCCTTGCCTTTGGCAGGATTCTCTATCTTGATTCCATAATTCCTTTCCAGAATCAGGATAATCTCTAATGCGTCAATCGAGTCAAGGCCCAGACCGTCATCTCCGAATAAAGGTGCTTCACTGTCAATGTCCTCCGGAGTGATTTCTTCCAGATTCAATGCTTCTATTAATTCAACTTTCAGTTTATCAATCAATTCTTCCATATTCTTTATTGTTTTCAATCAGTTTAAATACTGCTTTATAGGTGTTCTTCCATAATTCACACCACCCGATGATACAATAGTTCAGTTTCCCTTTTTGCATGACTATACGTGCGTATCTTTCCAGTTTTTCCGGCTGATAGGCTTCAGTGATGAAAAAGGTGTTTTCCCCTTGTATCTTGTGGCGGATGCAAATCTCGCCGGACACTACATTGGGTAGTGTGTAAACAAATACAGCCGGACTGGCTGCCTGGTCTCCTTCCCGGTCTATCAGTTGCTGGTGTCTGATGTCCGTATGCAGAGAGAAGCGGCATTGGCAAGTAACATCCCCATTTCCAGTGGAGCGAATGTCTTACCTTCCAGCAAGTATTCGGCGGCCACATATCCCAATTTGCAAAGGTCATCCATTTTATAGAATTTCAGGTTGTTTCCGCCTGTTTTTTTATAGGTATCACGTATAAATGTGCCGAAATCCGGTTCTTCGGAATGAAAAATAAGTTCGTTGTTTATGAAGACAGAACTGTTTTCAATACGAACCTCCCGTGTACATCGGATTTCGGGCAAGGTGTTGTCCTCATCTTTGAACGGAGTATATTCCGGTAAAGATAAGACAATGGCTGCGTTGCATCCGCCGAATCGAAGCGGTTTTACGCAATGTTTCATCGGGATGCGCCGGTGGGTGGCATAGACCGGTATCGGCATAGGAATTCCGGCGTTTCGTAACCCGGAGTGCCGAACAGGATGCCTTGTTTCAGTTCGTGCATACAGACAATGCTTTCAATGATTCCCGATGCTCCCAAGGTATGGCCGAAATAGGGCTTCAAACTATGGACGGGCACTTGTTCCAGATGAGCCAGTGTGAGGGCTTTGGATTCCATTTCGTCATTGTATACGGTAGCAGTGCCGTGAGCATTCACAAAACTGATATCCTGAGGGGCTGTCCCTGCTTCCTGCATGGCTTGGCGGATGGCGAAATAGAGTCCGTCTCCCGTGCGGGAAGGACCGGAGATGTGGTTGGCATCGTTACTGACGGCTCCTCCCGAAAGGATAACATGTTCTTCTGTTCCTTCTGAACTGAGCAATACGGCTCCGCAGGCCTCTCCCAAGTTCAATCCGTCACGGCTGCTGTCATACGGACGGCATGGGCGGGAGCTGAGAGACCGGAAAGACCCGAAACCGCTGGTGATGAAATGAGAGAAGGTCACCTCCGCTACGATTACCCGGCGGTAGATACCGTTCTCTATCATGCGTTTTCCTGCTATGAGGGCTGACACTCCTGAAATGCAGGCATTGGAAATGACATGCACCCGTTCCTCGGCATGGAAATAACCGGCAATGTTTTCTGCCATTTTCAAAGAAAGACCGCTTCATCGGGATGTTCCGTATGACGGGCCAGTAAATCGATGTTCCCTTTGGTGGTGGAGAGGATGAGTCCGCAGGTTTTGTCTTCAAAGTTTGTCCGGACTGACGGATGAGTTCGTTGATAGTCAGTATGAACAGTTGTTCCATCCGGGGATAGCCACTTACTCCTATGGCTTCCGCCTGTTGTTGCAATCTCTCTTGCGAGAGAGTGGCTGCCAATAGAAGTGTCCGCAATCCGTTTGTCCGTCTGCAGGGTGATACCGCTGTGATAGCTCCGGATGGCTTCCAGATTTTCCTGTGTGCCGAAACCCAGCGCGCTGATCAGGGTATCATGGGTGATATAGGTAGTCAGATGATGTTCCATTTCTTCCACTCTATTTCTACAAAGATTTCGCCGACAGCCTTTCCTTGTTGGACGAAGTCATCCTGGTAGATATCTATCCGGCACGCGAGCAACCCATCCCCGGCGTCACCAACAAACTGATTTACGACCATCTGCGTCCGGGCATCGAAGAGCATGTGCAAGAAGAAGAAATTCTAGACGTACTGAGCAAGAGATATAGTATTAATCACCCTGGTGCGGGCGACATAGACTATGTACCCCAAATCTGCGGATTACTGAATAAAAATGATAAAGAAAATTCTCATACTCCTGTTTCTGTTGCTGATAACCGCCTTATTGTAGCCGTTACCGCTTTCAACACCAAGCCTGCCGACCAGGTTTGCAAGGGTATGGAATTGATTATCAGGACAGTATAGACCATGGTTTTATCAGCCAGAAAGGGACACTCCGCTTACTGAACGGTAAAGCTCTCCCCTGTGGGTAAGAAGATGGGCGACATCAACACCCGCCTGCTGGAAGAAGAACTCAGCCAACATCCCTTGATTGAAAATGTGGAATGTTACCGTACACCGGGATGCAAGATAGGTATCGAAGTGACACAGCGCCTCCCCATCCTCAGAGTGATGGCAAACAACGGAGACAACTATTATATTGACAATAAAGGAAAAATCATGCCGATACCCAACAGTTCGGCACACGTAGCTGTTGTTACAGGAGGATACGTGGATCGTGATTTTGCCGTCAAGGAACTATATACCTTAGGAGTCTTTCTACAGGCCCATCCGCTATGGGATGCCCAGATAGAGCAGATCAACGTGACACAAGCCAAAGAACTGGAACTGGTTCCACGGGTTGGCGAACATATCATATTCTTAGGCAAGCCGGGAATTATGAGGAAAAGTTCGAGAAACTAAAACTTTTGAAAAGGACTGAACCAAGTAGGCTGGAACAAGTACAGCAGCATCAGTCTGGAATTTAATAATCAGATTATTTGTACTAAAAAAGAGATATAGGCAACAGATTTTATAGTAGCAATAGAACTGGGATCCTCAAGATCACAGGTATTGCAGGAAAACATGCGGACGGAAGCATACAAGTGCTGGCCCTCGCCAGCGAAAACTCTTCGGATTTTATCCGTAAGGGAGTGATTTACAATCTGGACAAAACCGCACAAAGCCTTACTTCGATTATCAAGAAACTGGAATCGACATTAAAGGCTTCTATCGGAAAGGTCTATGTAGGTATCGGAGGACAATCTCTACGCACCATCCGTAATACGGAGGTACGTCATCTGGAAGAAGAAACCAAAATTTCACAGGAACTGATTGACTCCATCATGGACAGCAACCGCGAAGTCCCCATCATAGACCAGGAAATACTGGAAGTGGCCCCCCAGGAATATAAAGTAGGCATCAACCTGCTGGCCGATCCTGTAGGAGTTCCCAGCGATCATATAGAAGGGCGTTTCCTTAATATCATCGCCCGCAGCAGCGTGAAGCAGAACATTGACAAATGTTTCAAACAGGCAGGAATCGAAATAGCCGACTATATCATCTCACCGTTGGCTCTGGCCAATGCCGTACTGACCAACAGTGAAAAACGCTCGGGCTGCATGTTCATCGACTTTGGCGCAGATACGACTACCGTATCTGTCTACAAAAACAACATACTCCGCCATTTGGCAGTCATCCCACTGGGAGGAAGCAACATCACCAAAGACATTTGCAGCCAGCAGATTGAAGAGGAAGATGCCGAAGAACTGAAAAAGAAATACGGCAATGCCTATGCCGACAAGTCGGAAGACGGAGATGACAACCCTACCTACTCGCTGGACGGGAAATGCAGTATTGAGTCACACTTACTGGAAGACATCGTAGAAGCGCGTGTCAATGAGATACTGGCCAATGTATGGAACCAGATTGTTCTTTCGGGATATGAAGACAAACTGCTGGCAGGAGCTATCATTACCGGCGGTGCTGCAAATCTAAAGAATATGGAGGAAGCATTCAGCAACCGTACCAAAGTAGAAAAGGTAAGAATGGCCAAAGAAAGCCAGCTAAGCCTGAAAGGTGGAATAAAAAAAACAAAAAAAGATGGTACATGCAATACAATCATCGCTTTGCTAGGAGCCGGAAAGAGAACTGTTACCGCCGGAACGTCCTATCCAAGTACCTCTCTTCGATGAAAGCGAGAATGTGGAAGACAAAGGAAAGAGAAAGAAGCAGCCAGGCGGCGTAAGAAAGCAGAGGAAGAGGAGAAGCTGCGAAAAGCCACTTGCGAGAGCCTGATAAGAAACGCAAAAGAGCTGAAAGAGGCAGGCAAATACAAAAATGCCTTGTCGCAACTGGCCAAAGCACGCGATCTGGGAGTGGCAGAAGCTTTGAACCAAATACGCGACCTGGAAAAAGAAATCAAGAGTTTGAAAGAAGCCAACAATCCGATCAAACGGCTGACCGACTTGTTTGGAAGGATTCTGGAAGAATAATAACGAATTACATCACCTTAATATAATATAGAAGATTATGTCTGATGAAACTATAATGCCATTCGATTTCCCGGCAGAAAACCCGACTATCATTAAAGTAATCGGTGTGGGAGGTGGCGGCGGCAATGCCGTAAATCACATGTATAAAGAAGGTATACACGATGTAACATTTGTTGTGTGCAGATAGATAGGCGTTGGCCGAATCCCCGTTCCCGTGAAGTTGCAACTGGGAAAAGAAGGATTAGGAGCCGGAAACCGCCGGGCGTGCGTGAAGCAGCCGAAGAGTATAGAAGACGTAAAAGGAATGTTGAACGACGGCTGTAAAATGGTATTTATCACTGCCGGAATGGGAGGAGGTACCGGAACCGGTGCGGCTCCGATCATTGCCAAGACAGCCAAAGATATGGATATCCTCACCGTAGGTATTGTCACCATTCCGTTCCTTTTGGAAAACCGGAAGATTGACCAGGCGCTGGACGGCGTGGAGAAAATGAGCCAGCATGTAGATGCCCTGCTGGTGATCAACAATGAACGTCTGCGTGATATTTATTCGGACTTCAGCGTGATGAACGCTTTCGGCAAAGCGGATGACACTTTATCCATAGCAGCCAAGAGTATTGCCGAGATTATCACTATCCGCGGTACCATCAACCTGGACTTCAATGACGTGAAAACAGTACTAAAAGATGGTGGGGTAGCCATTATGAGTACGGGATACGGCAAAGGGGAAAGCCGTGAGCCAGGCTATCAATGATGCGCTCCATTCCCCGCTGCTGAACAACAACGATATCTTCAACTCGAAGAAGATCCTGTTCAACATCTCTTTCAGCACCAAGAGCGAGTTGATGATGGAAGAGATGAATGAGTTCATGACTTCATGAGCAAATTCGGCAAAGACGTGGAAACCAAATGGGGGCTCTATATCGACGAGTCGCTGGAAGAACAGGTGAAGTTCACCGTACTTGCCACCGGCTTCGGCATCAAGGATGTATGGACAACATGATGAACAAACGCACCATCGAGGAACAAAAGAAACTGGAAGAACTGGAAGAGGAACAGCGCAAGGATGAACGTCGTGGAGATTACTACGGCAAAGACACCTTCAAGAACAGCAACAAGAAGAAACGCCATAACATTTACATCTTCAGCCTGGAGGATCTGGACAATGATGACATTATCAGTATGGTGGAAACGACCCCTACTTTCCAACGTACCAAAACTGTGTTGGAAAGTATCCAGTCTAAAGCAATAGCCGAAGAAGAGGAAACATTCAATAACGATGCCGAAAACGGCGGAATAACGATCACGTTTTAACAACTAAAATAGAAAACCATGGATTTATTTGACGTAATCAGCAACGATATCAAAGGGCTATGAAAGCCAAGGACAAAGTGAAACTGGAAACTTTGCGTAATGTGAAAAATTCTTCCTTGAAAAAGACAGCACCGGGCGCCAACGACACTTTGACGGATGACGCTGCATTGAAAATCATGCAGAAACTGGTAAAACAAAGGGAAAGATTCAGCCGCCATTTACCAAGGTCAGGGCCGCGCAGACTTGGCTGAAGCCGAACTGGCCCAAGTGGCGGTGCTTGAAATATCTGCCCAAACAAATGAGTAACGAAGAACTGGAAGCCGC
>SCPP01000406.1_pt1 | contig 10223 bp, 14 predicted proteins | sample 6106811 | NCBI WGS metagenome assembly SCPP01 (sample SAMN10720449, study PRJNA508395) | human gut metagenome | isolation source: Participant 2 stool, 15 month | host: Homo sapiens | collected 2018
CCTTACAAAATTGATACAATCACACGATTTCCCCTTTTGTACTCGTGAACGATGAACACTATGTGCATTATGAACGATACGCACAGTGTGCAAGGTGTGTGCATAATCGAATGATAGCTTTTGTGCGCACATCGGCAGGTCTCCTTTCCTAGGATTTAGATATTGTAAACTGGAATTTATCGTTCCTGTATTTCCTTACCGCTGAGGTACTCCACTTCTATTTCAAAAATTTGCACAGCCTTTCCTGCGTGGGCAATTTCCTCATCAACTAACTGCTCGCTGGGATAGTATTTCATTGCAAATCGTTTTAACAGAGTTGTTGCTCTTGCGCCGGATTCTACGAGGTGACATCTGCCGAATACCACAACGCTCTGCACAAACGGTGCCCAATCTTCTTCTTTGATGGTTTCATTTCCATATACCGTGAAACATACTTTGTCACAGGCACGCAGTGCATCTACTTTATGGCCTGCACGTGCTCCATGAAAATAAATTTTCTGCGCATCGTCATCGTAGACATAGTTGATAGGAATTGCATAGGGATATCCGTCATCTCCATTTACGGCAAGAACGCCACGTCGGTTGAACTGCAAAAGAGTCTTTGCCGTGTCGATGCTGATTTCATTTTTCTTTTTACGAATTGTTCTGAACATGATATTGCTCTCCTTCTTACGCTGATGCAAATTCCGATTGAGATTTCACCTGTTTTAAGAGATTTAATAACTGTTATATTTTGTTATTCAATTCTCCGCAAACCCTTGAAAACACTGGATTTGTCGCAGGTGAGCTTTCCCTTATTTTTCCCTTGCGTTATATCGTCCCATCAGTGTTTATGAACTCTGATAGGGCAAATACAAGGGCAAAAAATTATATAAAACAAGTATAACATAAAATAAAAGAGTTATAAAATGCAAGCAGCCTGTATGCTTCATTACACACAGGCTGCTTAATCAAATTTATTATAATTGATGAAAATCGGTTGCATTTTGTCAAAGTACAAAACTTTTTGAAGCCAAGTGCTTTTAATTCCTGTTATGATACTGAGGATATCCCAGCAATACTTGCTATCCCTGATACCTTATTCTTTCTACCAGCGTTTCCTTTTTCAGATTACTGCTTAAAACACAGGAAAGCACAATTTGTAGAATACCAACCAAAGAATCATAACAAGAATCGGGATAAGAGGAACGTGATAAACGTTCATTCCAAAACCATTATGCTTCGCATAGGAAAACAGTGCATAGCCAAGGGGCAGACCGGCAGCAAGTGCGACGCAGATGGTGCCAACCGTAAAAATCAAGCCCTGTATTTGTAAGCTCAGATTCAACTGCTTATTGGTCATGCCTACCGCTTGCAGCACACCGTATTCCTGCTTCTTCGTGGTGATATTGATGATCATGGTGTTTGCCAGATTCATAAACCCAATGAGACCGACAATTGCCATGAACAGATAGCAGCCAAGCTTCATCATGCGGGCTGCGAATTCTGCAGATTGTAACTGTGCATGATAGGTATCCATTTTTATATGCGAAGTATTAGAAATCAAAGTATTCAGACTCTGTTCCACAGATGCAACATCTTTTTTATCACAGTCCACCCACAGATAGCCATAGGCTGTTCCTCTCGGATTCATGGAACGGTATACACCTTCCGGAATGACCAGATAAGTGTCCGCGCTTACAAAGGAGCCTGCGATTTTTCCATGATAGGTATAGGTTCCGCTTCCGTTATCAAAGTTGAATGTAATCGGTGCACCCGCAGAATACCCGTCAGCTTCCATCCACATGGACCAGCCAAAGAAAACATCCCCGTTTTTGACAGCCTGTGCATAGTCCATGGAACCGATATCGCCATCCCCGCGCATCATTTCAAAATCCTCTTGATTTACGATTGCAACCGGAAATTTTGTTCCGTTCAAATCTGCAGAGACGATTTCTCTCGTCAGTACATCCGTTACACCGGGGATAGATTTGATTTCTTTAATCAAAGAATCATTCAGTGGGTTGTTCTGTAGGATTGTGTCCAGATTATTCTCCGAATAGGCTTCATCATAATTCTGGGAATAATCCAGCTGCAGTTCAAATTGTCCATGATTAACGGAAAGACGCGCTTCATGCTCCGTGTCAATATTCCCAACATAATTAGAGATAATTACAAACAATACACAGGAAAGCCCCATGGTAAGAATCGTAGCAATGGTTCTTTTCGGATTGCCTGTCACATTTGCCATTGCCATGGAGAAAACGGTGACATCTTTTCTGCCTTTTCGTCTGCCCTGTTTTTGCGTTTTGGAGCCGTCAAGATACCGTGTCGCTTCGATGGGTGAAATCCGGGAAACAATTTTCATGGGTTTGCGCAGCGCCAAAACGACCGTAAGAAACGATAACAAAAATGCAGATGAGCATAATTGTCAGTGAAAACAGAGGCACCTGATGGTTCTTGATTCCGGACGATACCAGATTTCCCTGCTCCACCAGCCAGTTGAAGCTGACTTTTGCAATCAGGAAACCAAACAGCAGCCCCAGCGGTATCGAAGGAACCGCCAGAAGAATGCCCTCACGAAAGATCAACTGCTTCATCTGCTTTCTGGTTGCACCCAGCGCCTTGATTTTTCCGTACTCCTGAACCTTCTGGGCGATCCCGACCTGGAAGATATTATAAATGACCACAACGGAAAACAGCACGATTCCGAGGATCAGGGTTCCACAAACCATAATCATTTCATAGCTCGGCTGCAATACCCATTGCAGGTAGAGGTCATTGATGCTCACGTTTTTCTGGTCAATGCCGCAGGAATCCGCGATTTCTTTTATAACAGGCGCAACATTATTCATAGATACATTTGCAGAATCGCTCAAGGTAAAATAGATATTATATTGCCTGTCACCCTCCGCAACACGCTCATTATAAAAATCCTGCGAACCGAATACAACATAGGAAGCCTCGATGGTATATTCATCCCGGTCATATAAAATCCCGCTGACAGTAAATTTCACCGGCGCGTATTCCGACTGCATGCCGGAACGGTACTCCAATGTTACGGTGTCTCCGACCTTTACATCATGGTATCCCACTGCATCAAAGAAAGCGCGTCCTGCGGCAATTTCCTGCGCCTTTTCGGATAGGTACCTTCCTTCAACACATATTCCTGATTATGGGAAGCATTTTCCTGACCGTTTCATCCGCACTGACAAAGCCGCCATTTTCATTTCCTTTCAGGATGCCCTCCGTACACATGATGCCGATATCAGATATCTCAGCTCTGCGTTCCACTTCTTTTAATTGCGTATCATCTGCGGCGATAAACAGGCCGTAGTTGCTTCCGTATGAGCTTGCAGCCTGATCCTTCTGTAAGAGGATCAGTCCATTTCCAATTGTACTGATAATGACCAGAAGCATGGTAGTCAGGCAAATCGCCGTCATAATGAGGACACTTCTTGTGCGATTTCTTTTGTCGTTGCTGAATGCAATTTTGCTGATCGTCCTCAATTAAAATCCACCACCTGTCCATCCTCAATCACCAGAATACGGTCAGCAACCTGCGCGATCTCATCATCATGGGTAATCATTACAATCGTCTGTCCATATTTTTTTGCGCTCATTTTCAGCAGCGCGATCACCTCGTCACTTGTCTTGGAATCCAGATTTCCGGTTGGCTCGTCCGCAAGCAAAATCTCCGGTCTGTTTACCAAGGCTCTTGCAATCGCAACGCGCTGCTGCTGTCCTCCGGAGAGGGTATTCGGAAGATTATGAATCCGGTGTTCAAGACCCAGTGTGGTGATAATATCATTGACATAAGCTTTATCCACTTTTTTTCCGTCAAGCCCCAACGGAAGAACGATATTTTCCCACACATTGATGGAGGATACCAGATTGAATGCCTGAAATACAAATCCGATCTTTCTTCTCCGGAAAACGGCAAGCTGATCCTCCTTCATGGAATACAGGTCCTTGTCAGACAAGATCACGCTGCCGCTGGTTGGTGTATCCAGCCCGCCCAGCATATGCAGCAGGGTACTTTTTCCGGAGCCGGATTTTCCGACAATGGCGACAAATTCTCCCTGCCCAATCTGGATATTCACATGATTGACGGCTTTGACCTGATTTTCCCCCGTCCCATAAAATTTGCAAAGCTGATTCGTTTCTAATATCACGCCCACTCCAATGGCCTCCTTTTCTTATTTACCAGCATTATATCAAAGGAACCTTTCATTTCACTTTCAAAAAGAGAGCAGAAGTCTTACAGATTTGAAAGACTTCTGCTCATCATCTCTACGAAAGTCCATTCTCCGGCAGCTGAATCAAAAAGGTACTTCCTTTTCTGACTTTGCCGGAGGCTACCGTGATTGTCCCACCATGCTGCTCAATAATCTGTCTGGACAGATACAGACCGATGCCGGTTCCGCTCTTTTCGCGGACTTCCGGCGCAGTCCCTCTGTAAAACCGCTGGAATATTTTATGGTATTCACTCTGCGGGATTCCGATTCCCTGATCTTCGATCTCAATTCTCACAAAGCCGGTTCTTTTTTGTAGACGGATCGTGATTTTTGAATGTTCTGGGCTGTATTTGATGGCATTGTCCAAAACGTTAATGATTGCTTCTCCAAGCCAACGTTTATCCTGCATGAGTGAACAATGCTCCAGTGATTCGTTGCAGTCGAAAATAAGTTCTATCCCTTTCTCCGCTGCCTTTGGATACGTTCGGTTTACTGCGGAGATGATCGTATCCATAATGGGAAGTGTTTTCTGATCAAGCTGAATCAAACCTGTCTCCAGTTTGGATATTTCCAGCAGGGACTGCAACAATGTTTCCAATCCGTCCAATGCACTCCGGCAGCGGATGCGAAATTCCTGTTGCTCTGTCTCACTCAGATTGTTCCGCAGCAATATGCTAAAGCAGGTATCCAAGGCTGCAACCGGGGTTTTCAGCTGATGGGAAATGTCGGATACCATTTCCTTTGTGCTTTCCTTCTCCGCTCTGGCTTCCTCTTGCAGCAGCTGGATATGATGTCCGATTGCTTCAAGCTGAAATTTCAGTCTTTCCTGCCCGACATAATCTTCTGTGTCCGGCACTGCCTCAAAGTGATTTTCCCGAAATGCAATCAGGATTTGCTCTAACTGCTCCAATCGTTTCCGACTTTCTTTCGCCTCAGCTTTCTTCCGGTAAAACAGGAACGTTAGCAAAGACAGACATAGCACTGCACTTGTACAGCCGGTTATCATGATATTCTGCCGGAAGCGTACATAAAACGAAGTCCCTTTGTTTTCCCAGTACCCGTATTGCTCTAATAATTGCTTACCTTGTTCATTGGCTTGATGGTCGTTTCCTTTCAGCCATCCTGCGGCAACATCCATGCCGGTGGTCTCTGCGCCCGCCGCAACTTCTGTCAGGATATCCATTTTACATTGATAATCCTGATAATATAAATAGGTGGTAAAGCAGTTCAATACCGCAAAAAAGAGTAGAACCGGCAGCACCAGTGACAAGGCATCAACCCACTTTTTACGATGTCGTTTCGTCACTGACTTACCTCCTGATTCCATATATACCCAAGCCCGCGGATGTTTTTAATATAGACCGGAGCCGCCGGATCCTCTTCGATTTTCTCCCGAAGCCTTCTGATGTTCACAGCTACCGTATTTTCATCCATAAAATCACCATCCAGATCAAACACGTTTTCTAACAGCTGTGTTTTTGAAAGAATCTGTTTCGGGTTTTGAAGAAAAAAGGACAGCATTTTCAGTTCATTCTTCGTAAGGCTTATTTCTCTTTCCTTTACGAACGCCCTCATCTCTCCGGGGATAAATACGATATCCTTTGAATGAATTTTTGGAGTTCCGGGTTCATTCTTTCTGCGGCGGAAATGAGCCTCAATTTTCAGAAGAAGTACGGAAAGGCTGAACGGTTTCGTCATATAATCGTCCGCACCGGCTTCATATCCCATGACCTGATCTGTCTCCTGATCCAACGCGGTAAGACAGATAATATATACATTTTGACAATTCCGCATCCATCTGACAAGCTCTAATCCGTTTCCATCCGGAAGATTCACATCACAAATGGCAACATCCACATTATTATCACTTGCAATTCTTTTCGCTTTTTTCACTGATTCTGCTGAAAAAACCTCATATCCGGATTTTTTCAGTGAAAATGTAATTCCTCGATTTAAATTTTCATCATCTTCAACCACGAGTATACCTGGCATAGCATATGCACCTCTCTTTATTAACTATATATATCAGCTGGGAGATGACTCCCACCTCTATAGGTGGTGAGAATGTATTGATGATTACTCTGCGCTTTTTCCACTGGCTATCCATTCATCTGCCTATGCGTATCGTATCTTTGTATCAATCCAATGGTCTTTATTTCTCCAGTCCTTCCATGCGGCAGGACATGGCAATGTTATTAAGAATTTCGGTAATCTTAGTCTGTTGTATATTCGGCATAGTAAGCAATGCGGCATCGGTGTGTTCGCTGACAAACACCAGATCAACTGAATACAGCGAGTCCAAATCGTTTTCGACAGCATCGCTGAATTGCGCGCACGCTGCTGCGGCGTGCATCCCCAGATTGCGAAATCATAATCACTGCGAGCGTGATGATCACCGCGGGCACGCGAACCGAATAATACCAATTTCGGCACTCCATAACGGTGCGCCAACCGTTTTACCTGTTCGATTGTCTTATCCATCAGCGTCACCGTCCCTATTATTTTCATTATACCATATATTAAAGGAGAGATACACAATGAAGATTGGATATATCCGCGTCAGCACCGAGGAACAGAACACAGCTCGGCAGGAAGTCCTGCTGCGCGAACTCGATGTTGACGAGTTATTCATCGATAAGGCAAGCGGTAAGAATGCCGACCGCCCGGAACTGACACGTATGATGAACTACGTCCGGCGCGGCGATACGGTTATCGTCGAGTCCATCAGCCGTTTTGCGAGGAACACGCGCGACTTGCTTGATCTCGTGGAACGACTGACCGAGAAACAAGTAGAATTCGTCAGCCGCAAGGAGGCAATCGACACGACCACGCCCACCGGCAAGTTTATGCTGACCGTGTTCGTGGCAGTCGCGGAACTTGAGCGGGAGTACATCTTGCAGCGCCAACGCGAGGGAATCGCTATTGCTAAGGAACGGGGCAAGTACACCGGTCGAAGGCCACAGCCCTTGCCGGATAACTTCGAACGGGTGGTTACCCGCTGGCGTGCCGGGGAAATCACCGCGGTGGAAGCCATGCGACAGACCGGGCTCAAGCCGAATACTTTCTATCGCCGGTGCTCCCGGACTTCTCTGTGCGCAAAATCCACATAACACAACAGCCGGGGCTCTCATAATTGAGAGGCCCGGCTATCTTTATGCCGAAAAATTTATTTTTTACCTGCTCATCTCGCAGAAGCGCATGAGGATTGCGGCAACTTCTACGCGGGTTGCGTTATTCTGCGGGTTCAGCTTGCCATTAGAGCCATTGACAATGCCGTTAGCTACTGCCCACTCCATACCCTTCTCGTACCAGGTCGCGCCGCCAGTGGTGTCCGTGCCTGCGTAGCGAGCAAGAACCGTCATCAGCATACCACGAGTGGCGGATGCGTTCGGTGCAAAAGAGGTATCCGTTACACCGGAGAACAGACCCTCTGCAACAGTATTTTCAATCGCATTCTGTGCCCAATGGCCTTTGGCATCCGCAAATACTGCGTTTCGCTTTACCTGAATGCCGTCGTAGCTGCGGCTGCCATCTGCATTCAGACTGAAATGCGAGAAGAAATCATTCCAGACCATTTCGGATACTTCAGGCATGTAGGAATGCGGCGAATCTTCAATTACAGTATAGCGGAACAGGGGGAATATTCTGATTGTTGTCATATTCGTGCGTGGTGAAACGTCCGTCTACCGTATCTTTTGCCTTACGCGAGGTACCGTTGTAGGTCGTCGAGTAGTTCAGTGCATCATAGGTTCCGGTCGTCGTATCAGCGGCTCACCATTCATGTGCAGCGTTCCGACACCCGGTTCAGCGTCAGCAAGACCGCGATGGCGAATAAAACGACTCGGAACGTACTGACGGTCTGGCTGAAGAACAAGCTGTCCGGTATGGCAGGGCATAAGGTCGTGGTTATACAAAGGGCTACGCGAAAGAGCTGGGATGCCTGAGGCGAGTTCCACGATCGTCTGATTCCGCTTCAAGCGGATGACAACAGTGGACCCAAAGAGTCTGCCGTATTTCGGAGGCATGAACGGATCGAATCGATACAATGAAGCGCGATCTGGTCCAGCTTGTGTTCCGCTGCGCAACCATGGCGGTACCGAATCGGTTTCTCTGTGGCTGATCCAGCCGCCCGAAGAGGTTGTCATGCACGTTCGTGAATCGTTCAGAGACTGCCAACATGACGAGATTTCCGAATTACCGTTCGAATGCTTGTCCGAACTGGCAGCCGGCCGAACCTTTCAAGGAAAACCGACCCATGCCTCAAAGCTGCTCAAATGGCTCGAGGATTGGGACGGTTCTCCAATCTTGATTGCAGAGGTTCAGGGACAGCTCGGTATGAAGCCGGGACAATGGAAAGAAGCTCGGAAGAACGCGGCTGTCAAGGAAGCGTTCAAGCATATCGAAACCGAGGGTTCGGGCAAAAACTGCAAAATCAAGCGTTCTGAAAACGTTGCATGAGCGGCTATATATTATAGCAATGAAGCAGTATAAACCTGTATTGAATTTGGAACAATGCATCTGTAGGAGGGGTAATTATGCAAACCAAAATCCACGAATCGACCCAAATCGTTGAAGTCATGCTCACCCACGCCGAGCAGGCAGACGAGGCGGTCAAGAAGCAGCTCAAGGAGCTGTACGCACAGTACAAGGGCACCAAATACACCGTTGTGGTGTTCCTGTCCGGCAAGCGGGATCTGTATGAGGATACGCGCGATCTGCTGCTGTTCAATCGCCGCCGTGCTGCCGAGCGGGCAGTGCAGGCACGCAAGGCGGCAGGTCAGTGAGCACGGTCAGGCAGAGGAGGTTCCGCTTCCTCCTCTGCCAAATTTTTTGCCGCTTGCAATGGCGAATGAACTGATGTACAATATTGTCTGTATAGAACAATTTGATTGTAGATATATAGAGGATAGATATGGCGTCATCCATATAGTTGTGGAGAGAAAGCATATGCAAGATATCGAAAAATAGCTCGATTCCGCTTTTTGAGGACCAAACAATCCGCGTAGCATGGGATGAACAGCAGGAGAAGCTGAAACAGGCCGTCCTGTGGTTACATCGTAGAACGCCAATGTTTTTCGGCAGCAGGCCACGGACATTGTAGCCGATGCGGCAGCTTTGCCGGAACGAAATAAGGAGGAAGATAAGAATGAGTAACGATATTGCCAATCGAGGTGAAATTCTGCTGTATGACATAACTATTTCCATTTTGGAAACAGTTCGACAGGATACCATGTACATTTCCGAGTTTGACCGCCAGACCGAGCGATACCTCAAGGGGGAATAACCATGAGCCGTCAATTTGAATTGAACAAAGCACTGTTCGAGGCTGTAACTGCCTGCTTCGATTATCACATTGACCTTTCCACCTGCACAAATATTCCGCATGGTCTGCAGAATGCCACATTGATGATCCGAGACCCCAAAAGCAAAAAAATCGTATGGACGCTATCCATATAATCAGCCTCACCGGCAAAGGAGCCACACCATGACCGAAACCTTCAACATAGCGGGCTACACCCGCATTTCCGTCGATGACGAGCTTGACCGCGACAACGTATCCATCGAGAACCAGAAAGCCATCATCGAGGACTTCGTAAAAACGCAGTTCCCGGGCAGCAGCCTGACCTTTTTCGAGGACCGCGACCGCTCAGGCTACACATTTGAGCAGCGCGAGGGATATCAGGAGATGCGCCGCGGCTTGATGAATCATAGGTACGATATCCTCATCATCAAGGACTTTTCCCGTTTTTCCCGTCGCAACAGCCGCGGATTAGTGGAACTCGAAGACTTGCGCGATGCAGGTGTCCGCATCATCTCCATCGGCGACGGCATTGACTTTCCGAACGATGACGACTGGATGAAAATCCAGTTCCAGTTTCTGATTAACGAAATGCCGGTCACGGATACCTCGCGCAAGGTGCGAAACGTCATCAAACGGCGGCAGGCGGACGGCAAATGGCTGTGCGCCGCACCGTACGGCTACATCATCAACAATCAGCAGCAGTT
>SCPP01000516.1_pt1 | contig 10221 bp, 10 predicted proteins | sample 6106811 | NCBI WGS metagenome assembly SCPP01 (sample SAMN10720449, study PRJNA508395) | human gut metagenome | isolation source: Participant 2 stool, 15 month | host: Homo sapiens | collected 2018
GATCTTTAATACGCCGGTATAGGTCGTTGTACTCTTATTTGCAGGGAGACAATAACAAATTCAACAATAAATTCATATTCTCATTTCGGATTTTCGAAGGCTGGTCCACGGAATCATAGAATCTACATCCAGGGCTGTATAAGAAGCGAAAGAATCTCTCACAGCCAATAAAGTATCATTCCCTAACAACATCAGATTTCCCTGAAATTCAACAGACGGAAAAATGATAGCGCCCGGAGGAGAAAATCGAAAACCCCGACATGCCCGTCCAGGAATTTACGGGTCTTCATCAACCTGAATCCAAAATCCTCTCTCGCCATAGGCTCAGAACAAGATTCTATCATCTCAGCCTCCAGCCTGACAAAGTCAGCGAATCGTAACGTTGATAGGGATCGGATGAATATCCCTGATCATATGAAAATAGAACCGGATATCCTCTTTCATCTCTGCCGGACTTAACAACCCATCCTTATCAGAACATCCTATAAAGGATAACCACATCAAAATACTTATTATCAAGTTTCTCATAATAACACCGGATTTACAGTCATGTTTTGAATCTCATCAAATATAGGCATTAATTCTATATCCGACAGTATATCTTATTAATTCATTTCGTCGAAAGTTCCCGAAGATAATCCCAATTACCCGCCGGGAATAAAAATTACCTGCCGGACAGAGTGATTTTCCCGAGATATATTATACATTTATTACAAATCCTCTTTTCATATCACAGTTGTGAAACAAAAGAAATCCATCTGTGAAACAAACGGAATCCAACTGTGATATGAAAGGAAGACAACTGTGATATGCAATACTAAACTGAAATTTACCTTTTTACAACGACTATTATGGGAGCAAAATATGCGTTATATGAGAATCCGAACCCCAAAGGCGACGGAAAGAAGCAACCTTTACATGCCCGGATTGTACCCAGAGGAACGATCCATACACAGGAGATTGCAGAAGAGATAGCTGATAGTTGCGGCTATTCCACGGCCACCACCAAAGGAATGCTGGATGCGCTGGCCAAAGTTATTTCGAAAAATCTGCGGTATGGATATACCGTCGAGTTAGATGACCTGGGATCATTTTCCATCTCCCTGAAAAGTCGCCCGGTGATGATAAAAAAGAAATACGTTCCTGGTCCGTAAATTTCGGGAATGTGCATTTCAAAGGGAGTAAAAAATTAAAAAATCGTTTGAAGTCTATAGACCTGGAAAGGGACTCCGATGCCTGTGCTACAAGCTATTCTCCTGAACAACGGAAAGGCCGTATGCTGATCGCATCGGAAGAAAAGAGTTTTCACTGCGGCACAATACATGCGGTTAAACGGATGTAACCGGTCCACACCGTGCGCGACCTGAAAGAGCTGATCGAAGACGGCAGAATAAAAAGCTGGGATATGGAAAGGCTGTATTATATGTGCCCATTAATAAACAGGAAAAATATGAATAACTTTTCAGGGACAGAGAAACATGCCTTTTCGAAAATATATCTGATATATTTTCCTAAATTGGTACGGTTCGCACGCGAATATGTTGTATCCATCGAAGATGCCGAAAACATCGTACAGTGATATTTTCATGTATTTGTGGGAACACCGCGATATGCTGGAGTCCCTGACCAACCTCAACGCTTTCCTGTTCACACTGGCTAAAAACAGTTGCATTGACTTTATCGTCATCAAACATTTATAGACAGCAAAAGAATCACTAGACAGTTTACAGAACAGAGAACTGAAACTGAAGATGGAAGCCTTGATGCAATTCGATGAAAACATTTTACCGAAAAAGAAATAGAAGATTTATTAGCCCAGGCATTGAACACCTGCCGAGAAATGGCAGGTGTTCATTCTGAGCAGAATGAACGATTAAAGCATGAAGAAATAGCCACGCAACTGAATATTTCTGTCCATACCGTACAAAATCACATCGTAACCGCTATACGTAAATTAAAGGTTGAATTGAAAGACTACCTCCTCTCTTTATTTTCATTATCTAAAATCTTTTCAAAAATTTATTTTTTTCTGTTTCCGACTAGTAGATGGTCGGAAATATTTCGTCATACTAATAGAAAGAGTAATAAAGTATCATGAACGAACAACTAGATAAATATTTCCTTGGGGAACTTTCAGACACAGAAAAGAAAGATCTCTTCGACCAGATAGAATCCAGTCCGGAGAAAGCTGAATTTATCCGTATGCAAAATACAGTAACTATTTCAAAGCTGGGAGAACAGAATGGAGACGATAAATGGGCTTCACTCAAAATAGAAGAACTGGGAAGTCGCATCAACCGGAAACAGGCTCGCCGGCTTATCTCAATCTGGCAAAATATGCCGCTGTCGTAGCCATCTTACTGATTAACATCTGGCTGCTTACCGACAAATTCATTCCGGAAGAAAAAGCACCGCTCTATACAAAGATAGAAGTCCCTAAAGGTCAACGTATCTTTATGACCCTACAAGACGGGACGGAAGCCTGGTTAAGCCCCCGCTCCGTTATCAAAATACCGAATGAATTCAGCAAGGATGAACGTTCGGTAGAACTGATGGTGAAGGATTTTTCTCGGTAACAAAAGATGCCAAACGACCTTTATCGTGAAAACACAACGTTATGATATAAAGGTACTGGAACCCGCTTCAATGTATTTGCTTATTCGGAAAGCAAACGATTTGAAACAAACCTGGTAAAGGGGAGTGTACAAGTCACAAACAACAGTAAGCCAGAGCAAAACATTATACTGAAACCCAACGAGATGGTATCCTTGTCGAATGGGAATCTGATAAAAACAGCCGCTTCCATTCAACAACGAAGAATATCTGAAAAGCGGAATATTCTATTTCAGCAACAAGAAATTCTCGGAAATACTGGATTAGCTCACGTTATGGTATAACGTAAAATTCGATGTGAAATCATCTGCCCGGATCGACCAGTATGTATCTGGTAAGTTCCGCCAGAGTGATGAAATTGAAAGGATCCTGAAAGCGTTACAAGGGTGCATCATTTCCAGTATAAGATAATCAATAACGAAGAGATCGAAATATATTAAATACAACATATTCACCTAAAAATAGAATGCCTTATGAAGTAAAGCCAGATCATTACACAGGAATGGTATAAAAGCGTGTTACCAGCACTCACCCCAAGTCAATACCTTCCTTCTTTCATGTATTCCACAAACATTCAAAACAGTATTAACTTTTAAAGCTATGAGCAAAGTTATGAAAAAACTTATTGCTATTGTTCAATTGTGTCAATTATATTGAATTAAAGCATACAATTCGTATTATGAAAATAACAACAGTTCTCACGTTAATTGCAATTTTCCAGCTTAGTGCAACCTCTTTGCATTCGCAAAATGCAAAAGTGAGCATCAGCAGGAATAATCTGCCACTCAAAGAATTTATCAATGAGATAGAAAGGCAGACCGATTATCTTTTCATGTACAGCGAAAGAGATCGACCTGCAGGAACATATTCAGGTCAATGCAAAGAATAAGCCCGTCTCACAGGTATTGGAAGAGGCTTTCGACAACAGTCCAATCAAATATAATTTTAACGAAGGATATATTTCCCTGAGGAAAGCGGAAAAAGGTTCGATCAATCAGAATAAGAGAAAATTATCAGGAACCGTTAAAGATGCGACTGGCACTCCTGTTATCGGAGCCAATGTCGTAGTAAAGGAACCACTATCGGTAATGTCACAGACATAGACGGTCGTTTCAATCTGGAGATTCCGGAAAACGCAACCCTGACAATTTCTTATATAGGTTATCTGACGCAAGAAATCGCTGTTGGAAACAGGTCTGATCTTTCTATCCAGTTAAAAGAAGATAGCGAGACATTGGATGAAGTTGTCGTAATTGGTTACGGAACCACTTCGGCTAAGAAATGGTCTCTGCCGTTACAGCTGTAAAGGCGAAAAACTGCAAGACCTGCCATTCCCGAACGTTGCATCCACCCTACAAGGACGGGCCTCAGGTGTTATCGTTCAGAACCAGGGAGGAACCGGGTAGCGAACCTAAAATATCCATCCGTGGTGGCGGCGATCCGCTATATGTTATCGACGGCATAATTACCACAGACTGGGAGTTCAAAACTTTAAATTCGAGGATAGAGAGTATCTCCATTTTAAAGATGCAGCTTCACTGGCTGTTTACGGCTCACGGCAGCAGATGGTATTGTTTTGGTTAAAACAAAAGAGGCGTAAGGGGAAAAGATCTATTGTCTACTCTTTCAACGCACAGTATAGTCAGCCGACCGTCTTACCGAAAAACTGGATTCTTATACCTATGCAGACGTTCAAAACCAGGCAGCAATCTCGGACGGATATGGTGAATACCATCAATTCAGTAAAGAGGAAATGGATGCTATCAGAAACCAATCTGACCCATACTTATACCCGAATACGGATTGGTATTCTTGGGATTAAACAATTTCGCCCGAATACAGACATTCTTTGTCTATGACAGGCAATCAGAAAGATATAAACTATTACCTGTCTTTAGGCTTATTCGACCAGGGTAGTTTATATACCTCTGATGCCCTGAATTATTCAAGATACAATCTCGCAGTAATGAACACCACCTTGATGAGATCGGACTAAAAGTATCTCTAAACATTAATGCAGCCATGGAGAAAAAAAATATCCTTCATTTGCCGCTAATTCTATCTGGGATCACCTGAATGCAAAATCACCGCTGGATCTGGCCTATAATGAAGACGGAACTTTAAGTACGGTATCAGACAATCCGCTGATGGAAATGGACGAACGTTCCGGATACGATAAAACGACGGAATGTATCTGAATACTCAATTTGTTGCAGACTGGGCATTACCCTGGGTAAAAGGGTTGTCACTCGGTACCATGCTTTACTATCGCGTAAATTCTAGCCATCTAAAAACTTTCGGCTCGTGCGCCTCAGTATAACAAAGACGGAACATTATTAGATGTAACAAAACCTTCATTAAAAGAAGAATCTTATTTCGGCGAATCTTATCAGTTCGAACTAAGCGCTGCTTTCTTACGGACGTTTGCCGATGTTCATTCAATCGATGCTAAATTCGTTTTCACTGCCGCAGAAAACACCGGTCACAATTTCTGGGCTTCACGCAGAGATTATCTTTCAACCACCGTCGATCAGCTGTTTGCCGGTTCCAGTACGACCATGCAAAACGCAGGAAACTCGGAAGAAGGCGGACGAATGGGATTGGTCGGACGTTTGAAATATGATTATGCAAACCGTTATTATATCGAAGGTAGCTTCCGCTACGACGGTTCGGATAACTTTGCTCCGGGACATCGCTGGGATTCTTCCCGTCTGTCGCACTGGGATGGGATATTACAGAAGAACCTTTCTTCAAAAGTTGGAACCGGGGAAACATTGACCTGCTAAAGCTACGCGGATCCTACGGACAAATGGGAACAGAATCAGGAGTAAACAAGTTCGGTTATTTGTCAACTTATAACATGGTCGAAAATTCAATTTGTATCGGTGGAAATTTGCTATCCGGATTTAATGAAGGCGAATTGACTTCTCCCGAATTACTAGGTTGGTATACGTAATTCGTTAAACTATGGTATTGATGTTGCATTCTTCAACTATCGTTTAAAAGGTTCTGCCGACTATTTCTATTATGTGACCAAAGGTGGTTTGGTAAGTCCGGCAGACCGTTACACTACTCCGCTGGGAACAAAGTTGCCACAGATCAAATCGAAGAATGAACATCGTCGTGAAGGTTTTGAGTTGTCTATGAGATGGGGTGACAATATCGGTTCGGATTTCCATTATGAAGTCGGAACAAACATGACCTATTATAACAATCTGTATGTGGTAAAGCAGGAAGAAGCTCTGTCTACCCTAATGAATCCGTATAAACGTAGCACACATCAAACAGACTATTATGATGTCATACTTATCGACAATGGTTTGTATCAATCCCCGGAACAAGTGTTGGGCGTCCCCGCAGATTGTCTTCTTCTGAAACAAAGTTAGGTGACATTGTTTATCAGGATCTTAATGGCGATGGTAAAATCGATGCCGAAGATCAAGTCCGTTACGGAATGCCTACCGCTCTCATTTTACCTATGGTGTGGATTTTGCCTTCTCTTATAAAGGATTTTCTCTTTCGGTCTGTTTTATGGGACAGGTAAACGCAATATGGAGTTTGGGGTCAATAACAAAAAGACGAATCTGTCCACGTGAAAAACGAATATCAGTTAGATTACTGGAGAGGACAACAGGATGCAACCTTCCGAGAAAATCATTATCCTCAAGTGTAAACGGAGGAAACAACCAGGAAAAATCCAGCTTTGGGTAAAGAATGCATCTTTCTTGCGTTTAAAGAACTTATCACTTGCTTACGACTTCAAATATAAGTTGTTGAAAATGCCAACTGGCTCAGCATGTGTAAAGTGAATGTAACCGGGCAACCTATTCACAATATCGGGAGTTTCCAGACTATTTCGATCCGGAAACGACTTCTACGAACGGGGGGTACCCAGGTACAACGTGTTTATTCAGTTGGTGTAACAGTCGGATTTTAATAATGGTGTAACAATTGAATTTTAATAATATGAAAAATATAAGTATCAAAACAATATCATTGGCATTGGTAATGGGATGTACAGCTTGCAGCGACGTTCTGGATAAAGTTAGACAAATTTTCGGAAAATGATGTATGGAAAGTGCAGAACTGGCACAGGCCTTCTTATATCCTTCGCTGACTTATGCTACCGGACAATTAGTCTGGAATGATAAATGGACAGATAATGATGTTATCCAGGATGATGGAGGCGCTTCCAATGTGAATAAAGAACAGATCGACCGCTACTACGATGTAGGATGGAATCCTTATCCAGGTGGAGATAGTAAAAAGCTGGGGAAGTTTATGCAAACATCCGAAAATGCAATCTTCTGCTTCGAAAATGGAAGAAAACACTTCCTTTCTGGAACAGGAAAAAGTTATCTGATCGCACAGGCCAAAATGCAACGTGCCATGATTTATTTTAGCCGTGCCCGTTTATTCGGGAAACTGATGATTGTAGACCGCGTACTCGATCCGGAGGAAAAGATGGAATTACCTAGAACGGAGACGATCAAAGATACCTACGATTTTATTCTAAAAGATTTGCAGGATGCAGTCGTCAACCTACCTGTTTCCATAAAAGCTCTGAAACTGGTATGCTGACTCAAGGGCAGCCTATGCACTAATGGCAGAAGTAGCACTTCACGGCGCTGCCTATATCGAATCGGGACAGGATGAATACTATAACATTGCAAAGAAAGCCAGCGAAGACCTTTTCGCTCTCGGACAATATAGTCTGGATACCGATTACGAGAAGATGTTCAACGAATTCGATTATGCGTTAAGTTCCAAAGAAATTATCCTGGCACAGTTCAGACATGAGAACAACACAAAATTCGGAGATACATGGATGCAGTATCTTGTTCCAAACGTTAACAACGATAAACTGAAAGACATCGCTAACCCTAAACTAAATGATAGCTTTGAAGGTTGGATCGGAATGTTCCTTCTGTCGATCTGGTCAACGACTACGAAGTCAAAGATGTAGACGGAACGGCCAAAGACTGGGATCAAAGCAGTTTCTATAAGGCTTATCAACAGAACGGTGGCTATGTCTCAACTGCCATTTATCAGAACCGTGACAATCGCTTCTATGCGACTGTCGTGCAGGATTCGAGCCGATATTTCAACAGCCTCGTAACTATGCGTACCAAAGGGAATATGCATTGGGACAGTAAAGCAGGTGGCGATTGGGGAATGGCCCAGCGGCTATCTTTACCGCAAAGGTGTATATACGGCAAAACCGCTATTAAATTCAGATCCGACTTACTATCATTATATAGTTCTGCGCCTGGGACGTTCTTATCTGAATTATGCGGAAGTAATGTTGCGTCAAGGCAATATCAGCACGGCAATCGAATATATCAATAAAACCCGTACCGTGCACGGCGGAATGCCTGAGTTGCCATTGAATCTCTCTTCTGATGCGGCCTGGAAGCCTATAAACGCGAACGTCGCATCGACCTTGTACATGAAGGTGACAGGTACTGGAGTTTATTACGATGGGGAAAGCCGATGGAAAAGACAAAGTGGAAGAGTTGACAAAAGTACATCATTCTATCAGTATTTCCGAAGACGGAAAAGTTTTGAAATCATACCTTTGCCTTACCAAACTTCTTTCAACGAACGTGTCTTTACAAAGAAAGATATTTGTTCCTGTTCCGGAAGGCGAAAGAGTAAACAACCCGTCTCTCGATCAAAACGAAGGTTGGTAACCGATTATAAATGTCTTATAAAAATAACAAGAAAATGAAAGCACTGTATAATTATTTAGTTCTACTTTTATTGATTGCACTGAACACATCTTGTCTGAAAGCCGGTTTGGATGATCTGGAAACGTACAACCAGAATGACATCACAAATGTCCGTTTCGAATACAGATGGTGGGATGAAAGTGGTCAAAGACTGCGTGTAATGGAAATGACTACGGAGAAAACGATTGATAATAAAGCAAAAGAAATCGTTTGTACGATCAAAGTGCCTGAAGCCACACAGACATTTACAACTGAAATCAGAAATCAGGTTTCATTAAGTACATTAGCGATCAACGTTGACGCATCGACCTCCGCCCGCATTAGCCCGGTAGGTAATGCTCCCGCAATGGGGATTTTCCGTCAGACTTTTCCGCAAAGGAATTTGTATATAAAGTAACGGCAGGAAACGGGGACGATGCTAACTGGACGATCAGGATCACTGACTTAAATAAGTAGTACGCATAAAAATACGACTTATAAATGAGAAAGAAATTCTATTATCTGCGCTACTCTTTGCCGCGGGAAGTATCTTTGCCCAGTACAAAATAGATTTGGGTAAAGTAACTCCTCCCACTGTGAAATACCTCCAACTGGGCCATTCCGGCCCAGTTGGAAAAGAAATCCGCATTAATAACCTGTATCTGGAAGAAGGTGGCATTCCTCAACTCCCCGTAATGGGAGAAATTCATTATAACCGGATGGATTCGAGATACTGGCGCGATGCCTTATTGAAAATGAAAGCATCCGGCATTGACATTGTGGCCACTTATTGTATCTGGTCGCTGCACGAGGAATTTGAAGGTGAACTATCCTGGAAGGTCATCTCAATCTCCGCCGTTTTATCGAATTGTGCAAGGAACTGGACATGAAAGTGCACTTGCGTTTCGGTTTACTGTAATGCGGAAATCAAAAACGGAGGATTACCTGACTGGATCGTCAATAATAAAAATCTGATAACCCGCTCAAACGATCCTTTGTATCTCGAATATACACGGCGTTGGTATCAGGCTGTATACGACCAGGTAAAGGATTATTATGGAAAGACGGAGGCTTCCCGTCATGGCTCTTCAACTGGAAAACGAATACGTACGCCCGGGAATGATCGTCTCGCATCTTCTCAACCTGAAAAGATGGCAGTAGAAATAGGATTCGATGTTCCTCTTTATTCGATGACCCACTGGATGGACAGCGAAAGTATCCGAAAGGAAATCGTGCCCTATGCCGGGTTCTATATCGAGGCTCCATGGACTGCATCTGGAAAAAATGAAATACCGACTTCCAACTTCGAGTTTTCACTTACAACCGTCTTTCTGATAATATTGGTACCGATATTATCAAGATCGAAGAGATGTAGAATCTTTAAGCGGAGAAATAATGAAGCTCCCCTTTCTTCACCTGTGAAATAGGCGTTGGAACCACAGCATTCTACCAACGTCGTGCCGTCGTACCGGAAGAAATGGCGGGAGAAAACATCAATCTACGCGGGGTGCGGAGCCAATATGATGGGATATTATATGTACACCGGTAAGGTACTAATCCTGTCGGAAAATAAGTACATACCAATCATCCGGTCCTCGCATCAGTTACGACTACCAGGCCCCCATCCGTGAATTCGGAACTTTGGGTACAGTCATGCAGGAAACGAAATATAACTATTTCATGAATGATGATTTCGGAACAGCGCTGGCTCCGGCTGTCGCTTACACTGCCTACCACTAACCAGGATAGAGACAATGCAATGGGCGAATCCGGTTAAACGGGAATACCGGTTATCTGTTCTGTTCCAATTATTTATACAAACATAGCCGGAAAGACTATAAAATGTTCAGTTCTCCATAAAGTTGAAAGACAGACAATCCGTATACCACGTCAGAAA
>SCPP01000998.1_pt1 | contig 10215 bp, 23 predicted proteins | sample 6106811 | NCBI WGS metagenome assembly SCPP01 (sample SAMN10720449, study PRJNA508395) | human gut metagenome | isolation source: Participant 2 stool, 15 month | host: Homo sapiens | collected 2018
GTCCGCGAGCCGGTCCAGCCTCTCTTTTCAGAAATAATTGAACAAGGCGATGGATCTTCCAACCCCGACCATAGCAATCACCGTGCCAATGCCAATTGCCTCCAGTCTTCCCGCAATGGCAAGTCCCAATACCAGGGAGATTCCCACGCTGGTAAAGTCAATCACATTCTTCCCAAGCCGACGCCTCTATGAAGCACTTCGCCTACCGTCTGCCAGGCCGTCGTCCGCAGGATTAGGCACCAGTTTCATGTTTACCGTCATCACCACCTTGGGGCTGTGACCACGATTGCCGCCAGAAGCAGCAGCAGGCCTGCCACAGGCTATCATACTTGATATCCAGCAGATCGCCAAAACATTCAGCAACATGCTGAATACAAAACTAATCGGAGCCTGCAGAAGGATCAGCCAGTTCTTTCCTTCAGTGCCAATTTGGATCCCCACAAATATAAAATAGATGACAAAAGTAGTCATTCCAAAGTCCGTATGCCATATCGTCGATATCGTAAACGGAATGGATATAATTGGCGATACGCCCAGCCCGGTCTTGGTATTCAGGGTAATTCCTGCCGCCAGCACTACCATTCCCGCCGTATAAATCAACAAGCGCCAAATCCATTCTTTTTCATATTATCATTCATAAAATCACTCTCAATTCATGCATAGTCTTTATATATTTTACTCCTATTTCCTCTATTTTCAAGACCAGCCTGCTTTTGTGGTAATATATGCAAAATTTCCTCATATATATGTTGTAAAATATATATCGGAGTTCCTATGCCATCCAGAAATAAAATCTTTAAAGCCGCAGGCGTCATCCTCCCCTATAACTTTTCGGAGGAAGGCTGGCTGCCGCCAGGTTCGCCCCGGCAGATTCTGCCTGGATCGTGCCTGCCCTGAAAACTGGGGCTGGGCTTCCAGGAAGACGGAAACTTCCAACGGGCAATGCCATTGATGAATTAAAAATACGATGCCTACTACGCGGAAGATACCCAGGAAAAGGTGCTTTATCTGACCTTTGACTGCGGTTACGAAATGGAAATATCGAGCCTATGCTGGATGCCCTGAAAGCACAAGGCGCCAGCCACCTTTTCGTAGTCGCTTCTCTCTACCAGTCCGGATATCGTCAAGCGTATCAATAAGGAAGGCCATACAGTAGGCAACCACACATGGCATCACCCGGATATGTCCAGCATCTCCACCAAGGACGTTTGAAAAGAATTAAAAGGTGTGGAGGATCTGTATAAAGAAATCACTGGCGAAGCCATGACCAAATACCACCGTCCTCCGCAAAGGAAAATACAGTATCGAAAACCTTCAGATGGCCAAGGATCTGGGCTACCATACCTTTTCTGGAGCCTGGCTTACGTGGATTGGATTGAAGACGAGCAGCCAAGCAAGGAAGAAGCCTTTGACAAACTGCTAACCCGTATCCATCCGAGGTCGTGCTGCTTCACAGCACCTCAAGACAAATGCGGAGATTCTGGATGAGTTGCTAGCCAAATGGGAAGAAATGGGATATACGTTTAAGTCGCTGGACCAGGTTGGTTGGCAAATAATAAAAATATTGAAAAAGTCCGCAGAAGATGCAATCTGCTCTTCTGCGGACGAATCCACACAGCCCGCTTATATTTCCAGCCACTTCTTTAATTCTTCAATCTGCTTTCTCAATTCTGTATTTTTCTGACTTGCTTTCTTCCAGTTCCGGCCTTTTCCTCCAGTTCCTTGGCCTTTCCTTCCAGTTCCTCCTGCATCTCATCAATCATATACTGTACTGTATTGCGATCCAGTTCGCGCAATTCCTTGAAAAACATATTCATCACCTTCTCCGTATTCCTGCACATCTCATATACCTCTTCATACATAGAGCGAAAATAGGGATATTTCTCTACCAGATCTACAATCACTTCTGGATCATCTATGCTAAAAGGCCAGCCATGCATCCAACTTGTTTCTGATACCTTTATTGTGCTGGTTTTACGAAAGATGTCAAGTGCCACAAAACGAATTCTTGGAGTAGTTCTAAGGTACTACAAATCCATTTTTTCTCCCACTCATGCAGCCTTTTGCTGCCTCCGGGTTCTGCTTTTCAGACGACGCTCCAGCCTGGCCCTGCTAGCCTTGAGTTTTCGAGTACATCCGGATTCTCTCTTCTAAGCTGCTCCATAATCCGCCGTCTTCTCTTCTCGATCAATTCCAGCACCGTCCGGTTATCTTCTTCCGTCATATTATCCGGCAATTCATCCATATGAAGTTCCATACGCCTGAGGATTTCATCTTCATCTATGGCTCCCAGGCTATGCCAGGTCTCCAGGCGCTTCTCAATCCTTCTTCCGCTAATTCTTCCAGATCCGGCAGGTGGTGGATGCCTTGCAGGACATGATGCACCGCTTCTCAATCTGGGCCACCGTATCGTCTCCGAATGCCCAAGCGAATTCTTCCAACGTATTCTCAGCCTCCGCAGGAATGCTTAAAATGAGCCTTCGCTCCTTCTCATCGAGCCCTTCCAGGGATAAGGCTCCAATAATTCCCGCATCATGAAGAGCCGCCGTGATCGTCCTTCTCACCCGTCCTTCTTCAATCAGATGACCGATGCCAAGTCCCGCATCTGGGCATTCACCGTATCCTGTGCTCTGTCATATAGAAACGGATTTTCCGTTTTCTAAGGCTTTCCGCCAGCATTTCCAGACGGTCTGCCGCTGTAATGTCTATATTGGTAACGCCACCGGCGTCCACAATTACTACTTTTGTATCCTCCCGGATACTGTTTTCAATATCTTCCTGAAACATCTTGATATTTGCAAAGAACAGGCTTTCGCTGAACTGATAGATTACTACATGTTCAATCATAGGCATACCGGTTCTTGCCCATATCATAGAATCCATCCCTCCCCGGAATCACCCCCAGAAAGGCTCTGGGAGGGTTGGTAGGCTTTCAGGATCACGGCCTAAAGGAGAGCAGGATTCCGATAATGACGCCATAGATGGTTCCAAGCATCAGCACGCTTAAGAAGGCTGCAACGAAGATATAGAATTCATTCCGACTTACCCTGTACAGTCGTTTCGCCAGATCAAATTCTACTACCTTCATCAGCGCTGATATCACAATCGCCGTCAATACAGGTACCGGAAGATAGCCTATAAACCCTGTGCCAAATAGAAGAAGCGCTGCCATGGATAATCCTGCGACGATTGACACGGCCTGGGTCCTGCCTCCATACTGATCATTCATGGAAGTCCTGGAGATGCTTCCGTTCACCGGACAGCAGCCGACCAGGGAAGCCGCGATATTTCCGGCGGCACAGGCCAAAAATCTCCTGATTGTCATCAATCTTGTAGCCATTTCGAAAGGCAAAGTTATTCTCTGACAGCAGCGTTTCTGCCATCACCACCACTGCCACCATAAGGCCCCGTCCTGCCACCTGGCTTAAATCAACGTCTCCAAAAGCCGGAAGCACCAGTCCTGGCATGCCCGGCTCTTACTTCGGACAGCAGCCTTACCCCGTGCTGATCCACATGTCCTACGCAGGTAAGCAGCACGCCTGCTGCCATAATGACCACCGCCATAGGAAACTTCGGCATGAATCTTCTGGCTGCCACGATGATCGTAAGCGATATGCCTCCAAGCGCAACGGACAGCAGATTCACATGTCTAAGCGCTTCCAGTATATCTTCAAGCAGTTCAGAAGTTCTCCCGAGCCAGAGCCGCTTCCCAGAACCTTCGGGATCTGCATCAGGATGATGGTAACTGCGATACCGCTGATAAAACCGCCCATAACAGGTGTGGAGATAAAGTCCACCATACGTCCTGCCCTCAGAAAATAGAACAAAAGCAGCCATAGGCCGGCAAAAGAGCCATCATAGGCACGTATTGCATGGCTTCCTGCGATCCCGCCGGAAGCCCGAGCGTAGCCATCGCAGCCCCACGATAGCGGCAGGCGCATCCACCCAAAGATAAACTGGGGAGATGTAGAGAACAGGGCAAATAGAATAATCGGAAATACCGATCCATATAAGCCATAAATAGCCGGAATCCCCGATACTTCCGCATATCCCATGGAAATCAGGATCGAAACTGCTGCTATTATAATTCCTGTCAGGATATCCTTCGGAAGATCCTTAAGGTGATAGTTATGTAATGTATGGAATACTTTTACTTTCATATCGTCGTTCCTCCTGTACAGGCTATATTCTACCATATTTTTCAAAAGATGGATAAGGAAACTGTATTCAGGAGAAGACTTGACATCATGGCAGCGGCCTTCACTGCCAAAGCGGCCTTTCCAGGCAAAAGAATCAGCCCACGTACCGCAGCGCGTCTATCGGCTTCTTCTTAGCCGCCTTGTTCGCCGGATAGATTCCAAAGATAACCCTATCCCTATGGAAAATACAATGGCAATCCATACAACGCCTACAGATAAGGCATAATTGGCGTCCTCTCCGCCCACACCGGAGATGATCCGCAGCGTTCCCCAGGAAAAGAATATCCCTATGGCGCATCCCATCAGGCTGATTAGCAACGCCTCAATCAGGAACTGAAGCATGATTGTCCCTCTCCTGCGCCAATTGCCTTACGGATCCCGATCTCCGGGTACGCTCCGTCACGGATACCAGCATGATATTCATAATGCCGATTCCGCCCACCAGCAGAGATCGCTGCAATGCCCCCAAGAAGCAGGGCCAGCGTATTGGTAACGTTCTCCATCGCCTCCATAATGGTGGACTGGTTCCTGATTGTAAATGCATCCTCATCCTGTCCAAAACGTTCCAACATCATACGTTCAAGCACCGTCTGCGCATCCTCCAGAGAATCCTGGCTTGTGGCGGAGACGCAGAATGTATGACACCTCCGGAAACGCTGTCTGTCAGACGGATCAGCGACGTATAGGGAATATACGCCTCATAATTTTCCGTGGTAGATGAATCACTCTCATCTGCTGCCTGAACTCCGACGATCAAGTATTCCACTCCATCCAGTTTTATGCTTTCTCCTACCACATCCATTCTTCCCATCACTTCTTTGGCAAGTCCGCATTTATGACCGCCACATTCGTATATGGTTCTGTACATCCGTGCCTTTTAGGAAACGGCCCTGGGCCAGTTCAGATTCTGTATATTTTGGTATGCTCCGTGGTTCCGTATACTGGCGTCTTCCTCAGAATAGGTACTGGACGCGGTCGTGTTTGCCTGGGACACAGGGGCCGCTTCCTCTATCTCATCCTCCTCAGTAAGCGCGGATATGTCCGACAGTTTTAAAGGATTTCCTTATCATCCTGTATGTTCACCGTCAAAGATTGCTCCCCATGCTGGAAATCTGGTCTGTCACAGAATCCGTGGTGCCGCTTGCCAGAATACCAGAACGACAAAGCGACATTACGCCTATGATAATGCCCAGCATGGTCAGAAGAACGCATTTTATTGGATGCGATTGACTTCCACGCCATCTTTACTGCCTGAAGAATCATAGTTTCTCCTCCTTCACCTGTCCGTCCAGAATGTGGATGCTACGGCTGGCCTGGCCTGCCACAGCCGAATCATGCGTAATCAAGCACGATGGTGCTGCCACCATCATGCAGTTCATGGAATAGTCCCATAATCTCCGCCCTGTGCTGGAATCCAGATTGCCGGTGGGCTCATCCGCCAGAAATATAGATGGCCTGGCCGCGGTGCCCTGGCGATCGCCACTCTCTGCTGCTGCCCACCGGATATTTGGTTGGGCTTATGTAACCCTCTCCCTTTAAGCCGAACTTTTCCTGCGCGTTCTTTCCTTACGCTTTTAGGCAGTTTCTGATAGATTAAAGGGAGTTCTATATTTTCCTGTGCCGTCATATTCCCAATCAGGTTAAAACTCTGGAAGATAAAGCCGATCTTATGATTCCGGATTCTCGCAAGTTCCGTCTCCGTATACTCTTCAATCGCCTGCCCATCCAGCAGATACTGGCCTTCGTCCGCCATATCCAGGCAGCCGATAATGTTCATCATCGTAGACTTTCCGCTGCCTGACGGGCCTATAATGCTGACAAATTCCCCATCTTCGATCTGCATGCTGGCATGATAAAAGCGCCTTACTTCTACTCCTACATGGTAAATCTTCGAAACATCATTGAATCTGATCATCCTCATGCCCTCCGCTACTGTGACTGTCTTCCCTGGCTTCCTTGTCCGCTGCCGCCTGGAGCGTTTCCATTCGGCATCTGCATGCCATCTGGCATCTCTCCTCCAAATCCTTCTCCATCTGGCATGGCCTTCTCCTGTCCTCCCGCCATGTCGAGATCCTTCGCTGCTATCCGTGCTCTTCGCTTTCAGGTAATAGACGGTGTCTCCTTCCTCCAGACCGCTGATAATCTCTACCTGGCTTCCGTCCGATAATCCATCTCGCTTCCACCTTGTCGGTCAGATTTCCATCGGAATCCTGCCCAGTATATACGAAGGCGCTGTCGCCCTTTTCCTGGAGCGCATTGACGGGATCAGCACAGCGTCTTCCGATTCATCAATATGAATGGTTGCAGATGCGCTCATACCCAAATTTCCATATCTTCTGTCTCTTAAGGGTAATCTTCACCGATATTTTACGCTGCTGCTGCCAGAAGATGCCGTTCCCGCCACATAAGTGATCGTCCCTTCAAACGTCTCTCCCTCAAGGGCGTCCAGAGTGACGGCAGCCGTCTGACCTTCAGCCACGGATAGAATATCCAGTTCATCTACGTTGATGGAAACCGTCACCTCTTCATTGGCAATGGTAAACGCAGCCGCTTCATAGACGCTGTACGAAATCTCAGATGAGGCGCTGCCGCCGTCGCCAGAGGATCCGCCAGATGAGGGCTGCCAGTTCCGGATGCGGATGCTCCGACGACCTGGATGCCAGATTCCGCCGGAATCTCCTGATACGGATCCCTGGGCCGTATTTCCTGACTGTCCATTTGTCTGGCTGTTTCCGCTATCTACGCTTGCCCCTGTCTTTGCAAACTTCGCTTTCACCTGCAGGATGCTCTCCGCCCGCATCGCTTGTAATCACCTCGCTTGTAACATCCGCCCCTTTACTTCTGGCAGAAGGCTGGAGGAAAACGCATATCCTTCCTTGGCAGTCAGGCGATGGTTGCGTATATACCGTATTCTCCTGAAACGTGTCCGTCGTGCAGTTCAGGAGATCGTCCCCTATATGGTCTGTATCTTCAATCTTTGTCTGCGGCTTGCTTCCTGCTTTTGGCGCTTCCACGTCAATACTGCACTCGGATATGGCAGCCCCGGATGCCGCCATCACGCTTTCTTCTCACTATCTGCAGACAGTAGGAGGATTCCTGTAGCGCTTTTTGCCGGACATCTGGCTTGCGCCGGAGGAATTGCCTGAGGTAGCGGCATCAGAGCCGGTAGAACCGCCGGTAGCGTTTCCAGAATCGCTGCTTCCGGATGAAGATGCGCTGCTCTGCGTAATCTCCGTGTCAGCCGATACGTTCACGCTGTCAACCGTACCGGCACAATCAGCCGTAATCGCCTGGGTCTCCAGCAATGCTCCAGCGCGGCTTCTACCTCATTCAACTCTGTCCATTGGCCGTTTAGCACCTTTGCCTCCAGGTATTCCGTGGAATCAGGATCCTGCGCGTCATCCGACAGGCTCTCCATCTGCTCCTATACCTCTTCCATGCTTTCTTTCACTTCCAGCGCCTGAAATAGACGCCTCATCCAGCGTGGCAGAATCTGCCCTGCCTCTACCATGTCGCCGCTTTCCACCAGCACCTCCTTTACGCGCCAGTTCCGGCAGGAACTACCACATCCGTGGAAGCTCCGCCTGCCAGCGTTCCTGTTCCTGCCACCGTAGCGCTGATGCTCCCCTTCGCGGCCTCTGCCGACTGTACCGTTATCTCCGCCTCCTTTGCACTGCCTCCTCTTGCCCGCGCGATCAATCCCTGATCAACGCGCCACCAGCACGGTGGCAATCACAACAACAGCCAGAATGATCTCTTTTTTCGTAGCAAACAGAAACGTATTTTTGATGCCTCTTTTGCTGATCCTTGATTTTCCATGATTTCCTCCTGTTTCCGCAATTTTCCTGTTACTGACTCCGTTTATTCTATAGGAAAATTAAGAGGATTCTGTGTGAGAACTGTGAAGATGTGAAAATAAAGATGAGGAATAATCCGTTCTATTCCTCATCTTCCTGCCCCTGAATATTCTGATTAAGCAAGGCCACTATGTTATTCGTCGTTTCCAGGCAGTTCAGCGCCAAGTTATTAAAATACAGAGCATCATCCATGGATCCATAGGTCTTTTCTTCCATTCCCGTCATGATCGAACTGCTCAATTCCTTCTTCGTATAACTTTTCCGAATCTTCTTAATGCCCGCTCAATGTTTCTTAAAATCTCATTCAGGATAATATTGCCCTCAAAGGCGCTTATTCTCCCGAATATATGAATCAATCTGCTCAATCTCCGTCACCAGGCGGCGGTTCAGAGGAAGGAACTGTTGGTAGAATTCCTGTTCCTCCTTATTCATATTCCGTTTTATATAGTTTTCTATATCCTCTGATGCCAGATTAAACTCGCACCATCAGTTCCACGCAGCATATTCCGATCGCTCTGGCAGGCCATGCTTTTCTTACTTCCCTTGCCTCATCGATATCCAGCAGCGCATTCACGCTTTCAGGAATTCTTCCTTGGCCGTATTGGGCAGAATGAACCGGTTGGCCAGCAGTACGGTAGCCACGGCCGCAAGCACATATACCAGCCGAAGTTCGATGGCCTCCTGCGGAAGGCTCAAGTCGTAAGCGACAGCCCATAGCAGGTGCTGTACATGCTCATCGTCCATGACGTAGCCGGCGCCGCGTACATCAGGCAGGTCATAATCAGCAGAATCACAATATGGGCATTCAGGGACTTGAATATCCCTGTCAGGAAAAACGTGACAAATAAATCCCCGACCGTTCCAATCACTCTGTTATTGATCTTCATGACGCTCTCTCTTCGAATAAGGCATCAGCATCAAAAACGCGCATTGAAAATTTTTTCTGTGTTCCAGTTCCAGATTGGTTGCCCTGCAGAAAGAAAGGTAATGCACAGGACAATTGAAAGTCTTAGAGCAAAGCGGATATGAAACTGGCTGGATGAAACTGGCCTTTAGCCCTTTGATCTTATGGGTGATGTCTGGAATCTTCCACTCCTTTTCCGATCTGTTCTTGCTGACCTCGGTCATCTTCAAAGGGCAAAAGACAGCAGCCTCAGGATCTTCATCATCCCTTCATTCACTCTTTTCGCTGTCCAGGCTTTCTTCTGCCAGCATTTTCTGTACCTTGCGGGCCAAAGCGCTGTTATCAGACTGATTGATCTCCTTTTCTATCTCATAGAATACGCCGCTTAGTTTACGGAAATATGACAGTTTTGTTCGCTCCCAAGGCTGGCATCATCCAGGACATTTTCCACAAAATATCGGAAACGCTGGAAGACCAGCATAAAATAATAATTAATTCTTCCATATCCGGTAGCCAGATAATTATAATTCCTGCTGGAATATATCACCTGGTTCATGTGGTACATCATCTTGACGAGTTCGTAAGTATCTGCCGGATCTTTTGGCCATCCGCCAGTTTTTCCAATTGTATTGCGAGATTATTGATTCCTTTTCTTACCGTCCCGTAATTCCTTCGTTTCTTGATCACCTTGGAATAAAGAAAAGCGCCAGCGTTACAAAGGAATAGCCATACAGCAGTGCCAGAAGCCTGGCCGGAATCTGTTCCCTGGCAATGGGGACCATCTGCAGAAGCACAAACTCCATGCCATATACAAAGTAAGCCTTAGGGTTAAACTTATCTGTCAGCAAGACCAGAAGAAATGGGACGACAAGATTCAAATAATACAGAAAACCAGATTGAGCGTCGCAAGATATGCACGATAAATAAGACAAAGTTTGAATTAAGATAGCACCGGAGCAGTTCCCATATATCGAACCCTTGCTGCTTCTGATCCGGAATAATAGCGTAGGAATGATACCAGGATAATCTGGGTTATGCCAAATATCCGGTAGATTGTCAGGAATAAAAGATGGATACGAAATGGTCGGAAACGCATCCCATTTTCTTCCCATCAGCAGCAGGCTCTTTCTTTAACTTGCTCAACAGCCATCCCTCCAGTTCTTTCTATGTCGGCCGTTATAGATTTTTACTACTCTACCGTAACCGGCTTTGCCAGATTTCTCGGCTTATCTACATCACAGCCGCGTCCCACCGC
>SCPP01000828.1_pt1 | contig 10153 bp, 20 predicted proteins | sample 6106811 | NCBI WGS metagenome assembly SCPP01 (sample SAMN10720449, study PRJNA508395) | human gut metagenome | isolation source: Participant 2 stool, 15 month | host: Homo sapiens | collected 2018
GAGACGGTATTTTCCATCGCCATCGCCGTGGTGGTGACGGTGTCCATGACCTGGGTGGGCCTGCTGGTCATCAACTCCCTGCTGGTTCTGCACAAGGCGGCGGCGGCCCGGAACGTATCCAAAACCATGTTCCAGTACCATCTAGTTTCTCTGTGGGGGCGGTGCTGGCCGGAATCGCGGGCTGATGACCTCTTACTATGTGGGTTCCTCCGCCGGGGCGGCCATCACCCCTATCTGGCGGTGTGGTTCCTGATTACCTTCCTGGTCCGGAAAGCAGAATAGCAACAAAACAGCAGGCGGACGCCTGCTGTTTTGTTGTGTCAAATTTGAAAGTCCTCGTCCTTCAGGGCGCTGAAACTGCCTTGGCGGGGCGGGGAGGGACGCGCTTGAGGGGATCGTATCGAAAGGACCGGCAGTGGGAGCCACGGACATGACGCCTTCTTGTCGCAGACCACCTGCTCCTCGTCCAGGGGACGGCTGCGGGCGCAGTAGACACAGCGGGCTCGATCTTCTTTGAAACAGGGCCAACGGGGCACCTCCCTTGTCACAGGTATTGAAGGTTCCCATTATACCCCTGGGCGTGAGATTTTCCACTGCTTTTTTCATCCCCGGGCGGCCAGCAGGAGGAAGAGGAGCCACACGCACCAGGCGGAGACGGAGGAGATGGTCAGGGCCTGGTGGAGGTCCAGGGCGGCCAGGGTCTCGGCCTGCTCGGCCAGATAGGCGGACACCGGGGCGTCCAGGGGAACAGCCGGGTCAGCAGGCCCAGCAGGCCTACGGAGATCAGGCCGTGGAGCAGCTTGCCCCACAGATAGGTCCCCATGGACAGGCCGGAGTCCCCAGGAAGGCCAGCACCTGGCAGTGGACGGACAGGCGCCCAGCCCAGCATGAAGGCGGCCATGGACAGCCGCCCGAGCGCCCCGCCGGTGAGGGAGGACACCCGAGACCTCCAGAAGGCCGGTGAGCAGCCGCTCCGCCCACACCTGGTCGAGGCCCAGGGGGCGCACAGCCGGGACAGGAGCCGGGCAAGGCCGGTGAGCACGCCGGAGAGGGTGAGCATCCGGATGGTCACGGTGAAAAACAGGATGAAGGCGCAGATGTTCAGCGCGGAGGCCAGGGAGCCGGTGACCGACCGGGTGAAGGCGGTGGAGAAGCGGGCGGCCTGAAAGTGGCCTCCGGGCGGCGGCTGGGGCGGGGCGGCTCCCGGTAGCGGTAAGCGGAACAGCACCCCCACCAGCAGGGAGGCGGCCACATGGGCCAGATAGAGCAGAAGGCCCGCCGCTCCGCTGCCGAACACCCCGGTCCCCACCACCCCAGGATGAAGGCGGGGCCGGAGTTGTTGCAGAAGGCCAGCAGCCGCTCGGCCTCGGTGCGGGAGCACTGTCCGTTCTCATACAGTGCGATGGCGGTGCGGGCCCCACCGGATAGCCCCGATGAAGCCCAGGGCCACGGCGGAGGCGCAGGCCCCGTTCACCCGGAAGAGGGGCCATCACCGGCTGGAACAGCCGCCCCAGACAGCGGGACATCCCCAGCTCCACCACCAGAGAAGACAGCACGAAGAAGGGGAAGAGGGAGGGGCAGGATGACGTTGCCGCAGAGGGAGAGGCCGTCCTTCATGGCGGACATGGCCTCCCCGGGCCAGAGGACCAGGGCCAGAGCGGCGCACAGAAGCCCCAGGGCGAGACACAGGTCCCTGATATGCTGTTTTCTCCAAAAGACGTCCCATCCCGCATACCTCCTGTTCTCTGGGTGGTACCAGCAGGGATACTGTATGCTAGGGGATGGGGAAATCTGCCTGTCAGTAAAACTGCCCCGGGCGGCTCTGTTGAACTGCCCCGGGGCGTTAGGCGGATAGAAAGAGGGATCAGATGAGGGAGAGGGCCTCCTCGTCGGCCACCAGGGTAAAGTCCCCGTGGAGCTGGAGGATGGAGGCGGGAACGTGGGTCACCGGGCCGAAGAAGGCGTCCCGGATGGCCTGGGCCTTGGCCGCCCCCTGGCCACCATCAGGACCTTCCGGGCCTGCATGATGTCCCGGACGCCCATGGTGCGGGCGTGGGTGGGGACCTCCTCCAGGCTGGAGAAGAAGCGGCGGTTGGCCTGCCGGGTGCTGTCGGTGAGCTCCACCTGGTGGGTGCCCAGGAAAAGGACTCAGCGGGCTCGTTGAAGCCGATGTGGCCGTTGACGCCCAGGCCCAGCAGCTGCAGGTCGATGCCGCCCAGGTCCCGGATGATCTGGTCATAGCGGGCGCAGGCGGCGGCGCCGTCGGGATCCATGCCGTCGGGGACGTTGGTGCTGGCCGGGTCCAGGTTGACGTGGTCGAACAGGTTGTCCCGCATGAAATAGGCGTAGCTCTGGTCGTGGTCCCGGTTCAGGCCCACATATTCGTCCAGGTTGACAGTGCGGACCTGGAGAAGTCCAGCTCGCCCGCCTGACAGCGGCGGACCAGTTCCTGATAGGTGCCAACGGGGCTGGAGCCGAGTAGCCAGGCCCAGGACACAGCAGGGCTTGGAGGATGACCTGGGCGGCGATGATATTGCGGCGGCGCGCGGCTGAGCGCCGAGTAATCCTTGACTGAGATGATCTTCATGGAACAGTTCTCCTTCCTGTGGAGCGCGGCCCGGGGCGGGGAATTTCCGGCAGATCGGTTGCGGTTTCCAGTGGACCGATTATAATGGAGCCAAGTCCAGGAGACAGGTTCCGATCCCGGCGCGATCCTGCTTTGATTGTAGCAGCGGCGAGATTGTCACTGAAAATTTGCGCCCGGGCGGAGAGAGCCGGGGCGCGGCCAGAGAGAAAGGCGCACATCCATGGGTGAACAGGATATTTTTGAGCGCATCAGCAGCCGGTATTTTGAATTGACCGCCTCAGAGCGGCGGGCGGATCTGGTGCTCCAGTGCGGCTCCCGGGAGGGGCCCCTCCAGGCCGGGTCGGTGGAGGCCCGCATCGCCCAGCTGTTTGTGATGGACCTCCTCTTACCGAGATCTGCTGCCTGGACCCGGAGGGGGACGGCAGCCCGGCAGGAGCGGGTGGCCGAGGCCCTGGCCCGGAAGCACCTGTGACCGGGGGTGGCGGGGACTCTCGCTTTGATTAAAAGGATCTGATTGGAGAAATTATGAAAGATTTATATGATATTGCATGGAGCACAATTATACCCAAGCAGTTGAAGAAAAATGGAAAAGCTGGTCATGTTGCCTGTGCGTTAGAGGCGGAAAGTGGAGCTGTTTTACAGGTATTTGCATTGACGTGCCGTGTTCCATAGGTATATGTGCAGAGCAGTCAGCGATTGCTGAAATGCTGAAGCACGGTGAGACCAAAATAAAGCGGCTCATAGCTGTTTATGAAGATGGAAGTATTTTGCCGCCATGCGGAAGATGCCGGGAACTGATTTCTCAGTTAGACTTTGATAACGAAGATACAGTCGTTGCAATGGATGATGGCCGGGAAATCACACTGAAAAAATTGCTGCCTGAGAGGTGGATAGAAAATGGGACTGACCCGATTCACCGACAAAATATATTATTTGGAGCATGAAGCGGAAGTTGATAGGCCTATGCTGGCCTACATCAAGGAAATCGCTTTTCACTTGCGGTTGATGCTGGATATTCTACCTCTCATGTGGCAGATTTCTACACAGCGCTTCAGTCAGAGTAGTTTAAATTGCCTGATTTTACGGTGATCACACACTGGCATTATGATCACACATTTGGTATGTGTGCGATCAATGGAATCAGCATTGCGTATGAGAAAACGAATGAATTTCTGAAAGATCAGCAGGAGCAGGCAAAAGTGCAAATTATATTGCGGCCCTCAAACAGGAAGATGTTCATTTTAGGAAAGAGTACCGCGGATGTGATCGGCTGAATATTGTGTTGTCAGACATAACATTTTCAGATAAAGTGGAGTTGATCTGGGCGGTATTACCGCCCGATATTCCACACAGTATCCCCTCATTCTGAGGATTCCACTTGTATTTATATACCGGAAGAAAGAGTGCTGTTTTTAGGCGATTCAACAAGTGAGGACTTCTTTCACAATGGTTATATGGATCAGGAGAAATTGGGTATTTTAATGCAAATGATCCAATCTGTGATTGTGATTACTGCATACTCAGCCACTGTGAGCCGCTTCAGAAAGAAAGCTTGCTGGAATACTTGACAGCTTATACATAACAGATTAAAGATCATCCGTGTGCGTCAGCTGTGATCTGGGACTATATTTTGTCTGCTTCTGGTAAATAAGGGTGAGACAGAAAATCCAGTGTCCAGTTTGGACGATGAAGGGACGAACACCGTAAGTCTTGCATCCTTCGACAAATGCTGGTACAATAAAAGGGACTCTGGCGGAACTGGCCGGGGAAAACGGCGAACTGGCTCCGGCCAGAGATGGAGGCTTGCGTTCTATGGAGGAACTTCGTCCGGCTCCCACAAGAAAAAGGGGCTGGAAAGCGGACCGCGGGCGGCGGAGGCGGCTGGGCCGGAAAGGCGGCGCTGGTCCTGTCCCTGCTGGCCCTAACCGTGTCCGGCGTGGCGCTGTACCTGCTGCTGTTCGGCGAGAAGGAGCCGGAGTACCTGACCTACCGGGACCAGCAGCTGCTGGTGCTGGAGGATGTAGACCGGAACCAGTATGACCCGGAGGATTTTTCCACCGACAGCCAGGGTGGCTCCACCAGTCCGGCGGACGCCGGGGGTGCAGGATCGATGTCTCCTTCTATCAGGGGAGATCGACTGGCAGGCGGTGGCCAGCTCCGGTGTGGAGTTTGCCATGATCCGGGTGGGCTACCGGGGCTATTCCCAGGGCGGCTCCAGCTGGACGAGCGGTTTCAGGAAAATATGGCCGGGCGCTGGCCGCCGGACTGGATGGGGGTCTATTTCTTCTCCCAGGCCACCTCGGTGCTGGAGGCGGAGGAGGAAGCCGACTTCGTGCTGTCCGCCATCCGGGCTACCCCATCAAGTACCCGGTGGTCTTTGATTGGGAGTTCATCGATGGGGCGGAGGCCCGCACCGACGGGATGGACGGGGAGACCATGACCCAGTGCGCGGCCGCCTTCTGCGAGCTGGTCTCCGTGGCCGGATATACGCCCATGATCTACTCTCAATCAGGAGCTGGGCTATCTGTTTTACCAGCTGACCAGCTGGACGCTCCTCCAGTTCTGGCTGGCGGAGTATGACGCCAAGCCTGACTTTTCTATGATTTTGAGATGTGGCAGTACACCCACACCGGGTGGTGCCGGGGATCCAGGGAAATGTGGACCTGAACCTGGCTTTCAGAGAAATTAGCGGGGCCCGGCCCCCGGCGCGGCGGATATCTGGAACAGGCCTCCGCCGCGCTGCCGTCCGGCGGACTCCAGGCCAGGGAGAGGAGCTCCTCCGCCACCCGGTCCGCCATCTCCTGCACCCGGGCAAAGTCAACATAGTTGTACAGGGCCTCCAGGCCATCGTGCATGGCCTTGGCCTGGGCCAGGGACTCCACGGCCTCGCCGGTGAGGGCGGAGGAGACCTTTGGGCGAAGCGGAGCCGGGCGCGGCTCCGGCGCAGAAGCCCCGGTCCACCATGGCGTCCAGCCGCAGCCGCCGGCTGGGCCGCCCCGGAAGGGCCGGGCAGGCGGAGAGAAAGGCCAGGCCCAGCCCGGGACCAGAAGGTGGGAGAGCCGCTCCGGGGCCATGGGATCCGGGCAGGCCATCACGTCATAGCCCCCATGACTGCGCCACCAGCAGGTGGGTGAGCAGCAGGTGGGACAGGCCGTAGCGGTCGGACAGCTCATAGATTCGGGTACACTGGGCGCGGGCCGTCTGGAACAGAGTGATGAGCCCCTTGTGGGAGACGGCGTCCAGGAACCGCTGCTTTACCCGGCCGGAGGGGGCGGAGCGCTTGACTTCAGCTCCCGGGAGAGGATCCCGTGGGCGCGGGCGGCCAGCTTCTCATCCAGGGCGGGGGCGGCCAGCATGGCGCGGACGTCGGTCTGGATCCCGGCGGCGGCGTCCAGACAGCGGTAGGCCCGCTGATAGTGCTCCTTGTAGCCGTCCATGCACGTCAAATCTTGCCCCGGATGGCCCGCAGGCCCGCCCGGTCATAGGCAGTCCCCAGGTTGACGTACTGCTCCACCGCCCCGGGATATTTGGGCTCTACCACATGGGTATTGTCCCTTTAGATACCTCGTCGCCGCGGCCTTCCTTCCTTCGCTTCCGCCTTGCGGCGAAGCTCACTCATTCCGGCGCGGTCTTCCACCGAACCCGCTGCCGCTGGGCTTCGGCGGGGCCCCATATTTCAAAATTTCCAGTGGATTTTGACTTCCTGCTGACCAGTATCCGGTCCTGCTCACCGACCTCGATTTTCTCGATCAGCATCACTGCCAGCTCCCGGGGAGGGTCTTCAGTTCCAGCAGTTCCCGGGCTTTGTCCATGACCTCCTCCTGATTGCGGGGCTGTCCTGACCGGAGAGCTCTTGATCGATCTGGGCCAGCCGCCGCCCAGGCGGCTCTTTTCCTCTAGGAAGTCCTGGTTCAGCTCCACAAACTGTCCTTCACTGAGCACACCGGACACCTTATCCAGGTACAGGTTTTCAGCGCTGTACTCCGCTTCTCCAGCTGGGCGCTCAGGGTCTTCTGCTCCTGCAGCAGGGCCTCCCGGTGGTCGTCCTTTGGCGGCGAGCTCCAGCTCCTCCAAATGGTAGTAGGCCCCGATGTAGTCCCGAATGCGTTGGGAGACCAGTTCCATCAGCCGGTCCAGCCGGATGGAGTGGCGGGTGCACAGCTTCTGTGTCCCGCTGTCGGCGTAGAGCTTTGCAGCGAAGATAATATACCTGTGCTTTCCCTTTTCCCGTTGGAGGTCTTGCTCATGAAAGCTGCCGCAGTCCATGCACTTCACAAGGCTCCGCCAGGGTGCACCATGCCGGTGCCGTCCTCCCGGGAGCGAATGTCCAGGTTCCTCTGGACGGTCTCAAAGGTCTCCCGGTCGATGATGGCTCGTGAGTCCTCCACCCGGAACCAGCGGTCCCGGGGCATGACGATGATGGCCTTAGATTTGTAGCTGGCCCTTTTGGTCCGGCCCTGCACCATGACGCCGGTGTAGATCTCATTACGGAGAATCCGCCATACAGTGTTCTTGTTCCAGAGCCCGAAATCCTGCTTGCAGAAGTGGTTGCTGTCCCAGCCCTGCTCCGCCTTGTATCGGGTGGGATTGACCACCCCCAGATCGTTGAGCATGCGGGCGATACTCTGCTTGCCGTGACCCTCCAGGGACCAACGGAAGATCTGCCGCACTACCTCCGCCGCCTCCGGGTCCACCAGGAGATGGCCCTTATTGTCCGGGTCCTTCCGGTAGCCGTAGATGGAAAGCCGCCGATGTACTGCCCCTGCCGCCGCTTCATGTCGAAGACCATGATGTTCTCCGACAGATCCTCCAGATACCACTTCGTTGATGAGTCCATTGATCTGGCGGGCTTTTTGTTGCCCTGATCTCCGTGTCGGCGTTGTCTGCCACGGCGATGAAGCGGATGCCCCAGAGGGGAACAGGCCGTGGATGTACTTCTCCACCAATTCCATATCCCGGGTGAACCGGGACTGACTCTGCAGAGGAGGATCTGAAACTTCTCCTGGGCCGCCTGGATCATCCGGTTGAAGTCCGGCCTTAGGCTGTCAGCGCCAGAGTAGTCCTCATCGCAATAGATGTGGTAGATGTCCCATCCCGCTCCACGGCGTAGTGGATCAGCAGGGACTTCTGGTTCTGGATACTCTCGGATTCCTTTTGCTGTTTGTCTTCGTCCTCCTTACTCAGTCGTGTATAGATCGCACAAAGAATATGTCACACCTCCTAAAAGGCGTAACTGCTCACTTCCATCTTAGCACTGAGAGCAGTGATACGGCAAGGAATTATTTAAATCCCTGCGCCGCAAAACGCAGCGCAGGGATTATTTGGTGAGTTCTTTGTGAGCCGCAGTAACGGCTTGTTGGATGAGGGGCTGGTATCGAGCGGAGCATTGCGGGTGCTGTTCCGTTAGAATCAAGGTGGGGTTTTTCATAGCATCGCCTCCGTGAGATATTGACAGAGCAGTACAATTAAATATATGCGCATCTTGTAAAAATGCCTTGATTTGGTATGATGAATAATACAAATTGACCGTTGACGCCGCATTTTTGTCCAGCAATGACATGATGGAAAAGGATAGAACGATATGTTGAACGCTGACCTTTGGAGAGCATTGTGGAAACCAGATATCTCACGGCGGACAATTACATAGTCTACCGCACCATTCTGCGTACTTCTACCTGAACACCAAAAATGCACTACCAGATGGACCGTGACACCGTGCCTCTCTGCCCGGAAGCAGCCTATATTTTCTCAGTATACGCCAGAGCAGCTCACCCTGGATCTGCAGCAGTTGGTGAAATGGAAAAATCTAACCCCATCCAGGATCCCCGCAAGCCGCGCACGATCCTCGAATTTAAGAACCGCCAGTTTCAGTATATGTTGTCCCAGACTGCCATCGAAGTGGAGCGGATGACCATTACACTGGAGAATCTGTCCACCGGGCTTCGGACTGTCGGTCAGCCCGTTCCGCCGTATCCGGGAAGATCTGCACAAAGCGGAGCGGTTGGACGCTGTCCCTGCGTGAGGTTCACGCATGGTGGGAGGATCTGCAGGAGGACTTCCAGCGGCTGAGCCAAAACCATCAGGATTACCTGCGTGAATTCTATGGTCCTGGGATGGAGATGCAGATGAAATCGGTGGACTTCATCGCATACAAGCAGCATCTCGTCCGCTATCTGGAGGAATTTATACAGGATCTCCAGCAGCGCGGCACAGATTGGGGCACAGCTGGAACAGTTTTCGGCGGAACAGACCGCACATTATTTTGAATTGGTCCGCCGCAGCGAACTGGAGATCCTGCGGCCCCAGTCAGAACAGAAACCTGGCTGGGAAAATGAACTACTTGCCCGATGCCAGGGCGTTTGGCAGTCTCTGCTCGATTGGTTTGTTGAAACAACTCTACTACCCAGCAGGTGCTGAATGTCACCAACGAGGTGATCCGCCGCGGTGCAGAACGCCGCTTTGCTGGTCCAAATGGAAAATTTGGGGTAAGCAATAAAGCGGAACTGAATCATCTGCTTACGCTGTTCGCCGGCTTTGAATCGCTGGATGAGGCGCACAGGCTCCGCGCTGGTATTTGGCGTTCAACAGGTCCGCCACTTTTCTTTTCCGGATCCAGAGAAACGGGGCGTGGATCTGGGCACCTATGACGAGCCGCCCTTTGAGCACTTTCTTCCAACCTAGGACGGTCCTATAAACCACGCCTGGACCGTTCCGGTTTTGCGGACAAGAGCGCGGAGAAACTGGCACAGCGGCAAAAGATCCTGGAGGAGGAGCAGGCCCTTCAGCGGGAAATTCTGGGATATATTCACAATGGGACGCTGGATTTGGCGGCGCTGGACCGCCCTCTCTCCAAGCGTGCGTACGGTATTGCTCTCCTGGGTGGCGACTGCCAATCTCAGCCCCGACCACAGGGCCAGACGCAGTATGGGCAGCGTTACAAACTGCAAAAGCAATCGGAATTGCTTACTTGATCTGCACCGACGGAACCTTGACGATGCCGGACTGTGTATTGGTATTTGAGGAGGCCATGAATAATGTTCGCGCGCTGTGGATCAGTTCTGGGTCACCCGTCTGGAAAACAGGGACCTCTATTTCACGCTGAAACGGGCCCAGCCGGAATACCGCAGATTGGTCAGTGAGTTGTTGGCTGGAATTTGATCGTCAACGAGTCGGTGGTCAAGTTGAAAAGGTCCCGCCCAAGGCCATGCCTTGATGGGAATTCAAACCTTTCAGGAACCCATGGACTATTGCCTGTTGTGCGCGGTTTTACTGTTTCTGGCGGATCTGGACAATGGGGCGTCTCTTCCCCTCACCAAGGCAATCGAGACATTTCTGGCGGAGATCAAACCGGTGGACTGACGCAGTTCCTGCACCGCAAGTCCCTAGTGCGGGTTCTCCAATATGCTCAGGAGATCGGTCTGGTGGTAGCCTATGACGGAACAGCGCAGGCTTCAACAACTGGATCAGGAAGTGCTCTATGAGAACACGGGACTGTCCCGCCACTTCCCGGTCCATTTTGGCCGGGACATTATGGACTGCCGGACCATTGAGGATTTTGAGGCATTC
>SCPP01000504.1_pt1 | contig 10149 bp, 15 predicted proteins | sample 6106811 | NCBI WGS metagenome assembly SCPP01 (sample SAMN10720449, study PRJNA508395) | human gut metagenome | isolation source: Participant 2 stool, 15 month | host: Homo sapiens | collected 2018
CGCTCCCGCAGCAATCCTTGCAGGCGTGGCCGCGGATATACCGCTGGATATCGTCAAAATCGGCATAAGCGCCTCGCCGTTGGGGGTCAGGCGGTACTCAACCTTGGCGGGACTCATTATAGTCGATGCGCTCCACCAGGCCGTCCGCAGCCAGCTCTTTAACTGGTTCGAGAGCATCTTGTGGTCACACCGTCCAGCAGCTTGCGCAGCTCGCCATAGCGCAGCGTGCCGTGGGCACCTACCATAAAGAGTATGCGCATTTTCCACTTGCCGCTGATCTGGTCCATGACCTCTTCCATCTTGTCACAGCCCACATCGGCATAGCGGCAGTTGCAGTGTTCGTTCGGGTGCATAGGGGTTCACTCTCCTTTTGGGTAGCGGTTTCCAAAAAGTGCGTACTTGTCAAAACCGACCATTTCGCTATACTGAGTATAGAACAATTTTCGCAGGTTTGCAACTTGTTTCTTACAGGCTTTTGCGGTAATATAGTTGTGTGCAGTTCAAGCGTAGGGCGGCATGCCCCATGCCGTCCCACGGTATCACCGCCAACCGTGCGGAATATTGTTCAAGAGGAGAAACCAACCCATGTACGATGATCTCGTAGAATTTTGCAGGAATCCGTCACCCCGTTCCACGCCGCTGCCACGGCTGAAAGCTGGCTGCGCGCCGCCGGTTTACCCGGCTGGAAGAAGCTGACTACTGGAACCTGGAACCCGGCAAGGGCTACTACACCACCCGCAACGGCTCGTCCGTGGTGGCCTGGCGCGTGCCGGACCACGCCATCGGCGGCTGGCGCATCGTGGCCAGCCACAGCGACTCCCCACTTGGAAGATCAAGACCGACATCGTTGAGAATGACGGCTGCCGCCGCCTGAGCGTCGAAGGCTACGGCGGGATGATCATGTCCACCTGGCTGGACCGCCCGCTGACCGTCGGCGGCCGCGTCATCGTCAAGACCGAGGACGGCATTGAGAGCCGCCTTGTCTGCATTGACCGGGATCTCCTCGTCATCCCCTCGCTGGCCATCCACTTCCAGCGCGACATCAACAAAGGCCACACCTTCAATCCGCAGGTCGATATGCAGCCACTGTGGGGCCCCGCAGGCAGCCGCACCCTGACCGACCTGGTGGCGGAGGAACTGGGCGTGGACACTGCGGACATCCTGGACAGCGATTTGCAGCTTGTGACCCGCCAGGCCCCGACCCAGATCGGCCCCGACGGTGAGTTCTTCATGGCCCCGCGCATCGATGATCTGGAATGCGCCGCCACGACGCTGCTGGGCTTTCTGGATGCAGCCGCCGAGACAGACAGTGCCTGCGCCCCGGTCTGGGCGATGCTCGACAATGAGGAAGTCGGCTCGTCGAGCCGGATGGGCGCCCAGAGCAGCTACCTGCGCGACGTGCTGGACCGCATTGTTGACGCCATCCCCCACAGCGGGCAGGCCATGCACCGCGCCATGGCAAACAGCTTTATGCTGAGCGCCGACAACGCCCACGCCACCCATCCGAACTTTCCGCAGAAGTCCGACCCCTGCGCCCCGGTACGCCTGGGCGGCGGCGTGGTGCTGAAGTACAACGCCAGCCAGAAGTACACGACCAACGCCGTCAGCGGCGCGATTTTCCGCGCCATCTGCGAGAAGGCCGACGTGCCGGTGCAGGTCTTTACCAACCGCGCCGACGAGGCCGGCGGCTCGACGCTGGGCAATTTGCAGAGCCACGCTGCCCATCCCGATGGCAGATATCGGCCTGGCTCAGCTCGCGATGCACAGCGCCGTGGAGACGGCCAGTGTCGCCGACGCCGAGGCCATGACCAAGGCCGTGGCCGCCTTCTACCGTGTCCATCTGCGTGCCCTGGGCGACGGCACCTACACGCTGGCATGATTACCGGACGGTACGCACCCAGCCCCAGCGGCCGGATGCACCTGGGCAATTTGATGTGCTGCCTGCTGGCCTGGCTGAGCGCCAAAAGCAAGGGCGGCCAGGTGCTGCGGCGCATTGAGGACCTGGACACCCAGCGCTGCCCCCGCGCCTACGCCGACGCTATCATCGACGATTTGGCCTGGCTGGGCCTGGCCGCCGACGGCCCCGAGCCGCCAATCTATCAGAGCGAACGCAGCGCCATCTACCAGCAGTATTTTGACGAGCTTGCCGCCGGGGCTGGTTTACCCTGCTTTTGCAGCCGCAGCCAGCTCCACGCTGCCAGTGCGCCCCACCGCAGCGACGGCCAGGTCGTCTACGCGGGACCTGCCGCGGGCTGACCCCGCCGAAATCGCCGTGCGCACAAGACCCGCGCCCGCGTGCAGGTGCGATGAGGTCATCGCCTTTGAGGACGGCCATATGGGCCATTACGCGGAAAATCTCGCCCGCGACTGCGGCGACTTTTACCTGCGCCGGGCCGACGGTGTGTTTGCCTACCAGCTGGCCGTCGTCGTGGACGCCCTGATGGGCGTGGACGAGGTCGTGCGCGGCAGTGACCTCTTATCCAGCACGCCGCGCCAGCTCTGGCTTTACCGGGAGCTGGGGCTGACCGCGCCGAAATTCTACCATCTGCCGCTGCTTTTTGGCACCGGACGGCCGCCGTCTCTCAAGCGCGACGGCGACCAGAGCCTCGAAAACCTGCGCGAGAAATACACCGCCGGGGAAATCATCGGCAAGCTGGCCTTTGCCTGTAATTTGCAGCCCAAGCCCACCCCACGACCCCGCAGGAATTAGGCCCGCACTTTGATTGGGCTAGGTGCCAAAAAGCGACATACTTTTACCGGAAAAGCTGTTTTAATATAAGGTAGATACTAAAGGCTTCCCCTGGGGGAAGCCTTGCGAAGCAGACTGATGAGGGCAGCCTTGCCGCTGTCGCCCCTTCCCCGGGCGGCTATGGCAACCGCGCCCCTCATCCGGCCGCCAGGCCACCTTCCCCAGGGGGAAGGCATTTACCATTTCACCAAAAGGAGACCTTCCCCATGCAACGCTATGACATCACCGGCATGAGCTGCGCGGCCAGCAGCCATGTGGAAAGCCGTGGCGGCTGTGCCGGGTTGCATCCGTCGCTGTCAGCCTGCTGACCAACTCCATGCAGGTCGATTACGCCCCCGATGCCGACCCTGACGCAACCGCAAAACGCATCATCAAGGCGGTGGATGCCGCCGGGTACGGCGCATCCCTCGCCACCGCCGAAAGCGAGAACGCCGAGTTGGAGGACACCGAGACCCCGAAGCTAAAAACGCCTGATTGCCAGTCTGTGTTTTCTCGTTCCCCTCATGTATGTCTCGATGGGCCACATGATCGGCCTGCCGCTGGGCAGCGTGTTCCACGGCGGCGGTTGGCACGCCATTCTGTTTGCAGGCACCCAGCTGGCCCTGACCCTGCCCGTCTGCTGGATCAACCGCGCCTTCTTCATCTCGGGCTGGAAGGGCATCAAGACCCGTGCCCCCGGCATGGACACGCTGGTGGCCCTCGGCGCGGGCGCGTCACTGGCCTACGGCCTGTTCGCCATCGTCATGATCTGCGTCGGCCTGTACACCGGCAATGACGATTTGGTCATGCAGTACCGCCACGACCTCTATTTTGAATCAGCGGCCATGATCCTGACCCTGATCACCGTGGGCAAAACGCTGGAAGCATACAGCAAGGGCAAGACCACCGACGCGCTGAAAAGCCTGATGAAGCTGGCCCCGCAGACCGCCTGTGTGCTGCGCGACGGCGAGCAGGTCACAGTCCCTGTCAGCGAGGTCCATGTCGGTGGACAAGTTTCCCGGCTCGCCTGTCAGCGCCGCCACCATCAACCAGAACGGTGCCCTGACCTGCCGCCGAGCGCGTCGGCCAGGACACGACGCTGTCCCAGGTCATCCGTCTGGTGCGCGACGCTGCCGCTACCAAGGCCCCGCTTGCCAAGACGGCCGATAAAGTTTCTGGCATCTTCGTTCCCACCGTCATCTGCATTGCCACCGCAACGTTCCTGATTTGGCTGCTGCTGGGCCAGACCTTCACGTTCGCACTGGCACGCGGTATCAGCGTGCTGGTCATCAGCTGCCCCTGCGCCCTGGGCCTGGCCACCCCGGTCGCCATCATGGTGGGCAGCGGCGTCGGTGCCAAGAACGGCATTCTGTTAAAGACCGCCGCCAGCCTCGAAACCACCGGCTACACCGACGCTGTGCTGCTGGATAAGACCGGTACCGTCACCACCGGTGAGCCGAGCGTCGTCAAAATCGTTGGCACCGGCAACGTGCCCGAAAAGTTCCTGCTCAGCCTGGCCGCCGGCCTGGAACTGCGCAGCGAACACCCGCTGGCCCGCGCCATTTTGGAACGTGCCGACAAGGATAAGCTCTCCTACACCACCGTCGCCGACTTTGAGGCTGTCCCCGGCAAGGGCTTACAGGGCAAAGTTGCGGGCAAAGTCATCGCGGGCGGCAACGCAAACTTCATCCGCGAGCACTGCGAGCTGCCTGGCGATCTGGCCCAGGCGGGCGACGCCATGAGCGCCGACGGCATCACGCCGCTGTATTTCGCTGGCCGGCAAGGCGGCGGGCGTCATCGGCGTGGCCGATGTCGTCAAGAAAACCTCGAAATCTGCCATCGACCAGATGAAGGCTCTGGGCCTGAAGGTCGTGCTGCTGACCGGCGACAATACCGCCACGGCCCGCCACATCGGCGCAACGATCGGCCTGGACGCCGACCACGTCATTGCAGGCGTTCTGCCCGGGCAAGGAAGCCGAAGTCCGTGCCCTGCAGGCGCAGGGCCGCGTTGCCATGGTCGGCGACGGCATCAACGATGCCCCCGCCTTGACCCGCGCCGAGACCGGCATCGCCATCGGTGCCGGTGCGGACGTGGCGCTGGACGCCGCCGACGTTGTGCTGGTGCGCAGCGATCTGGCCGACGTGCCCGCCGCGGTGCGCCTGTCCCGCGCGGTGGTGCGCAACATCCACCAGAACCTGTTCTGGGCGTTCTTCTACAACGCCATCTGCATTCCGCTGGCGGCGGGCGTGTTCACCGGTATCGGCATCACGCTGAACCCGATGATCGCCTCGGCGGCCATGAGCCTTTCCAGCGTCTGCGTTGCCACCAACGCGCTGCGGCTCAACGCCTTTGACCCGCGCAATGCCGCCCACGACGCCCCGCCGAAGCACAAGGCCCCGGCCCGTAAACCCATTTCTGAACCCACCACCTGCCCCAGCGGCAGCTGCCCTGTGCAGCCTGCCGAAATCAACGATAAAACGGAGGAAATCACCATGAACAAGACGATTCACATTGAAGGCATGATGTGCGGCCACTGCGAGGCCGCTGTGAAGAAGGCCCTGGAAGCCCTGGACGGCGTTGCCAGCGCCACGGTCAGCCACGAGCAGGGCACGGCCATCGTCGCCCTGACCCATGACGTGGCCGATGCCGAGCTGAAGGCCGCCGTTGAGGCCAAGGACTACACCGTTACCGGCATCGACGCATGAGCACCCTTCGCCGCCGCTGGCGGTTCACCGGCACGGTGCAGGAGTGGGCTTTCGCTATTACGCCCGCGCCGCCGCACTGCACCTTGGGCTGACAGGCTGGGTCGCCAACAACTGGGACGGCAGCGTCACGCTGGAAGCCCAGGGCGACCGCGCCGCACTGGACGCGCTGGTCCCCTTGATCGAGCGCACCAACCGCTGGGCCCGCATCGAGAACATCGAGACCGCCACCCTCCCCTCAAGGAGCATGAATACGGGTTTGAGGAACGGAGCGGGATTAAATTTACGGGCAGCACTGCCGAATGGCAGCGCTGCCCGCTTTTTGCTTGCACTTACCCGCTGTTACGGCTATAATAATATTATGGCAATACCGCACAATTCCCGCCTAACGGCTTAAGCACCGCCCGGCGGCTGCGGCACGGCATCTGCGTTGCCAAAATGCTCGATAAGACCTATATCAATATCAAAAGGGTTTGCTTTGCCCGGAACTTTATATCTTGTCGCTACGCCTATCGGCAATCTGGACGATATGCCGCCCCGCGTGGCTGCCACCTTCGGCATGGCGGACTTCATCGCCGCCGAGGATACCCGCGTGACCTGCGGCTGCTGAACCATCTGGGGCTGAAAAAGCCGATGGTCAGCTACTATGAACACGCGCTCCACCACGGCGAGGCCATTTTGCAGCGCATTGAAGCGGGCGAAAACTGCGCCCTTTGCAGTGATGCCGGTATGCCCTGCATCAGCGACCCCGGCGAGCAGATCGTTCGCGAGGCCCACGAGCGCGGCATCGTCGTGCCCATCCCGGCCGCGTCAGCCTGCGTCACGGCACTGGCAGCCAGCGGCCAGCCCACGGCCCGCTTTGTGTTCGAGGGATTTTGCCTGTGCCAGCGGCGACCGCCGCGAGCGCCTTGCCTTTTGCAGAACGAGACCCGCACCATGATCTTCTACGAGGCCCCGCACAAGCTGCGCGGCACGCTGGACGATTTGGCCGCGGCGTTTGGCGCAGGACGCTCTGTCTCGCTCTGCCGCGAGCTGACCAAGCTGCACGAAGAGATCAAAAACGACCCTTTGGTGAGGCCGTGGCTTACTATAAAGAAAACGACCCCGCGGCGAGTATGTGCTGGTCCTGGCCGGTGCCGACCCCGCCGTTGGAGCAGGCCGCTGCGCCGACTTTGAAGAAGCCGTCGCCGCTGCCCGCGCCTTTGCAGGCAAACGGCCTGCCCCCGCTGCCGCCGCCAAACAGGCCGCCGCTGGGACACCGTTTAGTAAAGGTGAAATTTATAAGCAGCTTATCCAATAAAGCCTTCCTATGGGGAAGGTGGCCGAGCCCGCGAGGCCGGATGAGGGGCGCGTATGCCCACGCTGCGCCGTAAAAGCGCAGCCTGGCAAGCCTCATCAGTCTGTCGCAGACAGCTTCTCCCAAGGGAGAAGCCTTTCAACAGGAGTTTCCTATGTGTAAAATCTTAGTCGTCTCCGACGTCCATGGCCGCCTGCGCTGACCTTCGTTGGCTTTTGAATAACGAGACCGCCGACGCTATGTTCTACCTCGGCGACGGTCTGTACGATCTGAACGCCGCGCTGGAGCTGCGCAAAGAGCCAGTCCCCTACCCCATCTACCGCGTGGCGGGCAACTGTGATAGCACTACAACGAGCCCAGCGAGGGAATGGTTCCTTCGGTGGGTGTTGTTCTTCTACACCCATGGCCACCACTACGGCGTTAAGATGGGCAGCGAACGCCTGGCCGAGTGTGCAGGGAGCGCGGCGCGGATGTCGCCTTGTTCGGCCACACCCACCGGCGCGAGCTGGTGCGCGGCGTGGCACGGCGGCCACCGTCTTTAACCCCGGCAGCCTGCGCGACGGCGGCAGCTACGGCGTCGTTACCATCACCAACGGCAAATGCAGTTTTACCTGGAAGAGGGTGCCTGAATTTTGAACGAGAGCGTTATCTATCTGCCGGAAGTAGGCAGTACCAACCTGTGGGCCAAGCATAACCTGGACAAGTTCGGCCCCATCGGCGCGGTGTACACCACCCACCAGATGCCGTTGGCGCGGCCGTCTGGGCCGCGATTGGCTCGACGCACCCCACAAGGGCCTGTATTACACGGCGGTCATCAAGACTGACCTGGTCCAGCCCGCCACCTTGCCGCTGTTTGCCAGCCTGGCCGTCTGCGACGCCCTGCGGGAGCGGTATCACATTGACTGCCAGATCAAATGGCCCAACGACCTGCTGCTGAGCGGCAAGAAGATTGTCGGCATTTTGTGCGAGGTCGGCCCCGACGGCCACAGCATTGTGGTGGGCATCGGCATCAACCTGGCCCAGCCGCAGGAGTATTTCGACGCCGCGGGCCTGCCCCACGGCACGAGCCTTGCCTTGCAGGGCGTATCGGTGGACATGGACACAGACCCTGAGTGGCTGGCACAGTACATGACGGATTTCTGGCTTTGACCGTGCGCTGTACACCTACGAGAGCGAGGGCTTTGCCCCTACCGTGAGCTACAAGGCCTGGCGTCAAACCTGGGCCGCCGCGTCACCTACGACGGCGGCGCAGGCATCGCCACCGATGGACGCCGACGGCCGCCATCATCGTCCACGACGAATCCGGCGACACCCGCGTATTTACCGGCGAAGTCAGCGCGGGTAATTTACGGGGCGGTGACACTGGCACCACACCGTAGGGCCGGGCATGGCCCCTTATTCTTCTATTAATAAAAGCGATGGAGCATTCCACGTTCCATCGCCTTTTATTATAAATTTAATTCATCTTCAAATATTTCCGCACCGGCAGGGAAACCGCACCGGCCACGACGCAGCAGATGGCCCACTCAAAATTGCCTGCACGCCCACAAGCAGCACAATGAACATAAACGCATGGCTGCGCCCAGCGTTTGCCAGGTTCTGCACGTACTCGCAGTTATAAAAATCAGCACAAAAGCCCATGAAGAACACGGTTTCAGCACCGGCGGCCAGGCCGCCCAGGAAGCAGCAGAGCTTCTCGTTCTTCGGCATCGCTTTGCGCAGGGCGGCAAAAATCAGGCCAGCGCACAGGCCCACCAGCACGCGGGCCACAAAGCAGACCACAAAGGTGCCGAACGGGCTGACCTTGAAACAGGGCCGCGCCCATGGCGCTCTTGCCCTCGACCGCCTGGATAAAGCTGGTCGCGCCGAACACGCCGCCCAGGATGGCACCCGCCGGGGCCTCATCGTCATGCCGATTGCCACCGGCACCGTCAGCAGCGACGCCGACAGCGGGCCGATCTGCAGATAGCCCAGCGGCGTATAGTTCAGCACAAGCAGAATGGCCACCAGCAGTGCAAGCTGGGTCAGCCAACGGATGTTGGTACGGTTTTCATATTCAATTTTCCTCCTGCCGCTGTCTCCGCTACACCCGGGGAGTACAGCAAATGTACGCCCGTCCTCGGGCCGCCGACATTCAGTATACCGCAAACAGAAGGAAAGTGCGCTTTTGCCTCAGGCTTATTACAACTTCCCTCAACCAGCAAATCTCTGACTTCCAGCAGGTCCTCACATTTGCGGTCGTACAGTTGCATGATTTCCTCGGCTGCATCATGTCCGGCACCATCACGGTCACGCAGCCGCGCCCGCACTACGCACACCGTTGAAGCTGTCCTCCAGCACCAGGCAGTCCTTCGGGTCGAGGTGCAGTTTTCCGCCGCCAGCAAAACGTGTCGGGCGCGCTTGCTGTGCTTGACCTCCGTGCCGGAGACAACGTCGTGGAAATACCGCGCCGTGCCGGTGTTCTGCAAATTCATCTCGATCATCGTGCGCGGGCTGGAGCTTGCCACGATGCGCGGCATCCCCCTATCATCCAGCGCGGTCAGCAGCTCTTTCAGGCCCTTTTGTGGCACGCCCTGGGCGAACCGTTCGTCGGCCATCTGCCAGACCTTGTCCAGCAGCCGCTGCGGGTCGCCGGGGATGTATTTTGCCACCTGGCTGCGTTATCCCCCGCCAGCCCGCGGCAGCTGGCGCTGAACGCCGCCAGATCCTCCGGCAGCGGCAGCCCCAGCGCCTTGCAGGCAGGTTCCCACATTTTATCCCACAGCCGCTCCGTGTCAAACATCAGGCCATCCATATCAAAATAACGCCTTTAACCATCGGTGTCATCCTTTCCAACTAAAACTACCTGTATTGTACCGCAAATCCACCCGCCGTTCAACCCCAGTAAAAGCCACCGCCTGCATTTGTGCGGGCGGTGGCAATTATCTTATGGGATCAGTGTTGCTTCTTCCAGTAGGCAGTCCACACCCAGGCCCAGCAGAGCCGCGATTGCAACCACGGCGATCGGCAATAGGGCATATCGTCGCTGGTCTGCGGGATGGTCGAGATCGTCCCGGCCTTACCGCCGCAGCGGTGCTGCTCTTTGGGGTAATACACACCCTTAACGTTGGCATAGCCGGACAACTGCTTTACGCTTTCCAGGTGGCCGCAGTGGTCACACTTTGTAGCCATCTGCCGCAGTCCAGTTATGCCGCAGGCGGTGCAGGTGTAGTAAAGGTTCGTGTCCGTCTTGGGTACTGCCGTGGCCGGGGTCGCTGCCGGGTGGAATCTGTACCGCCCACAGCCGCATAAACAGCCTTGCCGGCAACAGCCTTGCCAGCAGCAAACAGCTTGTTGAACAGATCCTCGGTCATGGTTGTGTAGGTGCCCTCGATACCGTCGAACTGGTAGCCAACAAACTTGCTGCCCGCCTGCTCCTGGT
>SCPP01001664.1_pt1 | contig 10127 bp, 10 predicted proteins | sample 6106811 | NCBI WGS metagenome assembly SCPP01 (sample SAMN10720449, study PRJNA508395) | human gut metagenome | isolation source: Participant 2 stool, 15 month | host: Homo sapiens | collected 2018
CGATGTTCATCCTGCGGCCCTCGCGCATGAAGGCTTCAACCGCACGGCGGTTGATACCTGCATGAATGGTCATAAAGTCCACGCCCTCCCTGGCGTGCGCCTCAACGACCTTGAGGAAATCCTGCGCTGTGATCTCGAGCAGGTCCTTTTCCAGATACCCGATCGCGTCGTACATCGGCACGGTGCCGATCATCGCCGGCGACATGTCGATCAGCTGCTTGCGAAAGGTGTTGGTCTTGCCGTAGTTGGATAGATCCATGATGGACTCCGCGCCCATGTCAACGGCCATGCGCACCTTGCGCAGTTCCATCTCGTAGTCCTTGCAGTCACCCGAAATGCCGAGATTGACATTGATCTTTACGCGGGTGCCGTCGCCGACCGCCTCTGCGGACAGGCTTTTGTGATTGATGTTCGCCGGAATCGCAATCGTACCCTTTGCGACTCGTTCCATGATGAACTCGACCGGACGGTTCTCCTTTTTGGCGACCGTTTCGATCTCCGGCGTGACGATACCGCGCTTTGCGGCATCCATCTGCGTTGCATAATTTCTCATGGCTTACTGATACTCCTTCTGAATTAGGCAATGCCGCATAATTAAACAAGAGCGATTTACGAGTAAATTTTGCGTACTGATTAGGCGTGGTTTTGCAGCAATACGAGTGTATTGCAAAAAATCACAACAACATCAGGACGCAAAATTTCACAAAGCCCAAGCTAATGTGCGGGATTGCCTTTTATATTGCTTCCGGAGTGCGGTGTGAAAATGGGACGCCGAGGCATGCGGTGCGCTCTGTCCTGACGACCCCGCCGCACTTCGGCGGCAGACAAACCTTGTTCTAAGAGGGACGCTGTCCCCCTTAGATACCGGAAAAGTTCCCAAGGAAACTTTTTCGGATAACCCCCTCTCGTCCGCACAGCGGACGAGGCCGTGCCGCTACGGCGCGGGCAGTGGTAAGAAAGTCAGGTACACGCCCTGACTTTCTTAGGGAATTTTATGCGGCACACTGCGGTGCGCCTGTTCTGCTTGTTTTGCCTTCGGCAAAATACAGCAGAAATGTATTAAACGTATAAGTAATCTGCCATAACCGGCTGTAAACCGTGATCGCAGATCGCCTGATACACCTCATCGACCGAGCGGCCGTCCGAGATCTCGAACTGCTCATCGCCCTTATCCTCGCCGGAGTGACCGCCGATACCGACGTCTACGCCTGCGGAAATCTTGGTGGCGGCGATGCCGATAATATTATCGCGGAAGCCTGCTCGCTCGCGGGTCGAGATAGTGATGGACGCGAACGGCATGAAGATGCGGTAGGCACAGACCACCTGCAGCAGCTGCGGCTCGTGTACGTCCTTCGGGTTGATCTTATCGTTATTGATGATCGGGCGCAGGCGCGGACACGAGAATGCGATCTCTGCGTGCGGATACTTGCGCTGCAGCAGATACGCGTGCAGACCGGTCGCAAACGCATCCTTGCGGAAGTCGGACAGACCGAGCAGCGCCGCAAAGCCGACACCGCGCATGCCGCCCATCAGTGCACGCTCCTGCGCGTTCAGGCGGTATGGGAAAATGCGCTTGTGACCGCCGAGGTGCAGGGTTTTGTACTTCTGGTCGTCATAGGTCTCCTGAAATACGGTGACGTAGTCCACACCGCACTCGTGCAGATAAGCATACTCATCCACGTTGAGCGGATAGATCTCGATGCCGATGACACGGAAATACTTGCGCGCCAGCTTAACGGCTTCACCGATGTAGGATACCGGCGACATGGCACGGCTCTCGCCGGTCAGAATGAGGATTTCCTGCAGACCGGTCTCCGCGATGGCCTTCAGTTCCTGTTCGACCTCGTCCATATCCAGCTTGGCACGGCGAATCTTGTTGTGACAGTTGAAACCGCAGTAAATGCAGTAATTTTCGCAGTAATTGGCGATATACAGCGGCGTGAACATCTGCACCGAGTTGCCGAAATGCTTGCGCGTTTCGGCCTGTGCGCGCTGCGCCATCTGCTCAAGAAACGGCAGCGCCGCGGGAGACAGCAGTGCGCCGAAGTCCTCCGGCGAGAGAACGTCCTTGCGAAGCGCACGCAGCACATCAGCCGCCGTATAGGCATCCGCGTCATAGGCGTTCATGCGGGAAATGACTTCGTCCTGCACCTCGGAGCCGATGTTGTCCATACCCGGCTGGTACTCCATGTGGTCAGTATCAGCGGTGATGTATTTCGCAGAAATCATTTCGTTTTTTTCGTTTTCCATGACAAATATCCCTCTTTCCGTCTTAATCCTGCAGGAAACCGGTCAGCGGAGAGAATGCCGAAGCCGTCTCACGGACACGGCCCAGACCGGCAAAGGTATGCCGTGCGGCCTGCCTCAATCGCCTGCTTGAACGCCTCAGCCATCGCCGGGATATCGCCTGCGGTGGCAATCGCGGTGTTTGCCATGATGGCTGCCGCGCCCATCTCCATCGCCTCGCAAGCCTGCGACGGACGGCCGATGCCTGCGTCCACGATGATCGGCAGATCAATTTCATCAATCAAAATCTTGATGAACTCGCGGGTGGCGAGACCCTTGTTCGTACCGATCGGAGCCGCCAGCGGCATGATGGAAGCCGCACCGGCATTGACCAGATCACGCGCAACGTTCAGATCGGGGTACATATACGGCATAACGACGAAGCCCTCTTTCGCAAGGATCTCGGTCGCGCGGATGGTCTCCTGATTGTCCGGCAGCAGGTACTTGCTGTCGCGCATAATTTCGATCTTGACGAAATCGCCGCAGCCGCACGCACGCGACAGACGCGCAATGCGAACCGCCTCGTCGGCATTGCGGGCACCCGAGGTGTTCGGCAGCAGCGTTACGCCCTCCGGAATATAGTCGAGGATGTTAGCCGTGCCGCCCTCATTTGCTCGGCGCAGTGCCAGCGTGATGATCTGTGCGCCTGCATTCTGCACAGCAGCGTTGATCAGGTCGAGCGAATACTTGCCGGAACCAAGGATAAAGCGGGACTGGAACTCGTGTCCGCCGATTACAAGCGTATCTTTCATGTGAAAAACTCCTTTTTTCTTGACCCATTTAAGGGAAACGTATAAACTGATAGTATAAATAAGAAGGGGGAACGTAAAAGTGAAAAAGTTTATCGAAGAATTCAAAGCCTTCGCGCTGCGCGGCAACGTGATGGACATGGCGATCGGTGTTATCATCGGCGGTGCGTTCACCAGCATCGTCACCTCGCTGACCGAAAATATCATCAACCCGATCCTCGGTGCGGCCGGGAGCACCGACCTGAGCGCGTTCGTGCTGAATATCGGCGGTGTGGAGCTGCGCTACGGTGCATTCATCACCTCGATCATCAACTTTTTGATCATGGCGTTCGTGCTGTTCTGTCTGCTCAAAGCGGTCAATAAGCTGACTGCGCTCGGCAAAAAGCCGGAAGCACCCGCAGAGCCGACCACCAAGGTCTGCCCGTTCTGCTGCAGCGAGATTCCGATCAAAGCTGTCAAGTGTGCACACTGCGGTTCCGATCAGCCGAAAGAATAATGGAGAGCGGAGAATGAAAGCTGCGGCTTCTGTTCTCCATTTTCTATTTACGGCTCCGTTTCGCCAATGAGCAGACGCAGCACCATGGTTCCCTCGTGTGCCGAGCAGACCGCTACGCGCGGTGCCATCAGGCCGAGGCCGTCGGCTACATCGCTTGTACCGTCGCCGCAGAGGTACACATGGCCGAAGCGTTTTTCGGTCTTGATCAGGTTCGCCGAGCCGTAGCCTGCCATGCCGCTGCCCGATACGACCGGCTTTTCCGGCAGTCTGGTAAGCAGATTCTCGAGCAGCATAGCCTTCTGATCCGGCTTGTCGAACGCCTCCACGACCACATCACAGCCGGAGAACAGCCGCTCCACGTTGGACGGAACGACTCGCTCGGTGTAAGTCTCGTAGGTAAGATAGGGATTGATGGCCTCAAGCTGCTCAACAAGCGCGAGCGTTTTCGGGATGCCAAGGTCTTTCATCGTGTAATGCTGACGGTTGAGGTTGGTGATGTCCACCACATCGAAATCCACGAGGATGAGATGACCGACACCCAGCCGCGCCAGAAAAATCGCAAGGTTGGAGCCAAGCCCACCCAGACCCGCAATGCCGACACACGCCTTATCCAGCTTAGCCTGAATATCCGCGCCGTGGCGTTCCACCAGTGCGTCATGCAGTTGTTCTTTGGTTAAAATCATGATTTTTCTCCTGTAATCACGCGCAGCGTGCATTTAATCGGAAAGAAATTGCATTGCAATTTCTATGAAAACCGGGAGCTTGTATCTCGGTTTTCATACCAGTAAAAAATGTGTGTGCCGCTCGCGGCGCGCAAATTTCTTTGGGACATATCCGCGTTTTACGCAGTATGTCCCCTTCGCACCAAACTGTGGTTTGGTGCGAAGGGTATCAGCCGCCGCCCACGAAGCATACGACTTCCAGATGGTCTGCATCGGTCAGCTTTTCCTCCGCAAACTGTGCGCGCGGGATGATAGTGCCGTTCTTCTCGACAGCCACACGCTGCGGGTCGTGACCCATCTCCTTCAGCAGTGCCAGTACGGTTCCTTCTGCTGGAACAGCGCGTTCGTTACCGTTTACTTTCATGCAAATATCCTCTTTTCTGCAAGAAAAAATGCTCCGGTCTCACCATGCGGTAAAACCGGAGCATTAAAATTTCAAGTATATGCGACAGCCTCCCTACGATGGTGCTAACCAACAGGTTCAAAAGGTTAGGCTCTCGCCCTCTCAGCCGCTCATCACGGCACCCTTGCTTGCAAATACAGTATGCACCTCATTCTCCCACTTGTCAAGCACATTTTTTTCGGATATAATGCAGTTATACAATGCAAACATTCGTTCGAAAGGAGATGATGACCGATGGACAGAACCATTCTGCACTGCGACTGCAACTCGTTTTTTGCGAGTGTGGAAACGCTGCTCGACCCGTCGCTCGCCGATGGTCCGACTGCGGTCTGCGGTGATCCGGAGAGCCGCCACGGCATCATTCTCGCCAAGAACGAGAAGGCCAAAGCCTTCGGCGTACAAACTGCCGAGACCATCTGGCAGGCGAAACGGAAATGCCCGGATTTACGGCTGGTAGCACCGCATCGGAGCGAATATGTGAAGTTTTCGCGCAAATGTAACGAGCTGTACCTGCAGTACACCGATCTTGTCGATCCGTTCGGCATTGACGAATCCTTCCTTGATGTCACCGGCTCGATGCACCTGTTCGGCTCCGGCGAGCATATCGCGGACGAGCTGCGCCGCCGCATGCGCGAGGAGGTCGGACTGACCATCTCGGTCGGCGTGTCGTTTAACCGCGCGTTCGCCAAGCTCGGCAGCGACTACAAGAAACCGGACGGCACGACCGCGTTTTCCCGCGAGAACTTCAGGGAGCGCGTGTGGCCCCTGCCCGCGAACACGCTGCTCTATGTCGGCAAACGCGCCAGCGACCGCCTGAACCGGCTGGGCGTGCGTACCATCGGTGAGCTGGCGGCGTGCGATCCGCCATTCCTGCATAGCATTTTCGGCAAGAGCGGCGATATGCTGCTGCGTTACGCCAGAGGCGAGGACGATGAGCCGGTGCGCTCGTTTTACGCCGAACGAGAGGTCAAATCGGTCGGCAACAGCATGACGTTCGCGCACAATCTGCTCGGCGCGGACGAATGCCGCATGGGCATTACGGCGCTGTGCGACAATGTCGGCAGACGTTTGCGAAAACGCGGCATGGTGTGCCAGACCGTGCAGCTCGGCATCCGCGACCCGGAATTTCACAACCGCTCACGACAGATAACGCTTGAGCGGCCGACCAACTCCACGCGGACGCTCATCGATCTGTCCATGCAGCTGCTGCTCGGGCACTGGCCGATGGACAAGCCGGTGCGCCTGCTGTCGGTCACGGCTGCCAATCTGCTGCCGGAAAATCAGTCGTGCGAGCAGCTTTCGCTGTTTGATGCCGCCGAGGATATCCAAAAGCGCGACCGCCAGCATAAGCTCGACCAGACGGTTGACGCACTGCGGCAGAAATTCGGTGATCAGTCCGTTGTGTTCGCACATTCGGTGAAGAAAAAGGATAAAACTGATAAAAAATGAGGACATATCTGCCGGATATGTCCTCATTTTTGCGTTACTGCGTCAGCCGGAAGGAAACTGCCCATCTGCCGTCCATCAGGTTGCTTGCGGTGTAGAGATCACCGGTAAGTGTACAGCCGGCAACATCCTCGTATGCCATCGGGAAAACGTACTCGGTGTAGTCGGTGTCGTTGTCAAAATCCTTGTAGGTTACCGTGTAATCGCACATCAATTCCGTGCCGTCTGCAAGGTGCACGGTGGAAAAATCTGCGTGATTACCCAATGACAGCGAACCATCTGTGCGATAGTGCAAATGCAGTTCTCCATTTCGCCATCCAGCGGCAATCAGTGCGCATATACCGTTTTCGCTTTGCCACAAAGTGCCCTGCGGAACAAGAAAATCATACGAATCCATGTCACCCAGCGCATCCGGATTCATTGTACCGTAACCGTTGATTGCATGGTTCTCGGTCGGTGCGTTTTTCGGCACAGCAGACAAATCCGTCGTTACCGGAACACCTTCCTGCTTTTCTCTGCCGATGAGAAGCTGATTGAACGAAAACCGGAATGCACCTGCCGGAATATGTTTGCCATTCAAATCATCAATCTGCAGAAAATAGGTTGCGGTATGCGTATTCGGGTCGTAATCGAGCGTTGAGCAGCCATAGGAACGTGCTCCACGACCAAAACCGGCGTAATCAAGCGACCAGCTGTCATACAAATCCGGTGCAGCATCGCCAAACAGGCTGCCCGTGGTGTCGGTCAGCGACAAATACACCTTAGCCGTGCTGCCTTCCACGTCCGCCGAAACGACCTCCAGCTTGACGCCCAGGTCCTCGCAGACCTGCCCGACCGGCTGCAGGTACTCCGCCATGCCGGGCGCGATTTGGTACAGCACCCGCAGAACCGCCTCCTGATTGGCGGCTACGGCGGTGCTTTCACGCAGGCCAGTGCCGCCGCAACCGCAAGGATGATCTTGAGCGGTTTTCGCGCTCTGTGCGGCCTGCCGCTCTCCATTTTGGCGATTGTCTGCTGCACCAGTGCGTCGCTCGGCGTGATATTCTCATTCATGCTGCGGTACTGCTTGTGAAAATCCATCGTCCAGCTCTCCTTTCATCAATTCGCGCAGCTGTGCCCGTGCGCGTGTCAGCCGTGTACGTATCGCGGACGGTTTTTCCCCGCTCATGCGCGCAATCTCCTCTGCGGTGTAACCCTCGTAGTAGAATAAATGCACTGCCGCGCGGTACTTAGGCGTCAGCCGCCGCAGAGCTTCATCCAGCGCGCTGTCCTCCGGCTCGGGAAACGGAATGCGGTCATCGAGCGGTGTGTCGTGCCGCCGCCATGCCATGCGCCAGTGGCTTTTCAGGCAGTTGAGTGTCACCCGCAGCAGCCATGCCTTTTCGTGCTCCACACTGTCGAAAACCGGTCGTTTACGCACGGTCTGGAGAAAGACCTCCTGAAAAATATCGTCCGCATCGTGACGGCTGCGCGTCTGTGCATACGCCAATCGGTATACCATGTCACCGTAGACGCTGACGAGTTGTTCGGGTGTTTTTGCGGTCATGCTCCATCCTCCTTTCACCGGTAATACGAAATAAAAACCCGAAGTGCTACAAACTTTTTGCTAAAAATTCGCAGTCCTTCGGATTTCTATAATTGAGAATTGAAAATGGAGAATGGAGAATTGTGGTATCGTGCTTTGCACGATGATTCAATAACGCGTTTCACGCGTATATTATCGCGTTCATGGAAATTCCATATTCATTTTCCATTCTCAATTCTCCATTTTCCATTAACTCCACGCTTGCTTGAGCCGCTTTGCCGCCTCGTCAATCTGCTGTTCGGTCAGACCGGCATAGCCGAGCACGAGTGTTGCTCGCGGTGGCTTGACCGGCGGCGTATAGTACGCCGAAAGCGGGTAAACGCGCACACCGACCGTCTTTGCGCGCTCAATAAGTTCGTGCTCGAGCATGCCATTTCGCATGTGCAGCAGCAGGTGCAGACCGGCTTCCGAGCGTGAGACCTCATGCGGCAGGTCGGCCAGCTCGCGATCAAGCGCAGCCATGAGCGCGTCGCGGCGTGCCTGATAGACCTTGCGGCTGCGGCTGATGTGCCGCTCGAAGCCGCCGGTGTGCATGAAGGCCGCCAGCGTGTGCTGGTCAAAGCTCGGCACGGTAGACGAGTACCGCGAAAATCGTTCGCGATAGCGCGCCATCAGCGCATTCGGCAGCACCAGATAGCCGATGCGCAGTCCGGGGGCAAGGCTTTTCGCAAAGGTGTTGACGTATACGACACGGCCTGTCCGATCCAGCTCGCCTAACGCCGGAATCGGGCGAGAGGCGTAGCGGAATTCGCTGTCGTAATCATCCTCGATGATGTAGCGGTCGGGCGCTTCCGACGCCCAGCGAAGGATTTCCAGTCGGCGGGCAGCCGTCATAACCGTGCCCAGCGGGAAATGGTGCGACGGCGTAAGGTACACCACCGATACGTCACTCGCGGCCAGCGCGTCAGCACGCAGACCGTGCTTGTCCAGCGGTGTCGGACGCACGGTCACACCGTTCACTGCGAAAATCTGATACAGCTTGCGGTAGCCGGGGTTCTCGAGCGCGTACACGCGGTCGCGGCCGAGCAGCTGAATGACAAGGTGCATCAGATACTCCGAGCCTGCGCCGATGAGGATGTTGTCCGGCGAGACATTGATGCCGCGGAAGTCGTGCAGGTAGCGCACGATCTCCTCTCGAAGTTCCGCCGCGCCGCATGGGTCGGTCGCACGGAGCAGCGCACTCGAGTATTCGCTCAGCACACTGCGCGACAGCCGCGCCCATGTGGAGAACGGAAAGCAGCCGTTATCGACAAAATCCGTGCGAAAATCGTAAGGATAGGTCTCCTCAGAGGCGGAAATCGGCGGCAAAGGCGGTGCAAATGGCTCCTGCGGCTCGGAAACCGGCACGGCAAGCTGCTCCTGCACAAAGTAGCCGCGCCTTGGCGCAGAGGCGATGTAGCCTTCGGCGGCAAGCTGACCGTAAGCGGTTTCCACGGTGATCTGGCTGACGCGCAGATTGGCCGCCAGCTGGCGTTTGCTCGGCAGGCGCGTGCCGCCGGGCAAGGCGCCGGACATGATGTCCGCGCGGACAGCGTGGTAGAGCTGCTCGTAGAGCGGCTGTTGGTCGTGCGGTTTGAGATGGTAAGTCAGCATGGCCGGAGGCTCCTTTCTTTGCGTCTTTTGCAAAATCTGTGCTGATTTTATGAGTTATCGCTTGCGAAGCGAACGAAATCTGCGCTGACACCGCGCGGGCGCACAAGGTGAATTGCCCGAAGGGCAAGAGAGAGTCCCCTGGGGGATAACAGTGTCGCGCAAACTTTTTGCACGTTGTTACGGACAGTTCCTACGGTGAAATGTAAATCTATATCTGCGAATTGTATCCGCAGGTGCTGTCTACAATCTCCAGACTAACGATTCGTGCGGCACTGTTATCCCCCAGGGGACTCTCTCTTACCTTTCCGCACCTGCAATAGAGTCGCCGATCTGTGTAGCAGTCAGAAAACAGCTTGAGCATCTGCGGTTGAGAAATGGGCGGCCATTGGCCGCCCCTACGGAAGATGAACAGTACGGCCGTTCCCCCATAGTCTCAGTTCTCTGATAGCCGCCGTGCTAAGCGGAAACGGGGAGATTCACAAGAGTGGAAACCTTGGTGTCCATCCTCTTGTGCCCCCGCCGGGTAGGCGTTCCCCTCGCCTCGAAGGCGAAAAACCTACGTTAAATAAGCGCCATCGAACGCAGAATGAACAGCGTCAATGTCAGCGTAACCGCACTCAGCGCCGTGCTGAGCACAATGATCGACGATGACAAAACATGATCGCCGCCCATATTTTTCGCCATAACATAACCGGAGGCTGTCGCGCACCGCATTAGGATGACGATAGCCACCAGTGTCTGCTCGCGGAAGCCGAGCGCCACGCCCATCGGCAGAAAGATAGCACTCAGCAGCACCAGCTTGATAAACACGGCTGCACAGGTCGGGCCGAGCTTTGATGGCCTTTGC
>SCPP01000166.1_pt1 | contig 10123 bp, 14 predicted proteins | sample 6106811 | NCBI WGS metagenome assembly SCPP01 (sample SAMN10720449, study PRJNA508395) | human gut metagenome | isolation source: Participant 2 stool, 15 month | host: Homo sapiens | collected 2018
TGAAATTGAACAAAACTGAAACTTGTGGAATCTTTGATCGTGGGTTTGGAAACCCACGTTAATCAATTCAAATTTACAAGTAATTCCATACAGGACGCAAGCGATTGTGTCTGAGTGATTACAGAGATTTAACGCTTTTAAATGGCGATTAAATACCATTTATAAAGAGTTTGATCCTGGCTCAGGACGAACGCTGGCGGCGCGCCTAACACATGCAAGTCGAACGGAGTCAAGAGGAGCTTTTCTTGACTTAGTGGCGAACGGGTGAGTAACGCGTGAGTAACCTGCCCTAGAGTGGGGACAACAGTTGGAAACGACTGCTAATACCGCATAAGCCCACGATCCGGCATCGGGCTGAGGGAAAGGATTTATTCGCTTCAGGATGGACTCGCGTCAATTAGCTAGTTGGTGAGGTAACGGCCCACCAAGGCGACGATTGGTAGCCGGACTGAGAGGTTGAACGGCCACATTGGGACTGAGACACGGCCCAGACTCCTACGGGAGGCAGCAGTGGGGGATATTGCACAATGGGGGAAACCCTGATGCAGCGACGCCGCGTGGAGGAAGAAGGTTTTCGGATTGTAAACTCCTGTCGTTAGGGACGATAATGACGGTACCTAACAAGAAAGCACCGGCTAACTACGTGCCAGCAGCCGCGGTAAAACGTAGGGTGCAAGCGTTGTCCGGAATTACTGGGTGTAAAGGGAGCGCAGGCGGACCGGCAAGTTGGGTGAAAACTATGGGCTCAACCCATAATTGCTTTCAAAACTGCTGGCCTTGAGTAGTGCAGAGGTAGGTGGAATTCCCGGTGTAGCGGTGGAATGCGTAGATATCGGGAGGAACACCAGTGGCGAAGGCGACCTACTGGGCACCAACTGACGCTGAGGCTCGAAAGCATGGGTAGCAAACAGGATTAGATACAGTCCATGCCGTAAACGATGATTACTAGGTGTTGGAGGATTGACCCTTCAGTGCCGCAGTTAACACAATAAGTAATCCGCCTGGGGAGTACGACCGCAAGGTTGAAACTCAAAGGAATTGACGGGGGCCCGCACAAGCGGTGGAGCATGTGGTTTAATTCGAAGCAACGCGAAGAACCTTACCAGGTCTTGACATCCGATGCATAGTGCAGAGATGCATGAAGTCCTTCGGGACATCGAGACAGGTGGTGCATGGTTGTCGTCAGCTCGTGTCGTGAGATGTTGGGTTAAGTCCCGCAACGAGCGCAACCCTTATTGCCAGTTACTACGAAAGAGGACTCTGGCGAGACTGCCGTTGACAAAACGGAGGAAGGTGGGGATGACGTCAAATCATCATGCCCTTTATGACCTGGGCTACACACGTACTACAATGGCGTTTAACAAAGAGAAGCAAGACCGCGAGGTGGAGCAAAACTCAAAAACAACGTCTCAGTTCAGATTGCAGGCTGCAACTCGCCTACATGAAGTCGGAATCGCTAGTAATCGCGGATCAGCACGCCGCGGTGAATACGTTCCCGGGCCTTGTACACACCGCCCGTCACACCATGAGAGCCGGGGGGACCCGAAGTCGGTAGTCTAACCGTAAGGAGGACGCCGCCGAAGGTAAAACTGGTGATTGGGGTGAAGTCGTAACAAGGTAGCCGTATCGGAAGGTGCGGCTGGATCACCTCCTTTCTAGGGAGTCAGACAGTGTGATTTAGCTGGTCTAAATGGCACTGGACAGGAAAGCAAGTTTCAGTATTGTTCAATTTTGAGGGTCTTGCTTTTGGCCTCAAAAGGCCAAAAGTCGGCGGAGCGATGAGCGAGCCGATAGCCTTGTTTAGAGGGAGCCGAACAGGCGACCATGAATAAAGGCTGCAGATAACCTCAAAGCATAAGGGACAGCGAAACCCGAAACGCAAGTAGCGCGGGGGTATAGCTCAGTTGGGAGAGCACCTGCTTTGCAAGCAGGGGGTCAAGGGTTCGAATCCCTTTATCTCCACCATTTGGGCTGATAGCTCAGCTGGTTAGAGCACTCGGCTGATAACCGAGAGGTCGATGGTTCGAGTCCATTTCAGCCCACCACAGGTTGCCTGTGAGGGCAACCCACAAATCCTTTATGCGATGTACCTTGAAAACTGAATATAGAACTGCGAAATGAGATTTTATTAGCTATGTAAAATTCCTGATTTTTATAAAATCTATAATTTCACCAAGCGGAACTGAAGAACGCAAGTTCGACAGTAAATGGTAAAATCTCGTTGGCAAATGGAGAATCTGAAATAAGATATGTTTTGCGAGAGCAAAACAACGGTCAAGCTACAAAGGGCGCAAGGAGAATGCCTTGGCACTGGGAGCCGATGAAAGACGTGGTAAGCTGCGATAAGCTTCGGGGAGGAGCAAACATCCTTTGATCCGGAGATTTCTGAATGGGGAAACTCACCGGAGTTCATACTCCGGTATCCTGTACTGAATCCATAGGTACAGGAGGGGAACCGCCTGAACTGAAACATCTAAGTAGGGCGAGGAAGAGACATCAAACGAGATTCCGTTAGTAGTGGCGAGCGAACGCGGAAGAGGGCAAACCGGGAGGAGAAATCCTTCCGGGGTATGGACCGCTTTTAGGACTTGAGTTGTTAACCGAATGGCATGGGAAGGCCAATCAAAGAGGGTGAGAATCCCGTAGGTGAAAATGACGAGAGCTGCGCGAGTTCCAGAGTACGGCCAGACACGTGAAACCTGGTCGGAAGATGGGGGGACCACCCTCCAACCCTAAATACTACCCAGTGACCGATAGCGTATAGTACTGTGAAGGAAAGGTGAAAAGGACCCCGGGAGGGGAGTGAAATAGAACCTGAAACCTTGTGCCTACAAGCACATAGAGCACATCAACGTGTGATATGGTACTTTTTGTAGAACGGTCCGGCGAGCGATTGTATGTTGCGAGCTTAAGGTCTTAAGGACTGGAGGCGTAGCGAGAGCGAGTCTGAATAGGGCGTTCAGTAGCATGCAATGGGCCCGAAACCGGGTGACCTACCCATGATCAGGCTGAAGTGAAAGTAAAATTTCATGGAGGGCCGAACCGACCTCCGTTGAAAAGGCGGCGGATGACTTGTGGGTAGCGGAGAAATTCCAATCGAACTCGGAGATAGCTGGTTCTCCCCGAAATAGCTTTAGGGCTAGCCTCATATTAGATACCCGGAGGTAAAGCACTGAATGGCCTAGCGCCCGAGAGGGTAGCGAAGCCTATCAAACTAAGAATGCCGGAATATTGATGAATGGGAGTCAGACTGTGTGAGATAAGTCTCATAGTCAAAAGGGAAACAGCCCAGATCTACAGCTAAGGTCCCAAATTGTATCTAAGTGGAAAACGATGTGGAAATACGCAGACAACCAGGATGTTGGCTCAGAAGCAGCCACTCATTTAAAGAGTGCGTAATAGCTCACTGGTCGAGCGTCTCTGCGCGGAAAATTTAACGGGGCTAAGATACAAACCGAAGCTTAGGCTGCATGGTAAGATGCGGGGTAGGGGAGCGTTGTGTAAGCGGAGAAACAGTAGCGAAAGCGGCTGTGGAGTTTACAGAAGTGAGAATGCCGGAATGAGTAGCGCGAATGTGGTGAGAATCCACATGGCCGGAAACCTCAGGTTTTTGGAGGAAGGTTCGTCCGCTCCAAGTTAGGCGGGAGCTAAGGTCAGGCCGCAAGGCGTAGCCGATGCACAGACGGTAGAGATTCCGTCCCCACCGAAAGATTTAAGCGCAGGGACACTTTTAGAAGGTCGGAGCCAGGTGTTGGTTCTGGTAGAGATCGAGGGAAATTTAGTACCGAAGTCCGGCTGGATGAGAGGCGAGAAAAGCTGTGTGTATACTAAGGTGCCCGTACCGCAAACCGACACAGGTAGGTAGGAAGAAGATTCTAAGGCCAACGGGAGAAGGGTTGTTAAGGAACTCGGCAAGTTGACCCCGTAACTTCGGAATAAGGGTGCTCACGAGTGAGCCGCAGAGAATAGGCCCAGGCAACTGTTTACCAAAAACACAGGTTTGTGCTAAATCGAAAGATGACGTATACGAGCTGACGCCTGCCCGGTGCTGGAAGGTTAAAAGGAGATGTGCAAGCATTGAATTGAAGCCCCAGTGAACGGCGGCCGTAACTATAACGGTCCTAAGGTAGCGAAATTCCTTGTCAGGTAAGTTCTGACCCGCATGAAAGGCGTAATGATCTGGGCACTGTCTCAACAGCCCGCCCGGCGAAATTGTAGTACCGGTGAAGATGCCGGTTACCCGCAACTAGACGGAAAGACCCCATGGAGCTTCACTGTAGCTTGATATTGGGTTTCGATGTTGCATGCACAGGATAGATGGGACACAGGAAAGCGGATGCTTTGGCGTTCGTGGAGTGGACGTTGGGATACCATCCTTGCGACATTGGAATTCTAACCTGCGCCTCTGAATCGAGGCGGGGGACACTGTCAGGTGGGCAGTTTGACTGGGGCGGTCGCCTCAAAAAAGTAGCGGAGGCGTTCAAAGGTTCGTTCGATCTGGACGGAAACCAGATGAATGAGTGCAAACGCATAAACGAGCCTGACTGCGAGACTGACGGGTCGAGCAGAGACGAAAGTCGGAGTTAGTGATCCGGTGGTATGTGAGTGGAAATGCCATCGCTCAACGGATAAAAGTTACCCTGGGGATAACAGGCTGATCTCCCCCAAGAGTCCACATCGACGGGGAGGTTTGGCACCTCGATGTCGGCTCATCGCATCCTGGGGCTGAATTCGGTCCCAAGGGTTTGGCTGTTCGCCAATTAAAGCGGTACGCGAGCTGGGTTCAGAACGTCGTGAGACAGTTCGGTCCCTATCTGTCGTGGGCGCAGGATATTTGAAAGGCGCTGTCCCTAGTACGAGAGGACCGGGATGGACGAACCTCTGGTGCACCAGTTGTCACGCCAGTGGCACAGCTGGGCAGCTATGTTCGGATCGGATAGACGCTGAAAGCATCTAAGCGTGAAGCCGGCCTTAAGATAAGATATCCCACTGAGTCAATCAGGTAAGACCCCTTGAAGACTACAAGGTTGATAGGCACACAGTGTAAGCGAAGTGATTCATTCAGCTAGTGTGTACTAATAGGTCGAGGGCTTGACCCCATCTTTATGAGATACTCTATTTGCTAAGAAAGCAGTTCGATATTCAGTTTTGAGGGTACATCCTCAACAAAAGCATGACAAGAAGAAGCATGACAAGCGCCATGTGAATGGCCGGTGTCGATGACGGTGAGTTCCACCTCTTTCCATTCCGAACAGAGAAGTTAAGCTCAGTTGTGCCGAAGATAGTTGGCTGGAAACGGCCTGTGAAAATAGGTAGATGCCGACTTCTCTTTAAAACCCTGCTCAGATTTGAGCAGGGCTTTTTGTTTATGCAGAATACCGGAAACGGAAAAGGACGATAGAGGGAAGGCGGCGGGCCGGACATGTCCGGCCCCTACAGAGATTCTTCGAAAGCCTGTTACTGCCGCAAGCGGGTTGTTGCAGCCGGAGGGAGAAACGATACGCCTGCAAGACCGCCTTGCTTTACTTTTTATTTATACTGTTGACAAATCAAGAACTCTGCGGTATACTGGCAGCTATTGTTGAGCAATCGTGCAATGGTAGAAAGGAAAACAAAGAAAGTGAAAACGAAAGCAAACACGAAAAACTTCTAATCGCAGCGGGCGTAGTGGTCGTTGCGTTACGGCGCTGATATTTATCAGTATTATCTGGTCAATTATGCGATTGGCCGCAGGCAACGGTGGTGACCGAGAGGTGGCACTGGAGGTGGATGCACCGGCGGACAGTGTTGAGGCGGTCATGGAGGACAACCGCGCGGTATATAAGTAAGATTGATACTTTCACGAAGGAACACCCTGGCGGGATGTGACCCTGACCGCGGACGACGGCCCACGACGCACGGCGTTTACTACGCCAACGCAGAGACCGCTGACACGCACCGTTGGGCCCGCTTGTACTGCACGGATACCGCGGTGACTACACAGGCGCGCTGCAGTTGGCAGCGCCCTATTATGAAGCTGGTTATCAGGTGATCGCACCCGACCTGCGGGCCTGCGGCGGGCGAGGGCGACTATGTAGGCATGGGGTGGCTGGACCGCAAGGATGTCCTGCAATGGATCGACTATATTATCGAGCAGGACCCCGAAGCAAAAATCGTCGTCCACGGCATCTCAATGGGAGCGGCTACAACGATGATGACGGCAGGGGAGAGCACACCGACAATGTGAAAGCCTTCGTGGAGGACTGCGGCTACACCAGTGTGTGGGATATTTTTCCAGCGAGCGGCAGCTGCGGTTCGGGTTGCCGGATTTCCGATCCTGTACACGGCCAGCGCTGTGGCGAAGCTGCAGGCGGGGTACAGCTTTACCGAGGCGAGCGCTTGCGCAGGTAGCGCGCGAAAAGCCTATGCTGTTCATCCACGGCACGGCGGACGACTTCATCCCTTACGAGATGATGGATACACTGTACAATGCCAAGCCCGGCGACAACAAGGCCGAGCTGACCGCAGAGGGCGCGGGGCACGGTGAGGCCATGTACGCGCTGGGGACAGCTACTGGGATACGGTGTTTGATTTTATTGCGCCTTATATGGCGTAATGCGTCGGATTCGATAGAAAAAGCGGCACGGCGAAGGCTGTGCCGCTTTGTGCTGCCTGGGCAGGATGCGGCGTACAATGCAGCAGGAGGGGTGAGAATGCAGTATACCATTATCGAATTTTTCCAGTCGGAAACCGAGAAGGAGCGGCGGCAAAACCTGAACGCCTTTTACAACAGCTGCGGCTGACAAACGGTCCCAAAGGACGGCGGCACCGATGCCCCCGCGTAAGGCTGGGCGGCGGTCTACTGCCGCCTGAGCAAGGAGGACGAGGAAAGACCGCGCGCGAGTCCGAGAGCATCCGCAACCAGCGGGCGCTGCTGCTGGCCTGGGCTGCGGAGCACGGCTACCGCATTTATAGGGTATACACCGACGAGGACTACCCGGCATTGACCGTGCGCGGCCCGGCTTCAACGCGATGCTGGCCGACGCGCGGGCGGGCAAATTTGAGGTCATTCTGGCAAAAACGCAGTCGCGGTTCACCCGTGACATGGAGTTGGTAGAAAAATATCTGCACGGACTGTTCCCGGAATGGGGCGTGCGGTTCATCGCGGTGCTGGACCACGTGGATACCTGCGACCCGGCAGGCAAAAGGCACGCCAGATCAACGGACTTATCAATGAGTGGTACCTGGAGGATCTGTCCGGGAATGTGCGGGCTGTGCTGGACCACAAGCGGCGCTGCGGGAGCTACATTGCGAGCTTTGCGCTCTACGGCTACCGGAAGGACCCGAAGGATCACAGCCGTCTGCTCGGACGAACCCGCCGCGCAGGTCGTGCGGCAGATATTTGCGCTGTATCTGCAGGGAAACGGCGCGGGCAGGATCGCAGACCCTCAACGCGCAGGGTGTGCCGCCGCCGTCCGCCTACCGCGCGGTCAGTGCTGGCCAGCCGCGCCCCACGCCCGCGCCGCTGTGGTGCAAAGGCAACGGTGCGGCGCATTCTGTCCACGCAGACCTACGCGGGCGATCTGGAGCAGGCCGCGTGCGCAAGCTGAATTACAAGTCCCGCAGAGTCATCCGCCTGCCGCGGGAGGATTGGATCATCGTACCCGGCACCCACGTGCCGCTCATCAGCCGGGCGGATTTTGCAGCAGGCGCGGCTGGCGGCGCATGGCGGACAGACAGCGGCAGCGCGCCACCCGCTGGCTGGCTTGTCCGGTGTGTGTCTGCGGAGGCAAGATGGAGCTGACCGGCGCGGCGGCGCGGCGGTACTTCCGCTGCCGCACGGCGTGCCGGACAAGACCGCCCGCTGGCCAGCCCTACTGGCCGCTGTGCGACGCCGAGGCGCTTGTCGAGCAGTTGTCCCGCTATGCCGCTGCGGGGCAGCTGACGCAGGACCAGGCCGCGGCCCTGCTGCAAAACACCGTTTACCCGCCGCAGGACGGCATTACGCCGTATAGAGCTGCGGTGGAGCTTTTAATAGAAGTGCGCCATGTGCCGGGTGCGCTATCCAGGTAGGGTAGACCTCACTGGACGCGACGTTGGCGATGTAGGACTGAAAACTGACCGTTACGTTGCGGACGTTGGCCGACGGCTTGCCCAAGTGTACTATCTTCTTCGGCACGACGATGCGGTTCAACACGCTGCCGGGCAGCAGTTCCTCCGGTGCCGGGCCGCTGCCGCCGTTCCCGCCAAAAAGGGTGCGGATCGTGACGATGTCGGTCTCGACCTCCCCGTGCGGCTGACGGCGGAAGCAGGGGCCGCCTGCGAATCGGCAGGTTCAGCCGCGCCACGGTCTGCTGGGCGTCAAAGACCTGCACGCCGTTCAGCACAAGGGCTGCCAGCCGTCAATGCAGCTTCAATGCGGTAGAGCGCGTAGGGCTGCACCGTCGTGTTGGCGGCGTCCAGACTGTAGGCGGCATCGGGGGCGGGCAGGTCGGCGGCTTCGGCAAAGCCGTCCGCATCGGTGACGAGCCGGGCGCGGACGCTGCCGCCATCCGTTACGGTCAGGGTCACGCTGGGCAGCGGCGCGGTGCCCGGCAGCAGAGGTATAGATCAGTATACTGCCTTTGGACATATAAAACACCTCCTGTCCCACGCTATGCAAACGCGCACAACTGTGTTACAATGGGGGCAGGAGGAGCGATTATGGTATATCTTTCCGGGTTCCGGTTCCCAGACCGGGCACAAGAAGCGAACTACATGGCGTTCAGCCCGCGCGCAGAGCAGACCTGTTATGACTCGTACTATCCGTTTGGATTGTTCGAGGGCCGCACGCTGCCGAGCTGGATTTGCTGGAAATCACGATTTTGTACGGCGGCAACGGCAGCGGCAAGACGACTTTATTAAATGTAATGGCCGATGCCCTGCGGCTTTACCGCCGCGCAGAGTATAATCGCACGCCTTTTTGACGATTATGCGCGCCTGTGGCGAGCCGCGGACTATGCGCCCCATACCCACGGGCAGCATGATTTTGACAAGTGACGATGTGTTTGATTATATGCTCGATCTGCGGGCGCTGAACGATGGCGTGGACGCGGCGTGAGCAGATGTTTGCGGATTACAACGACCTTCGGCGGGAAAAGTTTCAGATGCGGCATGAAGGACTATGACCGGCTCAAGCAGGTCAGCGCAGCGCGGCGGTACAGCCAGTCCCAGATGGCACGCCACGCTGCCCGCCAATGTGCGCACCCGCTCCAACGGCGAGAGCGCATTGGCCGTGTTCAGTGAGCGCATCCGCGAGAACGCGCTCTACCTGCTGGACGAGCCGGAAAACAGTCTTTCGCCCGCGCGGCAGTTGGAATTGGCACGTTTTTGCATGATTCGGCGCGGTTTTACAACTGCCAGTTTGTCATCGCGACCCACTCACCGTTTTGCTGGCCATGCCGGGGCGCGAATTTACGATTGGACAGCGAGCCTATCGCAACAAAGCGTTGGACGGAACTGGAAAACGTGCGGGCAACGTGGGAATTTTTCCAGAGCCACAAAGATGAATTTAAATAAAAACCGCCCGCAGGCGTGGTGGAAAACCACACCTGCGGGCGGTGAGGTGTTTTATTAAGCAGCAGCTAGGAAATCAAGCCTTGTTGGCAGAGCCGAACAGCTCGATCTTCTCGCGGTAGCCTTGATGGCCTCGGCGCCGTGGGCGAGCAGCTTGCGGGGTCAAAGCCCTTGCCCTCGAGATCCTTGCCGGCCTCGATGTACTTGCGGGTAGGCAAACTCAGCTGGCACTCGGTATTGACGTTGATCTTGGAGACGCCCAGGGAGATGGCCTTCTTGATCATCTCGTCAGGAATGCCCGTGCCGCCGTGCAGGACCAGAGGAATGTTGTCGGTGGCGTTGTGGATCTTGTCCAGTGCGACAAATCCAGGCCCTTCCAGTTGGCGGGGTACTTGCCGTGGATGTTGCCGATACCGGCAGCCAGGAAATCGATGCCCAGACTGGCAATCTTGGCGCACTCAGCGGGGTCAGCGACCTCGCCCATGCCGATGACGCCGTCCTCCTCGCCGCCGATGGAGCCGACCTCGGCCTCAATGGACAGACCGTGGTCATGGGCCAAGGCGACCAGCTCGGTGGTCTTGGCGACGTT
>SCPP01000392.1_pt1 | contig 10117 bp, 8 predicted proteins | sample 6106811 | NCBI WGS metagenome assembly SCPP01 (sample SAMN10720449, study PRJNA508395) | human gut metagenome | isolation source: Participant 2 stool, 15 month | host: Homo sapiens | collected 2018
AGACAGGATCCTGCTTGGTGTCATAAACCGTATGCCACTCCGTTACGGTTGCGCCCAATGCCTGCGGATTGATGCCTAGTTTGGCTGCAAGATCCGTCAGATTCGGCGCTTCAATAAAGTAGCCGCGCGCTTTGTAGGCCTGCATCAGCGCCGCATGATCAACAGCCTTCTGATCGAAAATCAGGTAGGCAGCGCCGCCCGTCTGCTTGGTGATCGCCGAAGCGAGCGCGGCCGTCTGTCCGAGCTCATTGGCAAAGCGCTTGCCCTCTTGGTTAACGAGAATGGCGCCGTTGTAGCGGACGTTAGTGAGCGACACCGCACCGTGACCCGTGTCATAAGCCACCGTCTGCGGTCCGGTCAGATCCATTTGCGAGAGTGCTGCACCGGCCTTTTCCGCCATGATGATGCCGTCACCCGTCGCGCCGACGCTGGCCGTCGACGGATATCCGGCCAACTGCGGGCTGAAGCGCTTCACGAGATCTGGGTTCGAAGCAAAGCCGCCAGTCGCCAAAATCACCGCTTTTGCGTGAATCTCATAAGAGCCCTTGGGCGTCGTCACCCGAACGCCGGACACGCGGCCGTCTGTACCGACGATCAAATCGGTCGCCTTCGTATCGGTCCGCGTTTCGATGCCGAGCGCATCCACACGTGCCTTCATGACGGGCACCAGGCTCGTGCCGAGCGCGCCGCCGTCTTTGGGCGTGTGCTGGGAGCCGTTGATCACGCGGGATAGGTCCGCACCCATGCCGATAAGCCAATCCGCAGTGGGGCCGGAGAGATCAGCGAGCTGCTTCACGTTGGCAAGTTCCTGACCCCGTGCGCCTTTTCAAGTTTGGCGTAATAATCCGCGGCAGTTAGGGGGCGGAGCTCATCTGCACTTTGGACCCGCCGGCATTGAAGGCCGTTGAAGCCAAAGCGTTGTGCCGCCGACGAGCGGCAGTTTTCAATCAGGAGCACCTTCGCTCCGGCTTCCTTGGCTGCAATTGCAGCCCCCATGCCGGCGCCGCCGGCACCAATACATCCGTCGAATTATTGGTGGGCAGCGCAGCATCGGTCTGATGCGTCTTTTTCAGATCTGCAGCGGTTCCGCCCGCTTTTTGGAGTGCCGCTTCGACCGCTGCCGTCACAGTCCGCGAGGAATTCGTCGCACCCGAGACCGCATCGACGGCCGTCGTTTGCCGGGCAATAATTTCCTTAGAGATCATGGCAATGGCCTCAATACCCAGGCCCGGCGTTTCTTCACCGCGCACCACTTTGATGGATTTAATCGCCTGCCCTTGGATTTCAACCGAGAAGACAACGGGTCCGTTATTGCCTTTTGCCGATACCTCATAGGTCCCGTCCTGAAGCGCGGCCTGAACCGAACCGGCTAAACCTAAAGCCGCAAGAAATCCAATTGTGAAGAGCTTCCGCATATCTTTCTCCGCATCCAAACTTTCAGACAAGGATCCCTGTGATCCTTGCCGCTGCGTTCCATTATCTTCGTCATTTAAATCCTGCGGACTTATGAAAAACACGGAATATGCACATGTAATACGTTTTCACTTCTTTCGCCGCAACGCGTTAACAGACCCCATTTTCTGCCGCTGGAAGATCTATCGCCGATTGTTACGGTTTTAATGCTTTGCGATCATCTCAATGCTTGGAGAACCGCCCGTTCGAGCTTTAGACTTTGGCCGCTCGCCCGCAGTCTTCGGAGGCCAGCCAACGACTGCGGCAGAAGTTCATATCAAAAAAAGGAGGAAACCATGAATAATCTCTCACGCCGCTCGCTTATCCGCGGCGCCGCCGTGCTCCCAGCTGCCGGATTTGGTCTTGTCAGCACCGCCGATGCATCGTCGTCAAAGCCAAAATTCGACGAAATCTATGATGTGGTGATCATTGGGTCCGGTTTTTCCGGTCTTGCTGCAGCCTTGGCAGCGCGCGAAGCGGGCGCTTCAGCTGCCGTATTTGAAAAAATGGCTTTCGTGGGCGGCAACTCCTCGCTTTCGGGCGGCATGTTCGCCGTACCGGGCTCGAGCGTGCAGAAAGAGCAGGGCATCAAGGACTCTCCGGAGGCTCTGATGGCCGACATGGAGCGCATTGGTCTGGGTCTGGGCGATCCTCAGCATATTCGGTTCGTCTGTGAACACGCCGCAGAAACCTTTGAATGGACACGCAGCTATATCGGTGTGGACTGGAATCCAACGCTTACCGGCAAGGGCGGCCACTCCGCCGAGCGCTGTCTCATCACACGGCAGGGCACCGGCCAAGGCATCATTGTGCCGGCCGTTAAAAAGCTCGCTTCGCTCGGCGTCAAGCCCCGTACGGGCTGCTTCATGGAGAAGATCCTGCGAAGCCCCGAAGGACGCGTTCAAGGCGTGGAGATTCGTGAAGGCTATGTCTTCGGAAAGCCTGCCGCGGGCACCGTGAAGCGTATTGGCGCCCGCCGCGCCGTGGTGCTCGCCTGCGGCGGCTTCGGCGCTGACGTGAAGTATCGTCAGAAGCTTGACCCCAAGCTGGGCGCACAGTTTCTCACCACGAACCAGCCCGGCGCCACGTCGGAAAGCTGGCGCGAAGTCTCCCGCATTGGCGCGCGCGTCATTCAGGCCGATTGGATTCAGTGTCTGCCGTCCTGCTCTCCGCTCGAAAAAGGCATGGGGAAAGCCACGCACTTTGCCTCTATTTCCGGCTCGCTCTTCGGCTTCTGGCTTTCGAGCCTTACCGGAGAACGTTTCGTCAATGAATTCGGCGACCGCAAAGTCTGCACGGACGCCATTCTCACCGTCATCAATAAAGGCGGACACGCGCTTGCTTTCAGCGACAGCGACGGCGTCGCACATCTCGAAAAGCTCCGCCCGGGCCTGTTCGACCAGATGATTGCAGAGAAGACCGTCGTCAAGTATGACGATGCTGAAGCGCTCGCCAAAGCCTACAAAATGGATCCGGAAGCTCTGAAAAAGACCATTGCGCAATATAACGATGATCTTGCCAAACAGAGCGATCCGAAGTTCGGCCGCCGGTTCGATCGTTCGGCCAAGCCCATCGGCTCGGGCCCCTACTTTGTCTCTGAAATGAGTCCCAAAGTACACCACTGCATGGGCGGCGTGGCTACCGCCGTTGACACGGCAGTACTCGACGTCATGACCGACAAGCCGATTCCCGGCCTCTTTGCGGCGGGCGAATTCGTGGGCGGCATTCACGGCGCCGTGCGCATCGGCGCGTGCGCGGTGATGGACTGTCTCGTCAATGGGCGTGAAGCCGGCCGCAAGGCTGCCCAGTCCAAAGCCTGGTTCTAAAGTCGTTCATTAACCGTTGACCGGCCAGGAAGCGGCGCAAAGCTCAAACCGGCTTTGCGCCGCGCTTAGGTCTCTATTCCAAAAACCCAAGATGTTCACGCCTGCTTTTCGACGCTTCGTATGGGCTGGCTGCGCCCTCTTCGCCGCAGCCGGCACCCCTGCCTGCACACTTTTTGGCGCTGTCGGCGAAGGCATGGTCGAGGGCGGCGGAACGCTCGCTGCTAAAACGCGGGATGAACATCCGGGGCCCCAGCGCTTTGACATCGCAGTGCCTTCAAAGGGCTATGCCTATCTGGGACTCTTCACGGGCGACAAGCACCGCTTCAACATGGGCTTCAATGAGAAAGGGCTCTTTCTCGCCCGTTCAACTTCAGGGAGCCTTCCGCGTAAAGAGCGGCTGGCATTGCCGCGCTTCTTTAAGCACCGCCTGAGCGCAACCGACTGGATCATGCAGCATTACGCCTCAGTCGACGAAGTGCTCGCACACAGGGAAGTATTTGTCGAGCCGGTGAACTACCTTCTGGCAGACCGCACCAAAATCGCCGTCGTTGAGGTGATGCCGGGCGGCCAAACCACTGTCCGCATCACAGAACACGGGACAGCCGCCCACACCAACCACTTCATCGAACCGGAATCGAAGCTCTCAACCAAAACATCGGCTCGAGCAGCGCGCGCCCGAGCGCATTCGGGAGCTTCTCGCCGCTGCGGATAAACCCCTTAAGATCGCGGACATGGCGGCCATGACCCGCGATCGGCATGACGGTCCCGTCCGCAGCATTTGGCGCACCGGCACCAAGCCCGACGGCATTCAGACGCTGGCAGCCATTGCCGTGAGTCTCCCCTCAAGCGGAAATCCATCCCTGAACCTTACCTGGCGAACTGATCCGAACAATTCTCGCGCCATGGACTCGCTCGTCTGCAGCGTTGCGCCCGAAGATTTCAAAATGGGCACTGCCGCCTTTCGACAGAAATGTTCCGCTGTGGAAGACGATCATTGATTCGCTTCATACAACGGCCGGCTGTTCAAAAAGAAATCCGCCGGCCGTCATCGCTCAGAGTGATGGAGCAGACCGCCGGCATCAGCTGATAAAGAAGAGGAATGCAAGCGTACAGATCTGCACCGGTGCGGAACGCTTAATCACCTCTATCGGACTCACGCCTGCAATGCCCGAAATCACGATTACGCCGGCAGCCAGGGGCGAAGAGACGCGGCCGAACGTAGCGGCAACGCTTGCGAGGTAGCCGAGGTCGGGGATCGTCATGCCGAACGAGGCGGCGTGCGGCGTAACGGCTTCATTAAAGGCAAAGGCCGCCGCGTCGCCCGAACCCGTCATGACGCCGAGCACATAGGGACCGACGGCCGCGCCGAGTTTGGCGAGGTCGGACGAACCTTTAAGCGCCTCGACGAAAACGTCAATGACGCCGCAGGAACGCAGGCCGGCGGCGAAAACGCCGGCGGCAATGATGAGCCCCAGAATGCTGCCGTAGCCCTGCCCCATGCCGTCAAAGAACCGCTTTGTCAGATCCGCCGGACTGACGCGCGTCACGATCATCGTGTAGATCACGCCGATCAGCATAGCTGTCGCCACGGAAACCTTCACCTGCGGGAACCCGATGGCCACCACAAAGAGCAGTATGACCGGCAGGAGCGGCGCAAAAGCCCAGAGCAGATTAGCCTTTTCGGGCAGCTCCACTTGGTTTGCCGAGTCGTGAACGCCGTCGTTCTCGAAGCCCCCTTTCTTATAGTCGCCAAAGAGCAGACAGGCCGCAACCATCACGATGATGCAGACGATTGAAATCAGCAGCGTGCGCGTGCCCGTATAGGTGAGATAGTCCATGATCGGCCAGTCCGCGATCTTTGCTACGAACCCGTTGTGCGAAGACCCGGGCGACCAAAAAGACGGCAGTGTCGAAGCTATCACCGTACAGGCAGCCATTGCCGGCCGAAAACCCGCGCGAATCATGAGCGCGCAGATCGTCGGACCGATGGCCGCACACATGCCGGCCAAAGACGAAATCGCAATGGATACAACGCCCGTCACAATCATGCAGCAAGGCAGGAGCGCAATGCCCAGTCGGTTGAGCGGCTTCGTAAGGAGCCTCACCAGATGCAGGTCGCACCCGGTGATGTTCATCACTCGGGCGAAACCCATCGCCGAACAGACCACGACGATGAGTGAGGCATTGGTCATTGACTTATCGAACTGCTTGAAAGCAGCAATCGGATCGAGTGCGAGCAGACACATTGCGAAACCGGAAGTGAGCAGCACCAAACGTGTCTCCCAGCGTTTGAGCAGTCCGTATACCGTGATGCAGACGACAGCCAATGCTGCCCATATTTCAAAAGTCATGAGTTTCGCTTCCTTGGATGGTATTCATGGTTTTTTTATGCTTTTCGCCTCTAGGCGAATCGGCGTATTTTAGAAAGCAAAATGTCATACTCAATTAGCGGTATTACCTATTACCTAAAATCGTCTAAGTGGGCATACAGGACATATACCGACGTTTTCTTTTCAGACTGCCGACATCGCAAAATGCTTTCGATATGCGTACCCATCCTGCGCAATCTGCAGTTTTTATGGTCCAGGTCGTAATACCGCTGGCCGCTTCGGCCATCGCCCTCCTTAGACTCATTGCGGGGATGTGAAGAGCCCCGTGAGCGAGTCTCTCAATGCGCTCGATCAGCCCGCCGTCTCTTTGAGACTTCTCGATTTTCCATACGGAGCACTTCCGCGATGCCAGTCATTCTGCCCAACGGGCTTCCTGCCAATGAGCGCCTCCTTGACGAAAATATCTTCGTCATGTCGCCAGACCGAGCGCGCACACAGGACATCAGACCGCTTCGAATTCTGGCGCTCAACTTGATGCCGACCAAAATCACAACGGAAACACAGATTGCCAGGCTGCTTGCCAATTCGCCGCTGCAGGTAGAGCTCACGCTGCTTCAGACCGCCTCTCACCGCGGCAGGCACGTCTCGGGCGACCATCTCGATGCTTTCTATAAGACCTTCGATGACATCGAAGACGAACGTTTTGACGGCATGATCATTACCGGCGCGCCCGTGGAACAGCTCGATTTTCACGAAGTGAATTATTGGGAAGAGCTCAAAGGCATCTTCGACTGGAGTCTCACTCATGTTTATTCCACGCTTCATGTGTGCTGGGGCGCATTTGCCGCGCTCTGGCATCACTACGGCATCCGCAAGCGCCCGCTGGCCGAACAGCTTTTCGGCATCTTTGAGCATGAAGTGCTTCGCCCTTCCAACCCGCTCGTGCGCGGCTTCGATGACCGCTTTTTCGTCCCGCACTCCCGCCATACGGGCCTCAATCTAAAGGATCTTGCCGCAGTTCCCGCTCTGAGAGTGCTTGCCTCGGGCCGCCGCACCGGTCCATTTCTGCTCTCCACGGAAAACGGGCGGCAAATTTTTGTGACCGGACATCCCGAATACGACCTCTTCACGCTCGACGCGGAGTATCGCCGGGACCTTGAAAAAGGACTCGAGATTTCTGTTCCTGAAAACTATTACCCGTCCGACGATCCGGCGCAGCGTCCGATCAACCGCTGGCGCTCTCACGCGCACCTCCTCTACCACAACTGGCTCAACTACTACGTCTATCAAACGACGCCCTATGACCTTGAGGAACTTTCGCCCCTTGCCGGCGAGCCGCGCTGAGTTCGGCTCAAGTCTTCAGTGTCTCCCGTCGTTAACACCTACGATGACTTCCCAGGGCTATAGGCAAGAAGTTGTAGGCAACCCGAATCGGCGTCATTATTTCTCTCAGCGGCTCTCAAAAAACCTTGCAAAGTTTGGCTGAGCGAGTAAATTGATTCTCAACCACTTCGCTTTCATTTCTCCTTTACACCGATTTCGAAATGAACACCGTCCTTCATGCATCGTCCTTTTATTACGCGTTTTGGCGATTTACGCACAAGACGCGTTTGACTGCATAAAAGGTTTCGGCAAGCGAAAACACAAAACCTGCGGTCTCAAACGCCGCAGGTTTTTTGTTGCTCCTTCTTCTCCCGCACCGCACCAAAGATACGACGGGATCCAAGCAAGGCCAAGCAGCACTCTCCGGCGGCAAAGAGATCGAGCCCAGACACTCGAATCCACCCCAATACCCGAATTTATTCTTCCGGAGAGAAACCATGATCATCATCATGAAGGCCACCGCCACAACGACCGACATCACCGATCTTAAGGACCGTCTCGAATCCCGAGGGCTTCGCGCTGTCGTCATGCAGGGGCAGGAAAAAACAGCCGTCGGCGTCATCGGCGAAACCCGCCTGCATCTGCCCGCCGACCAAATTCTGGCGCTTCCGTCGGTTGAATCCATTCGCCGCGTAAGTGACCCCTGCAAACTCGCCAACCGCCTCTTCCATCCGGAGGACACGATCGTCAAAGCGGGCAGTGCCAAGGTGGGCGGCGGCCACTTCGCCATGATTGCCGGTCCCTGCTCGATTGAATCCGAAGAGCAGATCGTCGGCATCGCCAAAGCCGTGAAGGCCGCTGGCGCCACGATGCTCCGCGGCGGCGCCTTCAAGCCGCGTACGTCGCCCTACGATTTCCAGGGGCTCAGAAGCGAAGGGCTTGACCTGCTCCTCAAGGCCCGCAAAGCCACAGGCCTGCCGATCGTCACTGAAATCATGAGCATCACGCATCTGCCGCTCTTCGAAGACGTCGACGTCATTCAGGTTGGTGCCCGCAGCATGCAGAATTTCGAAATGCTCAAGGAACTCGGCCGCACCAATAAGCCCATTCTGCTCAAGCGCGGTCTGGCCAACACCATCAAAGAACTCCTGATGGCCGCCGAATACATCATGGCAAGCGGCAACGATCAGATTATTCTTTGCGAACGCGGCATCCGCACCTACGAAACCGCCACCCGCAATACGCTTGACCTCTCTGCCGTGCCGGTGCTTCACGAAAAAACGCACCTCCCGGTGGTGATCGATCCCTCGCACGCCACAGGCGTCGCCCGCTATGTTCCGTCCATGGCTGCCGCAGCAGCGGCCTGCGGCGCCGACGGTCTGATGATCGAAGTGCACAACAACCCCGCCGCCGCGCTCTGCGACGGTCCGCAGTCGATCACGCCCGAAGAATTCGAGCGCGTCGTGAAGACTGTGAACGCCGTGCGCGCCGCCGTGAATCTTCATAACATGGCCGCCCCTTCCGCCGTCCGTACGGCTGAAGATGTGATCCGCGTGTGCGCGTCATGAGCTGCCGCGAACGCTCCGGCATTGTGCATGTCTCAACGGGACGCCCCTACGATGTAGAGGCGCTCCCGGGACTGCTCCATGCCCGCGGCCACGACGCGCTGAAGGCGCGCCTTCAGGCACTCACTGCCGAACGAGCGGTCATCGTCTCAGACACCAACGTTGCGCCGCTTTATGCCCGCGCGGCGGCAGATGCACTCGGCCCAAAGTGTGCCGGCATTCACGTGATTCCTGCCGGCGAAGCGTCCAAAACGCCCGCAGAACTCGTCCGCGCGCTTGAAGCCTTTGCTGCGCTCGGGCTCACGCGAAGCTCTGCGGTGATTGCGCTCGGGGGCGGCGTGATCGGCGACCTCGCCGGTCTGGCTGCCGCGCTTTGGATGCGCGGCATCGACTGCGTGCAGATTCCTACTTCGCTCCTCGCAATGGTCGATTCGAGCGTAGGCGGCAAAACCGCCGTGGATCTGCCTGCCGGCAAAAACCTGATGGGCGTCTTCTCGCAGCCCAAGGCCGTGCTGATCGATCCGCAGGCGCTTGACACGCTGCCCGAGCGGGAACGCGCCTGCGGCTGGGGAGAGATGATCAAGTATGCGGGCATAGACTCCCGCATGAACCAGCTCGTCCACGAGGCCCTTGCCGACATTGAGCCCGGGTCACCCGCGCCCCTTCCGACGGTTGACCTCATACTGGCCGCCATTGACGTCAAGCGCCGCATCGTCGAAGCCGACGAACGCGAAGCGGGCGAAAGAAGACTCTTAAACCTCGGCCACACCGTCGGGCATGCCGTCGAAGCGGCGGCGCACTGGGAGCTTTCTCACGGCGCCTCCGTCGCCGTCGGCTTGGCGATCCTCACGCGTGCATTGGTTCGCGAAGGACGTCTTCCCGACGAAATGCGCGTTGATCTCGAGACGCTCCTCTCCAAAACGGGACTCCCATCGGCTGTTCCCGCAGCTTTAAGAGCCCGCAGCGACCTCGATTTTTCGCCCGAATCGCTCCTTAAGCTCTGCCAGCACGATAAAAAGGCCGGGGCCGCCGATGTAGCGCTGGTATTGCCTGTCTCACCCGGCTGCGCCCGAATCGAGCGCACGTCCTGGGCGAAGCTCCTCGAGAGGATCCGCACAGGACTCTGAAGAAAAATACGGGCGGCCGGAGCGCCGCGCCAACTTGAAGCCACTCCTCATGCAGCAGACCGTTTCCCCGCAGCAGCTTTCCGGCACGATTGCCGCCATTCCTTCAAAGTCCTGGGCTCACCGCGAACTGATTGCCGCCGCGCTGGGCGCGCCCGATCATGCCGTGCTCGTGCGCTTTCGGGGCGGCTCCAACGACATTGAAGCCACTTGCCGCGCCCTGCGGGGGCTCGGGGCCAAAATCGAACGGCTCCCCGGAACGGGCGCGCGGGTAAAGGGCATCAGCTGCGCAGAACTAAACACCCGCACGGAAACGCCGGTGCTCGACTGCGGCGAATCGGGCACCACGCTGCGCTACCTTCTGCCCGTCGCTGCCGCCCTCAGCGGACCGGCCGGCGTCATCTTTACGGGATCCGGGCGGCTCCCCGCCAGACCGCAGGAGCCGCTCGCCGGCGAACTAGAGCGCCACGGCATTACGCTCGACTATGCCGAGGCTT
>SCPP01000413.1_pt1 | contig 10117 bp, 4 predicted proteins | sample 6106811 | NCBI WGS metagenome assembly SCPP01 (sample SAMN10720449, study PRJNA508395) | human gut metagenome | isolation source: Participant 2 stool, 15 month | host: Homo sapiens | collected 2018
GAATTTGACCGTAGGCTATACTATTCCCATCAAGAAGAATCCATACGTGAAAGGACTACGCATTTATGCAAGTGGACAGAACTTATTGACTTGGACAGGGTATAAAGGTATGAACCCGGAAGTCAGTGGCAAAGGTGCCAGTGGCTTATATCAAGGGGTAGACAATACCGCTTATCCGGTAGCTCGTACATTCTCCTTAGGCGTTAATGTTAAATTTTAAAAGTTAAATCAGTATGAAAAAAAGATATTTATATGTTGCAGCTTTGGCTGCATTGTTGAATTTTTCGTCTTGCAGTAATTCTTTTTTGGACTTAAATCCGGATACAGCCATTACAGCAAATACATTCTACAAAACAGCAGAGCACTTCGACCAAGCACTAGTCGCTTCTTACACAGCTTTCAGAAGCATTGCTCAAACCGGAATAATGATGGATGAAATGCGCTCGGATAATTCCTTCTATACCTTCTACTCAGGAGATAGAGGCCCATACGCTTCAACGGAGGTACTAGCCTTGTTCTTGGATAGCGGAGTCCTATTAGCTGGATAGAGACCCGATACAAAGACAATTATACTTGTATAGGTCGTGTCAATACAATCTTGAATCGTTTGGAATCCTCTGAAATGACAGATTCAGAAAAAAACGCAGTAAAAGCCGAGGCTCTATTTTTAAGAGCATACTATTATTACGACTTGGTTCAGCACTGGGGGGGAGTCCCTTTGATATTGGAGGAGGTACAGAACGAAGCTGATGCGTTTAAAGCAAAATCTTCAGCTGAAGAGGTTTATAACCAAATTATCACAGACCTTACGGAAGCGATTACGTTAGGTTTACCTGTGCCTTCTAAATTCCCGCAAAGCGGACGAGCAACGATGGGAGCCGCAAAAATGTTGAGAGCATACGCTTACATGTCTCAACCCGATCGGAATTATCCGGCCGCAGAGCAAGACTTGAAAGATATCACAAAGATGAATTATACATTGTTGAGTGATTACAATGCTGTATTTGACAAAGCGAATAAAAACAACCAAGAATCCATATTGGAAGTACAATACGCCAATGACGGTAGTACAGATGAGTGGAATCGTATTCCTTGGAATATAATCCCTAAATGTAGTAACAATGAAGTCCTTATGGGTATCGCTGGTTCCAATTATGTAGGTGCATGGCCTGGTGGTACCGCCGGAGGTTGGAATGTTCCCACGGATGAAATGATCCAATCTTATGAAAAGGGAGACAAACGTTTAGAGGCATCTATCGCAGTGGCAGAAGGAACGTTGGATGGTGATAACTTCACATTCGAAGAAGTTAAAAGCCCGATCGGTTACACGCCAGCTGCAGGAAAAGACTTCCGTTACTTTGTAAAGTATTATCATCCACCTTACACCTATTCACTGAGGGCAGACGATAATTTCCCGGTTTACCGTTACTCAGGCGCCTTATTGCTATTATCAGAGGCATTGGTGAAACAAGGTAAGAACGCAGAAGCTTTGCCTTATATTAACCAAGTAAGAGAAAGAGCGGGACTTAAACCTTTAGCGTCTGTAACATTAAACGATGTTATGGATGAAATGCGCCATGAGTTGGCCTTCGAGAACAAACGTTGGACGGATTTAATCCGCAATGATCAAGCCATTGAAAAAATGACAGCATTCGGCAAGACCATGAAAGCTCTCTATCCGTGGATTTTACCTTCCGCATTCAACGTCACGAAAGAGCGTTTCGTATACGCCTTCCCGAGACGTGAAATGGACATCAATTATCTATTGGAACAGAATCCCGGATATTAATATAATTATTCCTTTTGAAGAGGGCCGGCAATAGCCAGCCCTCTCGGAGATTACACTAATTTTATAGCGGATTTATATAAACAATTTAATAGCATGAAAACACAGGAATTAGTCAAGTATCTATCTTTCGCTATTACATGCGGATATTTATCTTGGGGCTTAACGAGTTGTGATGGGCAAGAAGCCATGAGTTCCGATAATTGGGCTACATTGGAAACCGGATTTAAAGATCCGAAAGCAGAATATCGAACAGCACCTTTCGCCGTATGGAATGGTAAGGTGACAAAAGAAGAGGTAGAACGGACAATCCAAGAGTTGAAAGACGCCGGATCTGGAGGAGCATTTATACATCCACGTCCAGGTCTCATTACCGAATATATGTCAGACGAATGGTACTCTTTGTACAGGCATGCTGTCGACTATGGAAAAAAAAATGATATGAACATCTGGATCTATGACGAGAACTCATATCCCAGTGGTTTCGCAGGTGGACATGTTCCCGAACTGATGCCGGAGTCTTATAATCAAGGACAAGGTTTGGCTTTGAAAAAAGCTGAGCTATTACCCGAGAAGTTAGACAACTGTTTTATCTGCCTAAAAAAAGAGGGTGACAAATGGAAAGACATCACAAACGAAGTTGACTCCTACAAACAAAAGAAAGGAGAATATTACCTGTATGAGAAAACATTCTATGGACGCTCGGATTGGTATGGTGGATATTCTTACGTAGATGTCATGGTAAAAGGCGTAACCGAGAAGTTCATCGACGTAACGATGCAAGGTTATGAGAAGGTTGCTAAAAATGAGTTTGGCAAGACCATACCGGGTATTTTTACTGACGAACCCAATATCCAGAGCTCCGGAGGTCTGCGCTGGACACCGGATTTGTTCGACGTATTCCAGCAAAAGTGGAATTACGATTTAAGACCTTTATTGCCATTGTTTAGAAGAAGAAGTCGGCAACTGGAAAGAGGTACGTCATAACTACATGGAAACCTTATTGCAATTATTTATCGATCGATGGTCAAAACCATTTCATTCCTATTGCGAGCAAAACAATTTACAATGGACAGGCCATTACTGGGAACATGGTTGGCCTTATATGAATGACGGACCGGATAACATGGCCATGTATGCTTGGCATCAAGTCCCGGCCATCGATATGTTGTTCAACCAATTTGATGATACCCCGTCGCCAATTCGGTAACGTACGTGCGGTAAAAGAGCTGGAGGAGCGTGGCCAATCAAATGGGATATATCCGGACTTTGAGTGAGACATACGGTGGAGGAGGCTGGGATGAGACCTTCAAAGACTTCAAGCGTTTAGGTGATTGGGAATACGTATTAGGTGTCAATTTTATGAACCAACATCTTTCGCACATGACATTGACCGGCGCTCGTAAATACGATTACCCTCCAGTATTTACATACCATTCTCCTTGGTGGTCTAACTACAAGAGCTTGAATGATTACTACGCACGCTTATCTTGGGTCATGAGTAAAGGTGTACAAGACAATGACATATTGGTTATCGAACCGAACTCTACCCTATGGAGCTATTATTCTCACACAAAAAGTAGCAAGCAATTGATGGAAGTCGGGCAAGCCTTCCAAACCTTTGTGACAACTTTGAAAAGAGTCAAGTAGAATACGATCTGGGCTCTGAGAATATCATCAAGGATCAAGGAGCCGTAAAAAACGGTCAATTCGTCATCGGAAAAGCAGCTTACTCAACAGTAGTTCTTCCTCCTTTGATGGAGACTTTAAATAAGCCCACATTCGATTTACTACAAAAATTCGTTCTGCAAGGAGGAAAAGTGGTACGTTTCTCCTCTCCCAATCGGATTGATGGCGCAGAAAACGGCGAATTAGCCAAAGTATTAAGCGCACAATCGGTCATATCCTACGATCAATTGAATGAAAAAGTCATTCAAGATGCTTTTCCTCCAAAAGATTGTAAATTTTCTTTTAAGGGAGGCGACTTATTCCATCAACGTCGTAAGTTTGCAGATGGGGAATTGCTATTCTTAGTCAACTCATCCATGACCGAGTCCGTAGAGGGAACCATAGCCACAGTCGGCAAATCTGCAATCCGCCTAGATGCCATGGAAGGTAAGATTTATTCCTATCCTTCCGTTGTAGACAATGGGTTATTACATACAGATTTCCATTTGGAACCTGCAGGAAGTTTATTACTTTATTATTCCAACCATATATTGAAAGGATATCCGGAAGCACCCGCTATCGCCGGAAATACGAAATTGGCAGCTAGCAAAAGTGTTGAAGTAAAACGTTTGAAAGAAAATGCATTGAATATTGATTTCTGTGATGTATCCGTAAAGGGAAAAACTCAGAAAAACATTTATTTTGCACAAGCTGCCGATATGGTATTCAAGGAATATGGTTTTACAAATGGCAATCCATGGAACACTTCTGTACAATACAAAAGAAATATCTTGGATAGGGACACCTTCAAGACCGGAGGATTCGTCGCAACCTACCATTTCAACGTGAATGATAAGTTTGATTATTCTACGATGAAACTGGTAGCTGAACGTCCTGAGTTTTTCTCCGTGAAAGTAAACGGACAGCAAGTACAGGCCATCCTGGTGAATGGTGGCTAGACCGCTCTTTCGAGTATACGCGATCGGAAACATGGTGAAACAAGGAACCAACACGGTCGAGATGAGTGTGACACCAATGAGTATATTCGCAGAGATCGAACCGATCTATGTGATCGGTGATTTTGCGGTTGTTCCTGAAAGCAAAGGATGGAGCATCAGCGCTCCAGTAGAGAAACTGACTTTGGGCAGCTGGAAAGAACAAAAACAACCGTTCTATTCTTGGGATGTTTCCTATACAAAGGAATACGACGTGAAAGATACCTCTAAACCCTACACCATCCAGTTGAACGCTTGGAACGGTACGGTCACCGAAGTCTACGTGAACGGCGAGAAAGCCGGAATCATCGGGTTTGATCCATATCGCTTGAATGTAGCCTCCTATTTGAAACCTGGAAAAAATCAAATAGAAGTCCGCGTAATAGGAAGCCACAAGAACCTGTTAGGCCCGCATTATAACAACCCGAATCCGGGTCTGGCCAGTCCATGGCATTGGAAGAATATTCGCAAGCAAATACCCGGCTCCGACTATCAGATGCTGGATTATGGCTTAATGGAAGATTTTGACCTTGTTTATTAATAGAGATAATAATGGCATCAAAGCATGATTATACGCATAACATGCTTTGATGCCATTTATTTAATCACAATAGATTTTTAGCGATGTTTAAATATTCATATAAATATGCACTGATGGTATACTTGCTGTTATTGAGCGCATCACCCATATTCAGTCAAAAAAGCGATGAATTGAGACATTCATTCAACGCTCCTCCCAATCAAGCGAAACCCCGTGTGTATTGGTGGTGGCTCTATAACCGAATAAACAAAGAAGGTATTACCCGAGATTTGCAGGAATTCAAGGAGAAAGGGATCAGTGGTGTGAATCTGATCTGCACCGGAGGATATGCAGGTGACAAAGCTTTAGAAGGAATCAAGTGGCTCAGCCCGGAATGGCGTGAACTTTTCCGGCACGCCGTCAGTGAAGCTAAACGACTGGATATCGAATTGGGATTCAACCTGTCCGGAGGATGGACGATGCTGGGTCCTTGGGTTACGTATGACAACGCAATGAAAAAAGTAGTCCAATCGGATACGATTATCGCAGGAGGTAAGAAAGTCTCCATGAAACTGGCTCAGCCGGAAACCGTAGAAGGCTATTATAAAGATGTCTGGGTACAGGCTTTCCGTATTGACACCACAAAGAAGTTGGTAGACGCAGAATCCGCAAAAGACCTAACCCTATACATGAAACCAGACGGAAACTTTGAATGGAAAGCCCCGAAAGGAAATTGGTTGATCCTCCGCACAGGATATACCTTGACCGGACATACTTGGAGCCGTTGGTTCGCCTATCCCCAAGGGGACACTTTCGCAGAAGGAGCCGGATATGAGATCGACTATTTAAGCAAAGCGGCCCTCGACAACCATTTCAACCACTTGGGAACAATTATTCTTGACGAGGTCAAAAAGGCAGGAGGCGATTTGGCCTATTTCTGGTCGGATAGCTGGGAATGCGGGAAATTAACTTGGACACAAGATTTCCCTGAACAATTCATGCACTACCGGAAATACGATTTGAAACCTTATATGGCCATATTGTCCGGATATATAGTTAAGGACTCTCTCTTTTGCGAACGTTTCCAAGAAGACTTCGATCGCACGATTCAAGATTGTATCGCCGATAATTACTACGGTCATTTTTACGATCTCTGCCATAAGAACGGACTGAATGTCGGCAATGAAGCCGGAGGACCTAATGACATTCCACCCCAGGATGTCTTAAAGAATCTAGGACGATGCGATATTCCTGCCGGCGAGTTTTGGGTTCATTACAAATTGCCGGAAGACGGAATGAACTCCCGGAAAAGCGCCCGGTTGAATTTGAAACAAACCGCCTCTGCCGCTCATATCTATGGTCTACGTGAGGCGCAAGCGGAAGCTTTCACCCAAATGGAACAAGATCGTACTCATTGGTCGTTAGGCCCGTATGATTTGAAACCGTATGCGAATGACGCATTCTACGAAGGAATAAACCGCTTTATGTTGCACCAGTCAACCTGCCAGCCACCCGAGGATGGAAAACCAGGTTATGAGTTTTGCGCTGGACAGCATTTTACCCCCAACCTTACTTGGTGGGAACAATCATCCGCATTCTTCTCTTATTTATCACGATGCCAATATCTGTTGCAAGAAGGTAAATTCGTAGGCGACGTATGCTATTACATTGGCGAACAGACTCCATCACTGGTTCCTCCTCAGTACATCATTCCGTCGTTAGGTCTAGGATACGACTGTGATTATACGAATGTGGAGGTCTTGTTAACGAGAATGTCCGTAAAAGATGGTAGGATTGTCTTGCCGGACGGCATGAGTTATCGCTTACTCTATCTCCAAAATTGCGTCTCACCAGATAAGGAGATATGCGAGGCCGTTTCTCGCTACCAACAATTAGAAGTTCCTACCGAAGCATCGGAAATGATGTCCCTGGATGTGCTTAAGAAACTGCGTGAACTGATTATGGACGGAGCAACCGTCATAGGCGCACCACCAACAATGTCCGCAGGACTAGACAACTATCCTTATGCGGACAATGAGGTACGTAAACTGGCCTCAGAGATTTGGGGAGACTTGGATGGGAAAAACATCACAGAACGTAAATTAGGTAAAGGAAGGATCATCTGGGGCAAAACCGCACGCGAGGTTTTGCAAGCGGATGGAATCGGACAAGACTTCGCCTATCTGAACCAGACTGCAGAACCGGAAAAATTCAATTACATCCACCGTTCATTGGACGATTGCGATATATACTTTGTCATCAACCGGACAGGCAAACAAACTTCTAGCCAATTTACGTTCAGAGTTCAAGGTAAACAACCCGAGATTTGGGACCCTGTAACAGGCGAGATGAGAATAGCCTCCTCTTTCACCCAGCATGATGGATATACGACCGTCCCTTTAGAGTTCGTTCCGTACGGTTCTTACTTTGTCGTATTTGACAAGACAATCTCAACGGATAAGCAAGGAGAAGGCGATCGTAATTTCAGCAAGCTGGAAATAGCGCAAGATTTAAGCCACTCTTGGGAAGTGATGTTTGACACAACTATGGGAGGCCCACAAAGGTCTTTTTCGAGGATTTATCCAATTGGATAGATCGGCCAGAGGAGGGTATCAAGTATTATTCGGGGACAGCCACTTACCGGAAATCATTCGACCTTTCTTTCAAGAAAGGAAACGGCGAACGTATCTACCTAGACCTTGGAGATGTCAAGCATGTCTCATCAGTTCGGTTCAACAACAAAGACTTAGGTGTCTTATGGTGCACCCCGTGGCGAATAGATATCACGGACTATGTAAAAGAGACCGGCAACTTCGTAGAAATCGATGTGATTAACTTATGGGCTAATCGGGTGATCGGTGATTGGAAATTACCCAAGGAACAACGGTTTACCCGTACTCATGATGTTTTCCGTTTTGACATGTTAAGAGCTAGTACCCCGCTTACGGACGCAGGTTTGTTAGGGCCGGTTAGCATTCTAAAAGAGAAAGTATGGGATGTGGATACACGAAGTATCGCCTTGGACTTATCCCCCGCAAAGTGGATATGGTATCCCGCAGGTAGAACCTTGCAAAATACATTTGTATTATTTCGGAAAGATATCGTATTGGACAAGAAACCTCATAAGGCTATCGGCTGGATATTGGCAGACAGCCGATATCGCTTGTTTGTCAACGGAAAGCGAATCCAATGGGGGCCAGCCCCTTCCGATCCTCGCTGGCAAGAGGCTGATCCAATAGACTTAACCGCATTTCTCACTGAAGGGAAAAATGTAATCGCTGTAGAAGTTTGCTTTTTCGGTTCTGGAGATGGTACACATCCAATGGGAAAGCCCGGATTTATACTAAACCTAGACATGGATCAAGAAAAGTTGGTGACCGATGCCTCATGGGATTGTTTTCTTGCTAAAAGTTGGCGACCGGGACAATATAAACGTTGGTTCCTACGCTCCTTACAGGAAGAATTCGATGCTCGGCTATATCCATACGGATGGGATACCTCCGATTTCAAACCAGACGAAAATTGGACAAAGGCTATCCTTGTAAGCCAAGATGGCAAGGAACCTTCCGTGTGCAACAGCTCCTCCGAGTATGTCTGGGAAATATTCGGTGACAAGCAATTGTCCGAGATACGGAAAAGAAGCATTCCCACTATGCGAGAATTTGATTTCCATGCCACTACGCTAGAAGAATCTATGTGGATCCATTGGAAAAGACCGGCGGAAGATTATTTTGATTTGTTGGTATCAGACGCTTTCGAGACAATCGATAAACCAATCACAAGATCTCTCGGGGATGGAGAGTGGGAAATATCACCGCAGGGAAACTACGCAGCTGCCCTGACATTCTCTTTTCCGGAACAAGGTGTCGGATGGCCTCATTTCACGATCGATGCACCCGAAGGGACCATAGTGGAGCTACTGGTTCATGAGGCTCATCAGAAAGGAGGCCCAGCACTTATCAACTCGCATTTCAATTCATGGTCGCGCTTCATCTGTAAAGAAGGAATCAACCATTTTGAGACTTTCGATTTTGAGAGTTTCAGATGGTTACAACTGCATATCCGCAACTTCAACCGTCCCATAAAAATAGCTTCAGTAGGTATGCGTCGTCGTATCTATCCTTGGAAGTCGGAACCTACTATCGTTATATCGGATGATACCATCCAACACGTAGTCAATGCCGCCGTGAATACATTATTTAATTGCGCTCAAGAAACTCTAGTAGATGGAATGGCTCGCGAAAGACAACAATACAGTGGAGACGGAAGTCATCAACTACACGCCGTAATCCAAACACTAGGTGATATAACGTTACCGTATCGATTCGTGAACACTTTCAGCCAAGGGCTTTCCATTGACGGATATTTCATGGATAGTTGGCCCGCATGGGATCGCTTAGCTCGTACGGTTGAACGACAAATGCATTTAACAGGTTGGGGCCCAATATTGGATCATAGTATTGGTTTTTGCTTTGATGCTTTTCATTACTATATGTACACAGGCGATCTACAAGGATTAAAGGAGGTCTATCCCAGACTACTCTCCTTCTTCAGCTATCTCTATAAATTGACTGACAAATCAGAACATCTGGTTCCGGTGGAGAACTTAGGAATGTGCTCTGTCTATATCGACCATGAGGCTTATAAGCAAACGAAGCATAAGCAACTCGCACTCAATCTATACATCGTTGCCATGTGCCGAAATGCCTTATCTACATTATGCCAAGCGTTTGGCGATACTCAAAAAGCAGATGAGATCAATCAGTATGCGGCGGACATTCTACAAGGATGTATCCAAAAATTTTGGGATAAGGAACAACAAGTCTATGTAAACAATCTACCATGGAAAGACGAGGAAGGAGAAATTCGTTACTGCGATCGTTCCTTAGCGACCGCCTTGATCTTTGATCTATGTCCAAACGGAGAGACCGCAAAAGCATTGAATCTATTAGAACAAAGTCCAGCAGAAATGGGAGTGTCGTATCCCTGTAACGCCGTATGGCCTCTATGGGCTTTGGTTAAATACAGGAAGATCAACACAGTCTTATCCGACCTTAAGGGAAAAATGGGGCAACATGAGTTCCGTATGGGCCAATAATACGTTGCAAGAGTTTTGGCAGGCTTATCCCGACGAAGGTTCTCAATGGA
>SCPP01000382.1_pt1 | contig 10087 bp, 13 predicted proteins | sample 6106811 | NCBI WGS metagenome assembly SCPP01 (sample SAMN10720449, study PRJNA508395) | human gut metagenome | isolation source: Participant 2 stool, 15 month | host: Homo sapiens | collected 2018
CATAATATATATCTTCTCACCAGTGTATATATTCTCCTCTTCACGCAGTTCAAGAATCTCTCCTATGACGGAATACTGGTCACATTCTACACCGCATGGCATAAATGTTGAGTCTACTATAGTAAATATATCTTCCTTCATGACACGGTTAGAAAGTTCATTGTATGTATCAATATCTTCAATTGTAAGGCTCTCAATTGCATCCTCATCTCCATTCTTTGCAGCCTGAATTAGATTCTTTCTTGCAATTTCATCCTGTCTGCTTTTCTTAGAATTTCTTTCTTTTTTCACTGGAAGCATAATAATTCCACCAGCGACAGTCCTGTAAAGTTGCCACCTTTTGTTTCCTGATTGGTACTTTACCAATTTCGTTCTTTCTGTCAGGATTAAAATCATCCGCATTAAAATCTTTTCCACTATATAGATACTCAAGATAATCCATAACATTCTGAAGATAGAATATAAGCGTAACTCCTGTCTTTAATTCATCACATATTACTGCATATGACTCCTTATCAAGATGTCTTTCAATTGTCATTTCCTCATTTTCACTTAAATTCTTTCCCACTACAAATGGAAAATAATACTCATATTTAAAAGTATTCTTTTCATATCTTCCATACACATACAAACCTGTTGAATTGCTAAGGCGCAAGATAATAACGCCACGATCTAATTTCTCGTGGCGTATCACAAATCCTTCTTTTATACTTTCCTTAATTCCTGTTTTAATAAATTTTTCTTCAGCCCTGGATGTCATATTATTAAATCCAAGCGCTCTTATATATAAATTCATATATTACTCCGATACTCTATTCTGTATCAACTATAAATATAGTAAGTTTCTTTAATAAATTATGCTCTACATTATCTGTATAAGGTGTTCCATCAGCATGCTGAGTCATTCTTATAACCGGTCTGTCAGCATTCTGTCTTATAACTACAGCTTTTCGCCATCACTTGTGTAAACTGTACAGCCGATGCAGCAACTGAGTCTAAGAATTTTGAAGCAATTGTAGGGTCATATTTTACTCCCGAATGCACCTTTATGTACTCAATTGCTTCATAAATCTTCATTCTTTCACTTCCGATACCACTTATCATGCTATCGAAATCATCACAGATAGAAACAAGCTTAACTTCCGGCTTAAGTCTTTCTCCTTTATGCTGGAATGGATATCCTGAACCATCTATTCTTTCATGATGAAAGAGAATAATCTCCTTTGCCACATCCGGAAGCCATGCTTCATCCTGTAATGAGCTATAGCCAAATATTGTATGCTTCTTATATTCAACAGCATCTTTATTAGTCATCTTATTCTCACTAACATTAACATAAGGAACATTGATATATCTTAACCCGATATCATGAAGTATTGCACCCATCGCAATATTATGTATCTGTTTATTACTCATCTTAAGCCTTAGTGCCATAATTGTAGATAATGCACATACATTTATACAATGAGTGTACATATCCGTGCTTACATTCCTGATTTCTGTTATATTATTCACAACCTCCGGCTCTGCAATAACTGTATCAAGTATTCTCTGTGCTTCCTCAACAATGACCTTTAGTTCTTCGTTATGTTTATAAATGTGTTTTTCTAATATTCTCTTAACTACCTGCCTTGAATTCTTTGCAGTTTCTTCCAGCTTATATGGATATTCTTCCTCTTCCGTGCCGTATCACTATCAGAGTATTCTCCTGACAATTCCCTCTTTTCGTCTTTTATGTATACAGTTCTTACTCAAGATTAATTGCTCTTTCAATAAGTTCATCTGTCAGAGCAACATCCGCATGAATAAGAACAGTCCCCGAATGAACAATATAGGAAGGGCTAATATATCATTTTCTCTAAGATTATCAACACTTACCTGCTTCATAAAGCCGCTCCATCCTTAACAAAAGATTTATTAGTCCCCAGTTACTAGGTAAAAGATAGCATATTTTAATTAATATTACAATGAATATTGACTTATAATTATATTAGTGTTATATTGACATTGTTAAATTATTATCAATCAATATTACACGAATCAATTTATGGAGGAAATGTTATGTCAAAGAATTTAACTGAGAATTACCCAATTGTTGACACAGTCGAAGCTCTTGAAGAAAGACTTGCAGGTGTACGTGAGGCACAGCGCATCTTTGCAACCTATACACAGGAGCAGGTAGATAAGATATTTACTGCTGCTGCACTTGCTGCCAATAAAGCAAGAATCCCTCTTGCAAAGCTTGCAGTTGAAGAAACTGGTATGGGAATTGTAGAAGATAAGGTTATCAAGAATCATTATGCTTCAGAATACATTTATAATGCTTACAGAAATACTAAGACATGTGGTGTTATTGAAGAGGATAAGGCATATGGAATTAAAAAAGTTGCTGAACCTATTGGCGTTGTTGCAGCCGTAATCCCTACAACTAATCCAACTTCAACAGCTATTTTCAAAACTCTTATTTCACTTAAGACTAGAAATGGTATTATCATAAGCCCACATCCACGAGCTAAGAAATCAACAATTGCAGCGGCTAAGGTTGTTCTTGAAGCTGCTGTTGCAGCAGGTGCCCCAGCGGGAATCATTGGCTGGATAGATGTTCCTTCACTTGAACTTACAGATACACTTATGAAGGAAGCTGACATTATCCTGGCTACCGGAGGACCTGGAATGGTTAAGGCTGCTTACTCTTCTGGAAAGCCTGCACTTGGTGTAGGTGCCGGTAATACTCCTGCTATCATTGATGAATCAGCAGATGTAATACTTGCTGTTAACTCAATTATTCATTCTAAGACATTTGACAATGGTATGATATGTGCTTCTGAACAGTCTGTAATTGTTGACAAGAAGGTTTACAAGGCTGTTAAAGAAGAATTTGCATACAGAGGCTGTTACTTCCTTAATAAGAGCGAGACAGAAAAGGTAAGAAAGACCATTATTATCAATGGTGCCCTTAATGCAAAGATTGTTGGTCAGAAGGCTCACACTATCGCTGCTTTAGCAGGTGTTACTGTTCCTGAAGAAACTAAGATTCTTATCGGTGAGGTAACATCTGTAGACCTTTCAGAAGAATTTGCACATGAAAAGTTATCACCTGTTCTTGCAATGTATAAGGCAGAGGATTTTGAAGATGCTCTTTCAAAAGCTGAACACCTTATTGCTGATGGTGGATTTGGTCATACATCTTCTCTTTATATTAATGTTGAAACACAGGCAGACAAGATTGCTGAATTCTCTGAAAGAATGAAGACATGCCGCTGCCTTATCAATACACCTTCATCTCACGGTGGAATCGGTGACCTCTACAACTTTAAGATGGCTCCTTCTCTTACACTTGGATGCGGCTCATGGGGCGGCAACTCAGTATCTGAGAACGTTGGAGTAAAACATCTGCTTAATGTAAAGACTGTCGCTGAGAGGAGAGAGAATATGCTTTGGTTTAGAGCACCTGAGAAGGTTTACTTTAAGAAGGGCTGCTTACCTGTTGCCCTTGATGAACTTGGAACTGTAATGGGTAAAAAGAAAGCATTTATCGTTACTGACCAGTTCCTTTATAAGAATGGTTATACCAAATGTGTCACAGATAAGTTAGATTCTTTAGGAATTATGCATACTACTTTCTATAATGTAGCACCAGATCCAACACTTGCATGCGCTAAAGAAGGCACCGCAGCCATGAGACTTTTCGAACCTGATGTAATCATTGCAATCGGTGGTGGTTCTGCAATGGATGCTGCCAAGATTATGTGGGTTATGTATGAACATCCTGAGGCAGACTTCCTTGATATGGCTATGCGTTTCATGGATATCAGAAAGAGAATATACACATTCCCTAAGATGGGCGAGAAAGCTTACTTTGTCGCTATCTCAACATCTTCTGGAACAGGTTCAGAGGTAACTCCTTTTGCAGTTATTACTGATGAAACAACCGGTCAGAAATATCCACTTGCTGACTATGAATTACTTCCTAAGATGGCTATTATCGATGCTGACATGCATATGAATCAGCCTAAGGGACTTACAGCAGCTTCTGGTATTGATGCACTTACACATGCACTTGAAGCATACGCTTCCATTATGGCAACAGAATATACAGATGGTCTTGCATTACAGGCTATGAAGAATATATTTGAATATCTTCCAGCAGCTTATGAATTAGGTGCACATGATGCAGTTGCAAGAGAAAAGATGGCAACAGCTTCTACTATGGCTGGTATGGCTTTTGCTAATGCTTTCTTGGAGTGTGCCACTCATTGCATAAACTTGGTGCATATCACCACCTTCCACACGGAATTGCTAATGCCCTTCTTATCACTGATGTAATGAGATTCAATGCTGCAGAGGTTCCAACAAAAATGGGAACATTCTCACAGTATCAGTATCCACATTGCAAAGCACGTTATGTTGAGTGTGCTGACTTCCTCGGAATTCAGGGTAAAGATGATGATGAGAAATTTGAAAACCTCATCAAGGCTATTGAAGAATTAAAGGCAAAGGTAGGAATTAAGAAAACTATTGCAGATTATGGTGTTAAAGAGGAAGACTTCCTTGCAACTCTTGATGAGATGACAGAAGCCGCATTTGATGACCAGTGTACTGGTGCTAACCCAAGATATCCTCTTATGAGTGAAATGAAAGCCATGTACTTAAAGGCTTACTATGGTAAATAATCATCATTATTATTTTAAGAAAGGAAGACATGTCGTATGAAAAATATTTAGCAAAATCCAAGTTAAAATCAGTATATGTAGAGAACAACAAAGCGATTAAGGTCTTTGATAAGAACTACAACAAGTCAGATGTATTATATGAAGCTCTTAATACTGCAAGAGTTGAGGATGCAGGTGTTAATATTCCAAAACTCTTAGAGGTTGCTGTTACTGACGGTAAATGGTCTATCACAAGTGAATATGTTGAAGGTCCTACTCTTACACAGTTAATTGAAAAATACCCTGACAAGGCAGATGATTATATTAAGAAAATGGTTGAATACCAGATATCTTTCCAGAAGAAGTCTAACCCACTTCTTCTGGTATTAAAGGATAAGATGAACCGCCAGATTAACTCAATTGAACAACTTGATAACAGTGTTAAGTATGAACTTCTTACAAGACTCAATTCCATGAAGAATCATACTAAGCTTTGTCACGGAGACTATTGTCCTGACAATATTATTGTATCTGCAGATGCCAAGGGTAATATCGAAGAAATTACAGCAGTTGACTGGGTACATGCAACACAGGGTAATGCATCTGCCGATATTGCGAATACATTTTACTTCTTAAATTACAGTTTGGTGACAAGAGTGATATTCCTGAAAAATACATAAGTACTTTCTGTGAATTGACTAATACAAAACGTTCATATGTTAATGAATGGCTTCCATTAGTTGCTGCAGCAAGACTTACTAAGAATAAAGAAGAAGAAAAAGAACTTTGAGCAGTGGATAAATGTTGTAGATTTCCAGTAAAAGTTTTCCACATACCAATATAAACAAGTTTTCCACATTAAAATACTGGTTTTAACAGCATTTTAATGGATTTCCCACAGAATTAACACAGTTATCCACAAAATTTGTGGATAATATAAAATAAATGTGGATAAAGCATATTCATTTAATATGTTTTATCCACATTTTTAATATTTATATAATATTCCTATTACTTAACTGGAACTAATTCTGTCTTTCCACCCATGTACATACGGAGTGCTTCTGGAATAAGTACTCTTCCATCTGCCTGAAGGTTGTTCTCAAGAAATGCAATAAGCATTCTTGGAGGTGCAACACATGTGTTGTTAAGAGTATGTGCAAAGTACTTATTCTTGTCCTTACCCTGAACTCTTATCTTAAGTCTTCTAGCCTGAGCATCTCCTAAGTTAGAGCATGAACCAACCTCGAAGTACTTCTTCTGTCTTGGTGACCATGCTTCAACATCGATTGATTTAACCTTAAGATCAGCTAAATCTCCTGAACAGCACTCAAGTGTTCTTACCGGAATATCCATTGTTCTGAAGAAATCTACTGTATTCTTCCATAATTTATCAAACCACATTTTGCTTTCTTCTGGCTTGCAGACAACAATCATTTCCTGTTTCTCGAACTGATGGATTCTATATACACCTCTTTCCTCGATACCGTGAGCACCCTTCTCTTTTCTGAAACATGGAGAATAGCTTGTAAGTGTCTTAGGAAGCTCTTCCTCTGGTGTAATTGTGTCAATAAACTTACCAATCATTGAATGTTCACTTGTTCCGATAAGATAAAGATCTTCACCTTCTATCTTATACATCATGGCATCCATTTCATCAAAGCTCATAACACCAGTAACTACATTACTTCTTATCATATAAGGAGGAATACAATATGTGAATCCTCTGTCAATCATGAAATCTCTTGCATATGAAATAATTGCTGAATGAAGTCTTGCAATATCACCCATAAGGTAATAAAAACCGTTACCAGCAACCTTACCAGCTGCATCCATATCAATTCCATTGAATCTTTCCATAATATCTGTATGATATGGAACCTCAAAATCAGGAACTACAGGCTCACCAAACTTCTCGATTTCAACATTCTCACTGTCATCTTTACCAATTGGCACACTAGGATCAATGATGTTAGGAATAGTCATCATTATCTTAGTTATTTTCTCATTAAGTTCCTTCTCATCAGCTTCTAATTCAGCAAGCTTTGCAGCATCTGCACTACCTGTGCCTTAACTGCCTCAGCCTCTTCCTTCTTCCCTGTGCCATAAGAGCACCTATCTGCTTAGAAAGCTTATTTCTGTTTGCTCTTAATTCATCAGCTTCTGTCTGTGTTGCACGAGCCTTAGCATCAAGCTCAATAACTTCATCTACAAGTGGAAGCTTTCTGTCCTGAAATTTATTCTTAATATTCTGTTTAACAATATCCGGGTTTTCTCTGACAAATTTTAAATCTAACATTACTCCTCATTTCCGTGTCCTATAATTGACACTATTTTATCAAATTTACCAAATGCTATTATGCACCTTTTTTAGTATATTTTCAATTACATTTTATCTTTCTGTACTAAATCATTAACTTCTTTGCTTAATTCTTCGTCTCCCATACGACCTGCCAGTGCCTGATTAACAGCTTTCTCTTCTTCTTTTCCAAGCTCAATATAAGACTTTCCATTAACTATTTCCTTAATATAAGCAAAACAGCCATCATTGCTGTGCATTACATTTACAACATATCCATTGTCTTTCTTATCAAGCATACATAGCGCAAAGCTTAATTTTCCACCCATTTCATGGAATGCATCATACTTATTAACACCAACCTTCTGGAATGTAAGCTGCATCTTTTCATATATATCCTTAATTGCTTCTGTATTAGCCTCACTTGTCTTCTGAAGATTGATAATGTCATCGGTATATTTTCTTACCATTTTCTCCATGCTCTTTCCATCAGAGCCTTCCATCATCATCTCATACTTTTCGTCATAGCACAAGCATTGCATATTGCAACAATTGCAAGTACTATTGCTGCAATTGTTATTACAAGCAGACCTATAACTACATACAGTGTATCCACTTTAAACAAACCAAATACATCTAACATAATTTTTCCTTTCTGTATATTAGCTTATTAATATATTATCAAATTAGTTATATAGTATACATTATATATAAACTTAATTATTCATTAACTTTCTTTAACAGATCGTATATTCTTTCCAGTTCTGCCTGTGAATAATACTGTATTTCTATTTTTCCTTTGTTATTATTTTTGTTCTTAATAACAACCTGTGTTCCCATAATTTTCTTTAACTTTTCTTCGAAATCTCTATAAACAAAATCATTTTCTGGTTTTTTCTTTTCCACAGTTTTATCTAATTTATCAATATTCTTAACAAGCTTTTCAACATCTCTTACACTTAGTTTTTCATCAAATATTTTCAATGCAACCATGTACTGTTTTTCTTTATCTTCAATACCTATTATTGCTCGTGCATGACCGCTGCTTAATTTTCCTTCAATCACCATTTCCTGTACTCTGTCATCAAGTTTTAACAATCTTAATGAATTAGTAATTGCTGTTCTTGATTTAGCTACTTTTTCTGCAACTTCATCCTGCTTCAATCTGTAATCTTTAATGAGCTGTCTGTATGCAAGTGCTTCTTCAATTGGATTCAGGTCTTCTCTCTGAATATTCTCTATAAGAGCTATTTCCATTACTTCCTGCGATGAATAGTCCTTAATAATAACCGGTACTTCTTTAACACCCGCAAGTCTTGCTGCCCTGAATCTTCTTTCACCCGCTATAATCTGATAATTCTTATCCATCTTTTGTACAAGAAGTGGTTGCAAGATACCATACTGCTTTATTGATTCCGAAAGCTCTATAAGAGCATCTTCATCAAATGCTTTTCTTGGCTGATTCTTATTAGGCTCAATTTGTGAAATCTTTAGTTTAGTTTCTGCCGGAACCGGAACTTCTTTAACAACCTCTTTTACCACTTCCTTAACAACTACTTTCTGATCATTAGTATCTTCTTCCTGAAACAGATTACCAATTCCTTTTCCCAATCCTCTTGATTTACTTGTTTTAGTGTTCTTTGTTGGCATACTATTACAATCCTCCATTATATTTATTCTCTTCCCATAACTTCTTCAGCTAATAATCTGTAACTTTCTGCACCAGTAGACTTTGGATCATATAGATTTATTGGAAGTCCATGACTTGGTGCTTCTGCCAGACGTACATTTCTTGGGATTATCGTTTTATAAATATTCTGCTTAAGATTATCTTTTACATTTTCTACAACCTGTAATGACAGATTTGTTCTTGAATCATACATTGTAAATACAACACCTTCGAGTTCTAGTTCTGGATTTAATTTCTTTTTAACAAGATTAATTGTATGTATAAGCTGTGTTAATCCTTCCAATGCATAATATTCACACTGAATTGGCACAAGAACCGTATCTGCTGCTGTCATTGCATTAACTGTAAGCATACTGAGTGATGGTGGACAATCAAGTATTATATATTCATATTTTTCTCTTATTTCTGATATACTTTCTTTAAAATATACTCCTATTATCTACGTCTATTAAATCAATCTCTGCACCTGCAAGATTCACATTAGATGGTAAAATATCAAGATTTTCAATAACATCTTCTACTATTGCTTCTTTAATATCACATTCTCTTAATATAACTTCATAAACTGTTTTTTCTATTTCTGTCTTAGATAATCCAAATCCACTTGTTGTATTACCCTGCGGATCAATATCTATTATAAGAATCTTCTGTCCTGCTTCTGCAAGGCATGCCGCCAAATTTATAGCTGTTGTCTTACCTACTCCACCTTTTTGATTTGCAATTGCTATTATTCTTCCCACATTACCCTCTTATTCCATATGTTCTATGTTTCACGAGAAACATCTCTATATTTTATTTAATAAATAACTTTTTTCTTATTTTACATTATTATTAATGTGTTATAAAAATTGTATTTTTATGTTTGTGAAACATAAAAGATATATATAAATATATATATCTTTTCATAATTTTAGTTTAATTATAATATGTAATATAAATATTAATAGTCAAACTACTTTATACTTATTATATTATTTTTAATTGCAAATACTGCAGCTTGCGTTCTATCAGAAACACCTATTTTCTTAAATATGTTAGATACATGATTTTTACTGTTCTTTCACTTATGTTAAGTGTTGATGCAATTTCTTTATTAAATGCTCCAGATGCAATCATTTTTAAAACCTCCATCTCTTCTTGTTAGCTCTGATACTTTTCCTTTAATACATCTCTCTCTGCAAGACTGCATTAAGAAGTGGCATAAGAGGGTTCAATATATGTTTCTCCAGCATAAACAGAAAATATAGCTTTCTTTAATGTATCAAAATTAGAATCTTTTAATATAAATCCGTCACATCCAATTTCTAATGCTTTAACCAGATATTCAATTTCATTATGTATTGTCAACACTATAATTTTACATAACATTTTTTGTTGTTTCATTATACTAAGAACCTGAAGTCCATCAAGATTAGGCATATTAATATCCAATAAAACGATATCAGG